>Ga0209363_1000313_pt1 | contig 17766 bp, 14 predicted proteins | sample WorMetexBAHAMAS3_FD_187385 | JGI IMG/M metagenome (GOLD analysis project Ga0209363, IMG submission 187385) | Marine gutless worms symbiont microbial communities from Max Planck institute for Marine Microbiology, Germany - Inanidrilus exumae... | ecosystem: Host-associated > Annelida > Digestive... | reverse complement strand
CGAAATAAAGTGCCGCCCCGGGGGTCGAACCCGGACGGTCACCCATCCCAGTACTAACCGGGCTCAGCGTAGGTTAACTTCGTTGATCTAGACCAACGACGCTACCACTACGCCACGCCACCACACCACACAGTGCTAGGGGGATGCGCAATTAGAAATTAGTTCTATGATATTCGTCTTTTAGACCCTCCGGCTTCTGTTAGAGACCCGGCTTGTATTTGAGACCCGGCTTCTATTAGAGGAAATACGGTAACCAGTAACCACTTCCAATTTTGTATTTCCAGTGTATTATATATTCGCTTGAGAACCAACTGCAGCTCGGATTGTTGTCAAGGCAACGGTTCAAACAATTGTAGCTTCCGATCGCGTGTTTGATGGCAATAGGTCATTGAAATGCTGTTCGATTATTTTGGCAAACGATCTGCTAGCTTGGCAGCATTTGTAAATTAAACGCAGAATGCTAATTATTAATAGCGCCGACCATTCGACTAAGCATTTTGTCTTATCGCACGGTGACGATTAGCACTTTACAGCGATGGCTGCCGAGTTGGACATAGGTGACGTTCGCGTCGAATTTATTGCAGACTATGTGCTCAAGACGCTTCGTATTAAGGGCGACAAGTGGACAAAGATGTACGTTAACGAAGATAACAAGAATATGTGCCTCGAGTTTTTCGACAAGCCAGACGCACCGATACTGGTGCTAGCACTCAATGCATCCGGCGCCCTCGGCGTATCTACCGAATGGCCGGCACAATTCAAGCAGAAAGCTGTACGTTTGCTAGTTATATTTTTAAGATTAAGCAAATGTAAAATGTATAATGTCGTGGTTGTCAGCACTGCTGCCAGTTGTAACATGCAATAGCTATATTATGCTACAATGACTATTGCATCATAAGTACACCAATTCCACACTATAAAATTTGTAGTGTGGAATTGGTGTACTTCAAACAGACAGTACGTCACTTTATCTTTTGCTAGAACTAAGACCGATGTGACACCTACAATTCTCTCATGCGATTTTGTCATGCAACATTATCGCGCAGTATGCAACTGTGCATGTCGCACACTGCAACTTTGTCGCTTAAACAAGCATTGACCAATCAGCATTCATAGCATTCTCGTGACAAAATTGCTTAGAATAGAACGCTGCTCTATTTGGAAAAGGAGTTGCGAGACGGTTGTGTGACACGCCGTGTCACACTTGCAATTTAGTCGTCGATAAACTTGCGCAACAAAGTTGCACAATTAAATTGCTTTACGGTATAGAAGCATGTCCCATTAACAAGTCAGTAATTACATCATTTGAATATGTTTTAAATAACGCATTCAGGAAAATATTTGCTACGAAGTCTTGTGATATTGCTAACGAGTGTGTCATTATGTTCAATTGTTCTGTGTATGATATGGTACTTAGACGAAAAAGTAAATTTCTAAACAAATTGCAATACAACAAAAATACTTTGTGTAAAATGTTCCGGGACCGTGTAAAGTTTGAATTAACAGAACTATCGGTATCTCATAGTTAAGCTTTTCTAGTTAAGTTCTTTTTATCTTTTTTATTGGTTTTTGTATCTACCAGTTTCGGTGAAATAAAGATGATGAAATTGCAGGTGTGACATCGGTCTAAAGACTAAAACTTTAGTCTAAACTAAAGTTTGAACTGAATGGCTAAAACCTGGTTTTAGACTGAGTTCAGTTTAAGCTTTTGTTTTGAAGTAAATTTTAATGTAAAGTCTAAATCCGAAACTCTAGTTTTAGACTTTGGCTTTAGAACTAACGTCCCATCTCACTGGCAAATGCAGATATATTTTACATTTTCAGCGATCTAACTAACTGATTCATTGATTTTGGATGGTGTCATTATAAAGTGGATTGGTTTAAGAAAAGTTATAACTCTTAGTGGACCTGCCCTTGTGGCCGAGTGGTCAGAGCACTCGGCCGCCATGTGCAGTAGAGCGTGACGCGCTCAGTGGCCGAGGTTCGCGCCTCAGCCCGGGCGCGTCCGCCTACCAAAGCATTATTTCTAATAATTCCTATATGCACATGACGAACAGGGATTTAATCTCGGGCAGGTAAGAGGGTTAGACGGTCTCCTCTATAAACTTTGACCATTGATTAGCAGCATCAATGTGTCACCACGCTGACGTGAGAGCCGGAGTAGACAGATGTGGCTAAGTCCTCTGGCTAGGCACTGAAGAAGTGCAGGTCAGGGCTGGCACTGAACAAGTACCAGTCTGGGCTTAGCCAGACAGTAGGCCACGCCTAAAGGGGGTCACGCTTAGAAATACCTGACAAGCTTACTGTTCCTTTCTGCATCCTACGCAACGCGCACATACACGTTCTTGAGTATGTATAGAGTATTTCCTAATAAAACAAACTTCTTCTGGAAAACTGTACCATAAATTAACTTAGTTCAATACTGATTAGTTCTAGTGACATCTTTTGTTAACTGACTGCGTTAGATGACTAGAAGTTGTTTTTGAATTGTTTCATCTCTTTCAAATATAAATTGACAGCTTTGCCATACTTCTTTGTTAAAATTTTGTCCACTTACGTCATATCAACACTGGTTCTTCTATACTTTAATGCTGGAACGTTGATTTGTATTAAATGTTCCACATCAGTATGTATGTATACTTAGAATATATAACAATTTTGTTGAATGTTAGGTATATTTTATCAAGAAAGTCAAAGAACAAATACCGATAGAATCACCAGGTCCTGTTAAAAACTACATCATGTACGGTGATGTATCAAGCTCACCAATTGATCAACTATCTGCTTTCGTTGATGAGGTATGCTAAACTTTGCTGAAGTTAATGAGTTAAATATAGCTAAGTCTTGCTTATAATCCCGTTGTTTGATTTTATTTGCTACAATTTATTTCTCTGGTACTGAGCAAATTTACTTTTAACCCCTTTACCGTGAACCCCGAGTTATCTCGTCCAACTAAATCTTTTGCACACCGGGTACCCCGAGTTAACTCGTCCACACCGACTTGTTCCATTACGTCGCCGTGTACCCCGAGATAACTCGTCCTAATGCTGTGACAGCTTTTTCCGGGTCAGTGTTGCAGATATTACACATGTGTGAAAAGATTTCAAAAATTTTATTACCCGGTAAAGGGGTTAAAAAGTACCTTTTCATTGAATGGAAACTCTTTATGCAGATAGGAAACGTTTGATCTTGCATATACATATAGCGCGTAGGAGTACATGGCAGCAGAAGAATATTAGTAGTTGATGTAAACTAGTCGCAATTTAAGTATTGATGATTTGTCGCGTATTTTTGTTGGGTAAATTGAATTTTATCTTGAGCTTTCTGTTGTCAGTTAATTGACTGTTGCACTGTCGTTTTATGCATGGTGTGCATTGATTTATGTTTGCTATTTCTTACAGTTTAAATTGTATATTTACATCGAAAATCTTGAATTTATTGTCGGTAAAAGTCTATTTTATATGTCTTTGTTAAGTATACACTAGTACTGTATATCTGCTGATGCACCAGTACGTTGTAGGTTACACAGTTGCCTACTGCACAGCGTTCATAATTAATTGACATAGAGGAATCAATGTAAACAGTGTTGGTCAGGTTTGAAGCATCTGCTGTTACCTCACCTGAAATGCAGCTTTCACCATATAGCCGCTCTTAGTATTGCTTTGCAGTAGCTTGAACTAGTGGCTCAGCTAGGGCTAACAACTTGTTCAGCTATTCACAGTATTGTCGATAATATTTAGTTTTTAAATGTACTTGTTTAAACCAATCTTTTGCATGTTATATGTATGAGGTAATAATTTCTGTGGACTAGGATAAGGATTGGATCTTTGGTTGTAATTGTATCTCTACAACGAAACATGATATCAACAGGAGGAAAGAAACTTGTCAATTCACAGGGAGTCCCCTACATGCCCCCAAATTTGGTAAACTTTAGTCCAGAAACGGCTGAGAACGGTTGGCGAGTTTTTGCCCACTCCCTAAATTTTTGCATTGGGAGACAATGCCAGCCTTACAGCATGGACGTTATATAACAGACAGCAGTCAAACTTTGGCACGTGTTATGTAGTGGCACGAGCTTACAGTCTAGAACAACAGAATACCGGGCGGGCTCACGCTGAGCTTTGCCATGCATCCAGTTTATCTTAAAATTTTATTTAATGTTGTTTTTTTCATTAATTTTGTTGTTATAGCTCTATGTACTGCGGTAGAGTAAGCTGGTCACATCTTAGCCTTTTACTGTGTATGTTATACGTGTATATGTCATTGGCACGTCATGGAGATTGAAATTTTGCTGCATTGTCTGTCATTACGGAGATCTTCCGTGCTTTACTGGAATAAGTTGGGAGTTACAGTATCCAGTTTTATGCTTTTCCTGCATTATGACTGGATTGCCACGCATTTCGACTATTTTATTTTGTTGATTCTTGCGTGGTGTATCTGTTACGTGTTCCTTTGTTATAACTATAAGGACATTTGTAAGTGCATATTTTGCCTTGGTGCTCCTGCTTTTTGAATGTGTTTTTGTTCTTTCAAGCAAATAAATGATGATGATGATGAACTATTGCGTAGCTAAGCTAGCATGGTAAGGTCTTGTGAATCAGCCGCCACCGCGTATCACTCTAAGCACTTGCAGATGACGCTAGGTTACTGTATCTTTCACGTAATCTATTGCTTTTCGTTTTAAAACCCAAGTTCGTTCAACAAGTGCGTTCGTTTTGGTCTGTGTTTTCGAAAGCTGAGTGAAAGCTGTTTGCTGTAGGTTCTGTCTCCAGTGCTGATGAATGATCGCAACCATGACGGTTGGCCGGAAGTGGTCGCTTACGACGTCCTGCGACATGTCCATAACATCAAGAGTCGCGTCTACGTTGTTTCCGGTCAGGTCCGTGGTAAAACTCTGCTGCCGCTGCCCGTCCGAGCCGACCGCCCGGAGTCCCTCCAGGAAGACTCGGCCGCGGAAGACAAGTCAGTTTCACAGCACACAGACAACCAACTCCCGACTGTGCGTGAAATGTGCACCGCGCGTCACAGTTTTAAAGAGAGTACCTGTTAGTTTATCGAACAACTCGCAGAACGTAATTGTAACGTAATGGAAAAACAAGTTACACGAGCGATAGACTGAGTGGAGAAGGCTGTTGTAAATGTGTTAAAGATACGATACGATGCGATGCAGTAGATTAACGTGCGCTCAAAAGCTGACGAGATGGCCACCTTAATCTAGCGCGAAACGAAAAATAAGAAAAAATAAAATAAAATCAAAAACCGAGTAGCTAAGAAGACACGGTGCAGGCAAAAGTCTGTGAAGGCAGTCCGGGAGGATGATATGCAATGATTTTTTGGTTGTTAAAGTAAATTGCCAATCGTATGTATTTAATATAAGCAAATATATTAGAATATTAAGGAACATCAAAAATAGGAAATTTTAGAAAAAGCGCCCAAAAGTGCGTGCTCGATGATTTGTTTACTTTTGCAAGTGATGACGTCATACCAGGAATACAAACAAGGGAACAGGCTATTGGAGTGTTGAGTGAGACATTACAACACATTCAACACATTACAACCATTATGACCAGTTTATGTTTTAAGAACCTATTTCTACATCGTTATACCTATAACGACGTAGAAATAGGTTCTTAAGACATAAACTGGTAAAATAAGCTTAAATAACTTCTTATCTAATCTCAATAACGCATAACAACGCAAACAAGACAAGCGTATCCTGGTATGGCGTCACACATGACAGAAATAACCGAAGAATAACTATACCAAAAAGACCAATAAACTTGTACTTTTTTTTAGCATTTTACGGCATAATTTAGCAAAATTTGTTACACAGATGGGTTTATATTGCAGTAAGCAGCTATGAACTACTTTTAATCAATTTGGTAAAAAATCGTTGCATATCACCTTTAAAGCAACTAACGAATAAATGAATAACGAAAATCTTTATTTCACCATGAAAATGTGGTAGCATAACAAACAGATAAATATACCGTCGCAACGAATGTTTTGTTTCAAACGTACTTTACAGATAAAGAACCAGGCGCATTTTACACCAACCCTATTGCCGTTCAGTAATACAGCGAAAGTAAGTAAGTAAGTAAGTAAGTAAAAATCCGATTAAGTGACATAATCATTCAGTAGAATGAATCAGAGGCGCTGGACAAGTCGTAGGGGCTATTAAATGGAGACTGGAACAGATGAGTTTTAAGATGTTTTCGGAAAGTGTTTAAGGTTTGAGACGAACGAAGAGTAGAAGGGAGAGAATTCCAGACTGTTGGAGCTGCAATATGAAACGAGCGTGAACCGAAATGAAGGTTAGTGCGAGGGATGTGCAAGTTAGCGAAGGATGATGATCGCAAGGTGCGAGAAGGAACGTAGGGATGGAGGCGTTCAGACAGATATGACGGAGTACCGGTGTGTAAGACTGGGGCGTCCGTTCACTGAGCAGTCAGAACTTGGTTAGATGAAGAAAGAATGAGACCTGGTGTGTAATTGATTGTCTCTAGTTGGCGTCAGTTTTCTGGGTTCCTTTTAATTTTTTGACCCTGTTGGTTGCGTGCAGGAACAGTGTCTCGCGTGTTAAAACCTGCCACAAGAGTTATACGATCCGATACGATACGATACGGTAGATTAACGTGCGCTCAGAAGCTGACGAGATGGCCAGCTTAATCTATCACACGGCCCAGAAACGAAAAATAAGGACAAAATAAAATCAGAAACCGAATAGCTCAGAAGAAACGATCCAGGCAAAGAAGAAACGGTCTTCTGAACCACCTGACTACGAGTACCTTCGGACAAAGAAGACTTGATAAATGAATGTGAAAGTGGTGATCGGCTGTTGCTGTCAGGGCTCTGGTACACGCTGTTGAGTCGGTGGTCATTGAGTGGACACACCAGATCCGTGAGGTGCTCAAGAAGGACTCGGCACAGCCGCTGTTGGAAGGCCTCAATCCGGTTCCGTACGTGGAGATGGAGTTCTGGAAGATCAAAGCACAGAATCTCGAGTGCATCTACGACCAGGTTAGTTCTTTTGGACGACGATTGTCAGCTTTGTTACCAAAACGTACGAGTGCTTCGGTTCTTTGATTAGAGAAATAACATAAATATAATAAGTAAACTGTGTCACTTGATAAGATTGGTTCGGTGGAAAATAAGTGATAAAGGTGATAAAGATAACCGAGTAGAAATGACAGGTCACGTTCCTGCACGAGTCCTTTCCCCCGTAGTTTTGCTTCTTCCTGCCGGACTGCCTTCATGGACTATTGCCCATACTATTTCTCCTGAGCTACTCGGTTTTTCGTTTTTGTTTTCTTTATTTTTCGTTTCTGTGCCGTGCACTAGATTAAGCTGGCCATCTCGTCAGCTTTTGAGCGCACATGAATCTATTATATCATATCGTATCCTATAGCAATCATGTTGTCATAAACATGTTGTTTATGCCCACCGAGTGATATGATACTTTGTTGTTGTTGCTGTGGAGTGTGGACGCTGGGAAGGTAACCGCAGGTTATGGAAGAGGTATATAACACTTGGTATAAGCAGCTCACAGCTGACTCAAGACCACGTAGGAGAGATGAGAGCGGTTGTGGTACACATCACTGAGTCGTGAGACGCTGCGTTCCAAGTGCCACTGACTTTGAACGTTGTCAATCGTGTGTCAACTACTAGTATATAGTGCATAAAATAACACTTGTATGTTGCCAGCAGCTACAGATAGCGTGAAGTGACGTCACAGTAATCTATGGTCTAGATATAAAATCTCCTTGACTGAAGAAATTACGTCACTGTCAACCTATGTGTAAGCCAAAAAGTCGATATTCCAGTTATTCGATGGTAGTATAATTTTTGTTGTCAATATTTTGCTGAGATTGTAAGGTATACTGCAGTCTGGGTGCGTAGTGAAATGACAGTTGTACTGCGCATATCATGTTCATTGTTCAGCTTCGTGATCCAAAAGTCCAAGCACTTGCTGAGCTGCTGGAGAGGTCCAACAGCAGCTATTTCTCGTACTTCCGTAGCATTTTCCAGGACGTGGTTGCAGGTAACGATGTCACTTGTCTACGATATGATTATGCGTACGCTGGTATTTAGATTACTTGGGATCCATTTTGAGGTTTTTCGCTCCATAGGGGCGATATACGTTGCACCAGTGGTGGAGCAATTTGGCGTGGAGAAGTCGACCAAAAATTATGTAGGGGTGTGGGACCCCAGAAACTAAAAATTTTATGCATTTTCGGAAAATCGACGTCCCACAAGGGCGTATTTCTTTGGCGTTCATGAACGAAATTTTTTGCGTTTGTGGGACGTTTCATGTTCGATTAACAGTCAAAATTTGCGGAGATTTGTTCAAGAAGTTTGGAAGTTATGGGGTTTAACCTCGGGGGTGCGTTTTTTCCAAATTTTTAGCGCTACCTAGCGATGAAACTATACGCATACAGATGCAAAAACTCCTCTATCACCATCCCCTATTTGGCGGAAATAGGATCATAGGACTTTGCACGACGCCAGTGGGCGAAAACGTTCAGTGTTTTTGTTTTTGTACATCACGCTTTTGAACGGCAGAGATTGTGCTAACAATGAAAGCATCTGCATATGGAAACTATTTTGACACTGTTGGATAGAGAAGCTTTGTAGTGTGGCCCGCGTTTGACTGTTTCTCTGCATTGCTTGATTGCGCTACCCCGGGATGTTGAAAATACGGCCAAAATTGGGGTTGTTTGCCCCCAAGGACAGCTCAGCAAAGCGATCCAAATAAAATTTGGCACGTAAGCGACGTAAGCGTAGACTATCGGTTTATTCTCGCATGCAAGATTTGGCCCTAATCGGCGATGGGGCACCGGAGCCCCAAAAATTTGGTCAAAATTGCGGTATTTTGGCGTGTTGCGTTTTTGCCTCGCATGGGCGAAACTGTATACCGATAAAGCTGAAATATGACATGTAAGAGTATACTGTGGGTTTATGCTCCATTCGCACGCCAAATTAGTGGTAGGGATGTGCCAGTATGATTATCCTGCCGGTGTTGTAGTCGATGCTTACTGTTTCTAGTTGATATTATGACTTAGACGACGGCTGTGCGTTGGTTGGCGCAGCACTGGCCGAGGCTCAAGATATCAACCTTCATCTGAAGCCGTTGCGTTCACACTTTGAGGAAATCGAACAGGCCGAATTCGAGTACTTACCGAAGCACCTTGAGCCCATGATGCACGTCGTCTGCCTGGTCTGGGCCAACTCCAAGTACTACAACACTCCAGCGAGAATCATTATTCTTCTCCAGGAGATCTGCAACCTCATCATAGTGCTAGTGCGTTCACTTCCATTATTACACGTATTTGAGTCCAATTAAATATTATTTTTTAAGCCTGGCTGTAGCTAGGCGCAGTGAGTGCTGGTGATGGTTTCGGCCGCCGCTGGGGAAGAAACAGTGAATTCTGCGTAGCAGTAGGCCCTGTTACCAGCACTGCTGCATACTGATCTAGTCGGTTAAAGGCACTGACTGCTAACTAAACCGGTCGTTCGGCTGATGTTGGTCTTGTGCTAGATTAATTGGTAATTGTTGCCGATAGGTCCGTCCCTGGAAACCGACGTTTAGCGAGTTACTAACGATAGAAAATTATGCTGTAAGCTTAGAAACGATTTAATTTTCAACCGGAAACGCAATACATAGCTGCTATCGAAGTCTATATGTAGACTGTGATTGTAAGTCTATCGGACCGCAAGCATAGATTGTACGTTGCGTGGGTACCAAAAAAAACAACAGCAGCAGAACAACGACAGTTGCGTTTCTACTTCATTTACTTTTATTTACTTTACTTTTTATTTATTTATTTCTGTTGTTTTGTACCATTACCGATTAATTGGCTCCTCAGAGCTCGTCGTCTCCGTGAAATCTTCTTCCTGTTCTTTTATGCTTTGCAGACGTCACAGTTGAACTAGTTTGTGAACGGTCCGTGGCAGCTGTAGATGTGATGTTGTTGTCTCAGTGCCGGACGTATCTGGACCCGTCGGAGGTGTTCAAAGGCGAGGTTGAGGAGACGGTTGTCAAGGTGAAGACAGTGATGAGCAACCTGACAGCACTCAAGGACATCTATGAGCAGTACCGTACCAAGGTCACGACCTACTTCCAGCCCGAGCAGCCAGCTGTGGACTGGGAGTTTGCGCCGGTCCTTGTGTTTCACCGCTACGACAAGTTCATTGAACGAGTTCAACTCATTTACGTACGTTTGACCGTCGGTTAAATATTCTCTGTGTCTGTAGTACAGTGGACATACGATACGATACGGTACAATACGGTAGATTAACGTGAGCTAAAAAGGTGACGAGATGGCCAGCTTAATCTAGCGCACGGCCCAGAAACGAAAAATAAGGAAAAAATAAAATCAAAAACCGAGTAGCTCAGAAGAAACGGTACAGGCAAAAGTCCATGGAGGCAGTCTGGGAGGAAGAAGTGAAACTACGGGGGGGTAGGATTTGTGAAAGAGGTAAGTTTTAAGCCGGGGGTGAAAGAGAGATGGAGTTATAGAAAGTAGTGAATCAGAAGAGGAAGAAGTGATGGTTGAAGGAATAGGTGAGTAGGAAATGGAGGAACAGGACAGACAGGGATGGCCAGGCTGAGTGTGGCTGACTAAATACCAATACGGCGTACAGTCATCCGTCTCACTACTGACGTAGAGTAACGGTGTTGATGTGTACAAATTGACTGTACAACAGCCTGTAGATGTGTGGTTACATTTTTGTACGTGTGCGCAGATTTTCAGTTATTATGCATCTTACTGCTGCAGTGACTGAATTCTATTATATGTAAATACGAAACTTTCTTAGTTTGCTATGTTTAAATGCTTCTGCCACCATTATTGCATGTTTACTATGGTAATTGGTCATGTGATTTCCTGTCTATATTCTGTTTTCTGTTTTTCACTCTGTCTTTAAGAAATATACCTGTAATATAAACCACATGTACCGAAGTACAAATAACACCGTTCAGATTTGAAAAAGCAGTTGCATCTTGCGTTCCAAAAAGTCCATTCAGTAGATTATGCAGTTGTGGTGTAGTTGTAAGCAGAGACAGTGAGTCACTTTATCTTTCGCTAAAACCAAAGTCTAAAACCTTAGTCTAAAGCTTAATCTGAACGGCTAAAACCTTGTTATAGACCGAGTTCAGATTGAGCGAAAGATAAAGTGATTTCGTTTTAGACCAAAGTCTTAACTCTAAGAGATTAGTGATAATTGCCTATCTAAATGCACTAGGACGGTTTGGTTTGAGACCGGATTGCTCAGATTAAGTTCGGTTTTAGACCAAACTTTGGTCTTAAACTTTGGTTTTAGCGAAAGATAAAGTGACCCAATGTGTGCACATGTTGGCCATCAGGACATGTTCCAGAATGCCGTTGAGTTCATGAAACTGGAGAAGGTGGAATACGCTGGAATCAAAGGAAGAATGCTGAGTGCGCAGACCGTGGCTATTTTTGACGAATTCAACGAGACTTACAAAGCATTTCAGGATGTGACTTACGATGCACTTGATCCACAAGACACAGTAACTGCTCATTACATTTTTCTTTTTTTATTTCTGTATTAAAATTATTAAGTGCTACTAGTTTTGCTGTTTTATCATGCTGTTGATGTAGATTGTTAGGCTATACTCATAAGACCATTCCACATTCCTGTAGGCCTACATTCTGCATATTTTATGGTTAAAATATAGTTAATAATTGGCATTAGTTAGTAGCGTCGCTGTATATAACAATGTCATATGGACCTTGGTGTATAATATAAGGCAGTGACGTCATTGCGGTGCTATTTAATGTAGGCCACTCCGACAGGCAATGAAGATAAGTGCAAATAATTCAGCATCAGCTAATAGACGATTTACTAATTGGAAGTCAAAAATGCGTGGAAAAACGTAACTTCGTTAATTGACGATTAACTTCGACCATTAAATTAATCAGAGATTACGTAATCAGAGATTAAAGTTAATTAAATTTGTGGCGGAAAAACCGGCCCTTAGATTTTCAGTTGTCAACATCCGTGTATAAATTATTAGGTTTAGGTCGACTCCTCCGAGTCGACTTAATACAGTCAGTCTCAAATGTCCGTCCGCCCGTCCGTACGTCCATCCGTCCACAAAAAGTTTCTTTGATTTGAAAGAAATTTGGTCTGCAGGTAGAGGTCGACGAGTGATGCATGACGGTATGCAGTATGTCCCGATCCAAGGTCAAGGTCAAGGTCACGAGCCGTTGAAAGTCGGAAATTCGGCCATTTCAAAGGCTATTTCCTCCCTCATTTATAACGGAAGCTGGCAAGAGACCACGGATCTTAAATTAGGGCACAATACCTAAAGCTTACCGGGGCCAGATTTTTGATATTTGGTCTAGTTTTTGTGTCATGTGACTGTGAAGTTTGCAGTAAGTAGGAGTCGACCGCCAGTCCCGCACCGGGCTAATTTATACAAAGTGATGTCTTCACTTGCTTCATGTAGATGCATCTGATGCAAGATACTGTTTTGTCTTTTTCAGGCATTTCTGAATGACTATGAGAGATTCAAAAACACTGTTAACGATTTAGATCTCCGCCTCTCTTCCATTGTGATGCAAGCCTTCGACGACTGCTCTGGACTCGAAGGAATGTTCAAGGTCGTTTTACAATTGCCTTGATTTGATTTTTAAATGTCTATTTGTGTGGAATTAATAATGGATCGTAGCTCGGCGAGTTTGTGCTACCTGGATTATTGAATGCCTTAATACAGCAGCTGGCTCTCCCGCGGCCGCTTTCAAACGCACGTAAATATGCCATATTATATCGTACTGTAGCCAAATGCTTCATTTCGATAAATGCTCCTTTTACTACCGTCTGCTGCACAGAATTACAATGTTAGACAGAGACAACTTCCAGACCTTATATCACTCTTGACTGATTGCAATTTTATTATGAGAATGCTATGAAAATCTTTATTCACCACGTCTGGTAGAAGCAACAAAGAAAGAGAACAAAATGAAACAAGAAAAATAGGCCTACAAAAATTTATCATGATGCACGTCAACTTTTACCTCTGTTCTTATTTTACTTTTATTGCATAATTGCGGTCTGACAATTGTTATTAAACGAATATGTTGGGCATTTCTAGACTGCCAGCATTTTTTCAGCGCTTAATCACCGGACGGAAAACAGCAGAAACAGCAGAGTTCTAAAAATAGACATTACGTCGGTGATTGATGTAGACAAGTCACAAAAACAAACATGTCGGCAAAACAAGAAGTTAACTAATCAACACTTTTTAAACTCAGTGTGAATGCTATGTAATAACTTTGAAGTGCATTATTTTCATTTTGCTCACTGTCGAAAACCAAACGTTCCGTCATCTTTTCAAGTTCGCAAAACAAACGTACACAAACAAAGTCTATTTTTAGCACTCAGCAAAGATCTTTCTGCTGTTTCTGCTGGCGGCAGTGAAGTCATCGCTGCTTCACTGGACAGACAATTTCACGATTTTGCTGACTTGGCTGACTTCAGCGCTGCCAGTCTGGACAGCCCCGTTATGTTGCTTGTAAACAAGTTGTCGCTCAAACGGGACGTAACACTACTGGCCCGCCGTCGCGTGCTGCCCCTGGTGAGTTACGTTGCATATGCGAGTGTTACAGATTACTACAGACGACGACGACAGACGACGACAGACACCAACGCCAACAACCATTACTAGTCTGGCCCTCCTACACTATGTGTAGGCGGGCCAGTAATAATCAAGGATAACGTACGGTAATTTTACGTCCAATAATGTACAGGTTAGTACTGGGATGGGTGACCGTGTACGGGTTCAACTCCCGGAAGCGGCACTTTATTTCGTTATGCAACCACCAACCACCCAGGTCGACTCAGCCTTCTACCCTCCGTGGGACGGTAAAATGAGTACCAGCCAAAGGGCGGTGATGTTCTGCGGCTGGGGAGTAAAGGTAGGCATGGTGTAATTTGCAGGTAAAACTGTGTGATCTATCTCTGAGCGCATTTGAGGCGCTTTACGTAAAAATGTGCTGCACAAATCGACGTATACGTAAGATGGCATGTCTCGCACACCGTTGTGTTACAGCGAGGTGAGTTGTTGTAGCTGGTGGACATTCTCAGCTCGTTGCTGGAGCGACCAATTATCAGGAAGGACTTTGAGCCGAACTACGAGGTGATAATGCAGTTGCTGGACGCCGAGCTGAACAACGTGAAGAGGCTGTACGACGAACAGATGGCTGTCTTCGTTGAGACCGGCATCATGCCCATCCACAAGAACATGGCGCCCGTCTCCGGCAGTCTCAAATGGTCGCAGGAACTACGTGATCGTATCACGGTCCCGATGAATGAGTTTCGACGACTTGATCATCCGTACGTCGTACCACGATGCTGGCTGTCAGCGCTTACCAAAGTCTTTTTTCTTTTGCTGTCGTTGAATATACAATTAAAGTCGATTCACACATGTTCACGTCCAGTAAACTGCTGCCAATTTGTACGTCCAAGCGAGAAGCTTCCACCAGATGCATTCATTAGGTCGACTTCTCCGAGTCGACCTAATAACATGGGTAGAAAAAATGTCCATCCGTCCACAAAAAGTTTCTTCGATTTCAATGAAATTTGGTTTGTAGGTAGAGGTCGATGAATGATGCATGAAGGTATGCAGTATGACCCGATCCAAGGTCAAGTTCAAGGCACGAGACCTTCAAAGTCGGAAATTCGGCCATTTTCAAAGGCTATCTCCTCCCCTCATTTACAATGGGGACTGGCAAATGACCACTGATTCTTAAATTAGGGCACTATACCTACAGCCTATCTGGGCCGGATTTTCGAATTTTGTCCCAGTTTGTGTCACGTGACTTTGAAGTTCGCAGTAAGTAGGAGTCGACCGTCAGTCCCGTATGGGGCTAATTTTTTATTTAATTGGTACAGAAAAAAAACTTTAATAACTTGTGATGACGTTTATCTAAAACAGTTTACCATAGACAGTTTGAGACATAGCGGAGTGTGTTGGATTTTTTGATAAGTTGTTGAAAATTGTTGCTACAGGTGTGTTCAAAGTGAGGAAGCTAAGAATATCGAGAACCGTTATCAGAAGATGTTGGAGCTACTGGGCTTGTGAGTTTGTCCATTCATTTTATTTATTTTGTGCATTTTCAACAAAATTTGTTTTAAATGAGAATGTTTCTATTAGTTGCTATATGTTGTTTAAACTTCCTTATTTCTTATTCTTGGTTTACACACTCTGTTGTAAGCTTACATCTGGCTTCCATTTGTCTGAAATCAGTGTTGAAATAAACGCCTGTGAACTGCTATAGGGCTCTGTAGCCTAGTTAATGTAACAGCAGAAGCGTAAATTTGCGGATATAACGACATTGGCAGCAGAACTGGTACGTAAATGCACATGACACGTAACCCCCATGTAACACACTGTTCCTCGGGCCAACCCCACTCATCGTCCCAAACGGCATCTTGATCGGTTCAGACGTATTTGTATGGGTCCCAGATGCTATGCAGTATAATGCATTGTCAGTGGAGAAGAAAACCACCAAAACATCCTTTCCCTTGGGATTTCGTCACCCTGCCAGAGGAGGACCGAGCCACGGCCAACATGCATAAAAATTTGGTAAAGGTTGCGAGTGTGGTTCCGGAGATATGCTGATGGACAGACAGACGAACAAACAGACACACACAGACGTGCTCATCACAATACTTCGCAATAATGAACTTGAAAACAGGCGATTATCACAGAAGATGCGGTCGAAATGCTGGCTTGAAGTACACAGTACTGCGTGTAAAACACACTGCGTGTAAAACACTGCAATGTTGCCGTTGTTGAGTGAGACTGTTGGTTTTGCTGGAGCTTTGAGACGAATATCTACCAGCGGTGGGTTGCTGGCGTCGACGAGGCGTGCAGCTTCAACTTGGCACAACCGCTTATCGTCCGCAACGAAGAAACCAACTTCATTGCCGTGAACTTTGACCCTCAGGTGAGTCAATCACATTACCTGTGAGTGACGTCATGCGTATACATCCAGTCCAGAAGGCGACTTCGTTCGTTGTTTTCGATAACGTTTGAGTTCTTTGGCGGCGTGGCGTAGTGGTAACAGCGTTGGTCGTATCAACGAAGTTACTCTACGTCGAGCCCGGTTAGTACTGGGATGGGTGACGTGTCCAGTTTCGACTCCCGGAGGCGGCACTTTATTTCGGTATGTAACCAACCAACCAGGTCGACTCAGCCTTTTATCCTTTCGAGGTCGATAAATTGAGTAGTAAGCTGTAATCGGATGTTTGCTTCCTCGCACGGGTGGCGACGTCTGGTGAATGCTTACGGGGTATGAAGGCCTGGTGCGGTTGATTGGAGCGGTGGTGTGTTTGCTAGCTGCATAACGCGGGTCCAATTGTACGTTAACGCGTGCAATTGGATGGCCGCAGTTTGCGCTGCAGCACCATTAGCGTTTGCCAATGAACTGCCACTTCCGAGATTGTAAAGCGCGCTGGTCCGGTCATCGCGTAAGCTGCGCTATATAAGAATCCGACCTTTTGATCTGACGCTGTTGGTTGAGCGACATCTGGCGACTGTCATACGACCACGTACGGCTCTGGCGCCGTCTACTGAGTTAAGTAAAGTACACGTCGATTTGTATAGCGCATCGTCGTAACCACATCTAATGCGCTCAGGAATGGCACGTGTTAGAGGGATCACACAGTTTTACCCTCCAGGCCTCCACCCACACGTTTATCCACGAATGGAGTGAACAATCCTGTCTTTACTTCGTTAGCATTCACCAGATGGCGTCACCCGAGCGAGGTAGTTAATGCACATCCGATTACAGCTCACTACTCATTTATCGACCTCGAAAGGATGAAAGGCTGGGTTAGCCTAGTTGGCTGACCTTGTAGCGGACGGTTTACCCACATAAGTGGCCACCCATCAGCTGCATGGGTCGAGCGTAGGACAGGCAAAGTTCGCCGGTCACAGATCGACGTTCTACCACTGTATGGAGAATCGCATGATTTCTCTGCAGTAGCTCATCTGAGCTCCCGGTTTCTTCACCAAAGGAAAGATTTCCATTGCTAAGTCTGTTTTACAATGATTTTATTGCTGGCATGATTTCAAGGGTACGCATCGAGCGCTTCTGTAGTGCGGTTTCGCGTGAGTTTATTTACAGTTTTTATTACTGTCGGAATGCAAAACAAACGGAATATATAATAACCAAAAATAGTATCTAGAGATTCTATAGAACTTTATTAGCCTAACCATCATCCTACAGTGACCCAGTGTACGGTCATTGTCAACTTGTCAAGGCGCATAGGCCTATAGCTAGAGTGGAACGTGCGTATAAGTGTCGGCCATTACGTGCTGTGAAATATCACCGTGTCTCTAAGTGTATGTTGATTGCGTCAAAGAGTGATGAGTTGTCAGAACGGAACGCTGGAGTCACATGTGTGGTCGACGTGTACAGCTGGTGGCCGTGCTACGCGAGGTCAAGTACCTGTTGATACGTAACATGGAGGAGATACCGACCAGTGCCGGCCAGCTGTACGCCAACAACGATACACTGCTCATGTACGTCGCTCACCTCGATCTGACCGTCGCCTGGTACAACAAGATCCGTGAGACAGTGCTCGAGGTGGAATACCCGATCATCGAGGCGCAGCTGACAACCATCGATGCTCAGCTACGTCAAGCAGAAGAAACGCTGGACTGGCAGACGGACGGCAAGTCCACCGCACCAGCCATTGTCATTGTTTTTTTTTTGTTATTATTATGTACAC
>Ga0209363_1000312_pt1 | contig 17790 bp, 10 predicted proteins | sample WorMetexBAHAMAS3_FD_187385 | JGI IMG/M metagenome (GOLD analysis project Ga0209363, IMG submission 187385) | Marine gutless worms symbiont microbial communities from Max Planck institute for Marine Microbiology, Germany - Inanidrilus exumae... | ecosystem: Host-associated > Annelida > Digestive... | reverse complement strand
GTTTGTTCCTCGTGACAGAGTTGTTCGTATGACGGAAGACTGTACTCGTGACGCTGCAGATCCAGATGTTACAAGAGGTCGTACGACCGGCACTCGAGACGTGCCTCCACGACTAATCACCACCGGTCCAGAAGTTGATGTACGAATGATCGTGTCACCTGGCTTACCCGAGAGACTGTCGTTTAGCATTCCACCTGTACCCGCACAATTTAACATCATCAATAACAACCACAGACATACTGCACGGTGCATCATAAAAATTTGGCAATTCTACCGGCCTCTGTTCTGTCAGCAAACATGTTCAACCTGAGTCTGTACCAGACTCAGAGTGCACACTTTTTCCTCGGCAGGACTACACATCTGGAAACCATTTACTTCCAAGCCATCAAAATACTTTGACACTGCTCGTTTCAAAACTTCCTTTCAAAATCTAATACATCATTCTTAATGAACTATTTTCCTACACTACGGAGCATTTTATTTTGTAACTAGCATAACAGTAAGTTTTTCTGTGCAACGTAAAGCTAATTCTAAGCTATGTAATGGATGACAGTGATAGGGAACTTCGAGTCACCATCTGCAAAAGGGACTGCTGAAAATTGTGAATGAAATCGATCACTCAGTGTTAGCAACAAATTCCTTTCGCTGCATGCCATCATTGGCGCTGGAATGACCCTTTGTGCTGTGCCATTACTGAAGACTGAATCCCTATTGCTGCGTACACCATAGCAGACTACAATGCTTTTTAATGGACCGGACAACCCCCAAAATTACCCCTTCCCGTGCGGAGATATAGACCCCCATCTGATACATGGTTCCTTGGACCCACCCGAGTCATCCCACAAAGGGCATCTCGATTGGTTCAGCCGTTTTTGCAGGCAACATCCATGTGACTAACATACACATAGACAGATGACGCTACATGCGGCATCACTAGCAATAGACCACAGCTGCGTTGAGTCTGTAAGCACTTTAGAAAACTGCTTAGGAAAAGTGCTTAGCTATCACTTAACGGAAAGTAGCAAAGAAAGCGTTTACATAATAAGTATTTGACGACCTCAACTAGTAAAAGTTTCATAAACAAATTCTTTAACTACCCGCTAGCATAAGTTTACTGTTCTTACGTGACTGTTTAGTGTTTGTTAGGTGGCCCTGCAACGTTTTGTGCGTGATAATGCCACCCTAAACATCAACGTTTATAATAATAACAATAATGTGCAGCATAAAAACAACAATAATAATAAACAATATTTTACAAACTGAACATACTTGTTTACCATCCAATTCAACATACGCCGGCTTCACTGAATCAACTGCGTATGCTAAAGTTCTTCAAAAGTCAAACTAAGAGGAAAATTTTTCAGCTTACTTTGCTAGCTGAGCGCTTACGGACTTCACGGCAGAAAGTGCTATGCACTTAGTTTCTTAGCTAAGCACTCACGGACTTAACACAGCCCACATGTACACAATGAACAATGCATGGGATGCGGCTTTACAATAAGCCAGCCGTGAGCGTGGCAATTAACCTGCGGTGCTGGTAGTAACTCCTGAAGACAAGGAGCTGTTAGTCAGTACTGTATATGTAGCCTGGCTGCTCCTGGCAACCGTTGCCACTGACGACGATGTCACTGACGACGACACGGTAGATGACGCAGACGTCTTCGGTGTTGTCCTGACGGCAAATATCTTGCCCTGGTTCGTCCGAATGTAAACGCCCTTCGGTGTTTTGATCACCAGAACTTTCTCGCCGGCCGGAATCTTGTTTGGACCTGCATCGGTTGATGTGTTGGTTCCAGGAATAATGATGTCTAACACGGACATGTCGTCACAATCACACATACATGAGCAGTTAGTTGGAGTTTAACGTCCCCTTTCAGCACAAATATGGCTATATCAGAGACAAAAGGTCAGGGGTGGACAGCTATCCCTACCCAGTGAAGGAAGGCCAGCGATATATTAACCTCAACACTGGCCGTCTTTTTGTTCAGCAGCCACACAAAAGGGAAGGGGATTGAGAGGCTCATATAAATTATTATGGCAGCGCCTACAACAGGGGAAGACAACTATCACACCGCAAGACTAAACTAAACAAAATACAACAAAACACCAGAATAATCTTCACATCCTCCTGTAGGTAAGGTGAAAATAAAACTGAGTAAAACGCGAAAGATCATTTCAGGGAATGATTGAGTTAAAGTTTTACGTCCCACCCGACAAAAAATAGGTCATTTCAGAGACGTTCCTCTCAGCCTATCTCTTGGCTAAGTACCGAAAAACTAAAACAAACACAACAAAGCAAACATGCATCCATAACAAAATATACTACAACATAAAATGAACCCAAAAACTATAGCCAGGTTTGGTCGCCTCCTACGACATCCGGCCTGGAAACGGAGAGGGTCTATTCTGGTTTTCAGCGCTTCATAAATTTGTCACTACTTACTTACTTAGACATTTACCCACTTACTAACAACCCCGGAACCCACACGGGGCGTGTTTCAGATGAATGAAACCAGTGCAGACTACATAAAAAACGCATATGAATGTGACTATGTATGTGTATGTGAGTTAACCGTATAAGAAGCCAAAGTACAATTAACAATGGGCTGGGACAAGCCTTGCTCGAGGAGCAATGGATTTAAACATAGCTGACCCGGCTTCAATCTGACTGAGATTCATATGAAACAGTGTTGGCATCAGCAAATACCCCTCGTAACTATGCAGTTCTCAGCTGAAACTGAATCGACCACTTTAGCAGAAAGGATTCAACAAATAACAAAAAAAAACAAATCATAACACTGGTTGATTGACTTAATGTTTTACGTCCCAAAAGACAGTAAAAAGGTTACTTTTGAAATGTTTGTCAGAGCCAAGCAATTGGCTTAGTAGTGAAAAACTAAAAACTAAATCTAACACACATGAGCAACATAATAATCTATAACACAAAACAAACACAACACACTAACACCAGTTTTGGTGGCCTCTTACAACATCCAGCCGGAAAATGAAAGTAAGCAAATAAGTACGGATGTAAGTAAGTAAACGACTTGCATAGTACCAGAATCAACAAATGAATAAAGGCGCATTACAGCGCCAGAGCCCATACAGGGCACATCATAACATGCATTCATAAAATTCGACGCCAATAGCAACTACACCATCCTACAGTCTACACAAAAATCGACCTCAGTTTTAGCAGTAATATACCTGTCGTAGTTTGTATCTGCTGGAGAGAGACGCCAGGTTTGAGGCCAGAGCTTGCTCGTCCTGCCGGTATCAGCAGTCGACTCTGACCAGCCGCTGCCGCAGCTGATGAAGATCTGATGGCGAGAGGAGACGACATCATTGGACGTACACTTGCTACAGGTCGACCACCGATTGTCGTACCATACCTGGCATTATACCGCATCATCGACATTATACCTGTGTCAGTATGAAAAGGTATGGCATACAATATACACACAGCAATGGTGCCATTCGATAGGTCACACATGATTTCCTATTAGACTTCTATTGCACCATGTCTGTATCTTGCACAGTTTCCGAGATATTATCACTTATTTCCCAAAACTTAGAGGTCATGTGACCCTAAACACATCCCTTTCGGCTGTAATCCATCATTAGTACAGCTCTGTACCAATCAGCACACGACTCCAAAGATATGACCGGGGCAAAATGTATGAAAATAGGTCACGTGACCCTGACAACGCCCATTAGGGTACCCCCTGTCTGCCATCCCAAGGCTAGCATTTGATATATTCTACTTGCAAACAAAATTTGATAACTCTCGCTTCGGCCATTCCGGCATCGGAATAGAAAATGGGTCATGTGACCCTGACCACACCCCTGTTAAGCGCATTTGTCATCAATATGTTGAGACTTGATATAGCCTACCCGTGTAAACAAATTGGCCACTATAGCTTCAGCCGTTCCACAGATATGGTTGGTGCTCACCAAAATTGAAATGGTTACATCACCTGATCACGCTCCTTTCAGGGATGATTTGTCATCCGTGGATCAACCTACCTACCAATTTTGAACTCTCTATTGCCACCCTCTATGAAGATATGAAGTGCAATACAAAATATCAAAAATGGAATGGTTTGAGGTAGTAAGGGGTCACTGAGAATAGCACCATTTAATAGAGCACATGAGTTCCTAGTAGCATTCCATACTAACAATGTGCCTATCTTGCACAGTGTTTGAGATACAGCGAGATATTGGTCAAAAATAGCCGATCTGAACCTACCCCACCTCTGTTTGGCGCCCCCGTTAAAGGTAAATCCTGAGATCTTTCGCACCAGAAAACTAGATGACCAGGGCTATCATCTGGCATTATTTGCGTCATTTGTGTTTAGCCATTTTGGTTCAGTGCCGGCTTGTGATGGACAGACAGACAGACACACAGCAACAGCATATACTGCACTAGCATAGGGCCGCATGGTAAAATCAAACCTTCTCCAGCAGTGAGGGGGGAACAATCTCTGCAAACCCTACCTCGATTGTCGAAGACACCTGGCTTCTTTCTTGGACTACGTTAAGCAGTGAGTAGAACTAAAGTGTTTCGTAACAATGTCAGAGCACAGAAGGCATTCCTAGAAACGTAAAAAATAGACATCTTAACCAAGATAAAAGTAACAATGAACAAACGACGACATGAGAGTCATGCTAGAAGTGCCACGAAGCGGACCTGATACTCATGGGCATTCGTGACATGTCGACCGAACTGCCAGCTGGAAATGGTCGTGGATAATACGACGGACGAAGACTCATCTTCTTGTCGTTCTCATAACCCTGCTGAGCAAGTCGCTTCTCTCTCTTTGTCAGCTTCTGATCCTGCTGGTCCAGCAGCAGCGACTCATGTGTGAATGGTTCCTATCAGCAGCAGCAGCAGCGGCAACAACATCATCAGAAACAACCGAGACTGACTGATTGACTAAGTTAAGATTTTATGTCCCACTCGACACAGAATAGGTCATTTCGAAATAGTTATTTCCAGCCAATTGGTTGGCTTGGTACCAAAGTAACGAAACCGAACACAACAAAAGCAAGCAACACTAAAAAATTAAAATGACCGATGCTAAAACATAACAAACACAAAATGCTACCCCAAAAAACAAACTCAAAAACAAAATACAAACCTAAACCAACACGCAAATTTAAAAACTGTTCATATGTGTGTGCATATCATTGTGCACAACTGTCGTACACAACACAGCATAGAACAGTTCTGGTTATTTTTCCTCCCAACCTCCAGACAATCATCACAGCTCAAATGCTGACTATTAGAGAGGAGGTAGAACAACAGCAATAGCGACTACTATAACTCAATACACAACTACTGTAGCATGTAAGTCAGGTCTGAATCTTGCATCTGAATAAGCAGCAGACTACAATCACTGATACGACAAGATGCAGCGAGATGTTGGTAGGAAAAAAACCCAATCCGAACCTACTCCAGCGCTACTTGGTGCCCCCGTTGGGGGTGCCCCTGTCCAGCTTTAGCAGTTTTGGTACAATACCGGCTTGTGGCAGATGAACAGACAGACGACGACAGCATACACTGCGTAATTAGTGTTCCAAAGTAACTATGTCCCTATCTTGCACCGTTTCTGAGATACAGCCAGATGTTGGTCGAAAATCGCCAATATGAACCTACCCCACCTCATTATGGCGCCCATGTACGGGGTGACTCCGTTGAAATTTCGCCCAATTTTTGGCAACAGAAAACTGGGATATCATATGGTGCTGTTTGCATCATCCTAAATTTAGCCGTTTTGGTACAGTTCCGGCTTGTGACAGACATATGGACAGACACACGACGACAGCATATACTGCGCTAGCATAGCGTTGCACGGTAAAAACTAAAACCAGGTATAGTTGATTCAAATAACATTCAGCCTGGTTCAGTGCTATACAGACTGTACTCAAACTAAGTTCTGCACACAACTAACCTTTGTAATCCAGCCATGATGCTTTTTGACAATGTTAATAAGCACCGGATCACAACACTTTTCCTCACAGCCGTCAGGACTGATTGTCGGCATCTCAGTGTCCTGTTAACATCAGTCCCCTCATATGCTGCAATAAGTCTCAGGAGATGTACACAAAATAAACTTTAATGAATAAAAGTTGTTCCCGTGCAGTCACATATCAATCACTGGCTGACAGTAACTAGTGCTTTCGGTTTATGGAGAAGTCCTCCTCAAAAAGAAGTCCACACCACCTCCAAACCTACCCTCTGTACATCCGACAATTTGTCTAAATGTGTCGCTGAACCATGGCTTATCAAACGTATCATAAACGCCGTTATGTGGCAGTGCCAATAGTGGGGTGTACTGTATTCACAGGCCTCTTTGTCATCACTTAGATGAAGTTATCACCCCAAAACTGCTGAGCTAAACCAATAAGCAAAGAGGAACGTGGCTGCCTGTGCAACAACAAAGTGGACTTTGATGCCCCAGCATCAAAGTGGATACCTTTACCATCACATAATTATGCCTGCTACGACCTTAACCTTTCATTGAGACTGCTGAAGCAATTCATGAGATATGGCATTCACAAAATATATCCTCGATGTGACCTTGACCTTAAACCTGCCCTTGTGGCCGAGTGGTTAACGCACTCGGCCGCCATGTGCAGTAGAGCGTCACGTGCTCAGTGGCCGGGGTTCGACTCGGCCCGGGCGTGTCCCCTACCAAAGAATTATTTATGATAATTCCTACGCACATGATGAACAGGGAGATAATCCCAGGTAGGAAAAAGAGGGTTTGACTGTGACCGTTGCAGGCAACTTGATCTAGCAATGTCAAGTCTGCCTGCCGCGACGGCTTGAGTCGAAGTAAATAGACTTGGCTGGCTGCGGGCTGGCGTAATACACAGCGCCAGTCAGGGCTAAGCCGGACAGTAAACCACGTCTAGAAGGGGCGCACAACAGAAATACCTGACAAGCTGCTCACTCCTACTTAACCCGCCTTCCCCACACGTCGCTAACACACATCGCACACACCTACCAATTCCCTTCCTCTCCCTGGGCAAGCGCACTCGACCACTATGTGTATATGGTCTCAGCGCTGGGCTCCAGAGTAGGTAGGACCCCTACCCGCAAAGAACGAACAAACGACCTTGACCTTAAGCCTCCAGAATCTAATCAGGTCATCTGTAAGGGCTTGTGAATATTTCCTGTCAGTTTTATCAAAATTGTTCAAGCCATTCAAGAGATATTGTGGTAACAATATCTGACAGGACGAACGGCCGAACGAATGGGAGAATGGGATAGCTTAAAAACATAATGCCTTTGCCAATAGTGCTGGATGGCAAGGCATAAAAAGGCGTTAACAATATGTATAAACTGCAGATAAATACTTCACCTCATGGCGCATCAACATGTCGACCTGCTTCCGTTCCAACAGATTCTGCGGATTAAGTTCATCAACAATACGGTCCGAGATTCCTTGCTTATTTATCTGTCTGTCGTAAATATTCTTCTCCATCGTGTTGTCGGTGACTAGCCGGTAGACAAAACAGCATCGTCCCTGCCCGTAGCGGTAGACACGACAAACGGCTTGGCAGTCATGACACGGGTTCCACGACGCATCAAATACCACAACACGACTTGCACCGACCAAGTTGATACCTAGGCAGCCCGCTCTGCACACCCACCACGCTCAGTTAACAATATGGAAAAAGAAATGGCAATACATCTCATTTAATAATCACGTATGATTATGTTACAACATCATAAGCATAATGACATAACATAAAAACATAAAATATAATGTGAAATAACATCTTGGCAGACATGCCAACATTTAATAAATTAGCCCCGTACGGGGACTGGGGGTCGACTCCTACTTAATGCCAACTTCAAAGTCACGTAACAAAAACTAGGACAAAAAATTAAAAATCTGGCCCCGATAAGCTTTAGGTATTGGGCATTAATTTAAGAATCCGTGGTCATTTGCCAGCCCCATTGTAAATGGGGGAGGAGATAGCCTTTGAAAATGGCCGAATTTCCGACTTTCAAGGGCTCGTGACCTTGACCTTACCTTACCTCACGGATCAGTCATACCGTCATGCATCACTCATCGACCTCTACCAAATGTCATTGAGATCGAAGAAACTTTTTGTGAATGGACGGGCGTACAGAAGGACAGACGGACATTTGAGACCCACTTTTTTAGGTCGACTCGGAGGAGTCGACCTAAATATGGAAAAGCAGGATCAAATGTGCCGACAGTCTACAGATGGTTCAAAGTCAATTACCAGCAATGAAATTTAGCCAAATATCATACACGTATGATACAAATGGCTCACTCCATTTGTGGCACATGGCACTGAATTGAAATGTACTTAAAGAGCACGAATCAAATTGAATTAAAACCCAAAGTATTTTTCATAAATCATCCAGAAAGACTGACCACTGCTCAGTTTCTGAGCACCAGTTACAATACTGCACACTGTGTCATATTTTCACCTGGTTGAGAGCAGAAAAATGCGGATCTGATCGTTATCTTCTGCATTGAACAGGTTAATAAGCCTCTCTCGCTCCAAGCCAGACGTACTGCCATCAAGACCTTTACACACACAACTTACGTGAACAGAACTCGTGCAACTGCTGTCAATGATTCCACTCACAAACAATCAGAACATCCACCGGTGTCTTTTGCACCAGCTTCTCTGCTACTACCGACCGTACTACTAACACTTTAGTATCTACTGAATTGCCCTACTACTTTTCTGGAGTTTTCAACCTGACACGAACTACGTATTCTGGTGTTTTTTGAAACAAATTACATACAATTCCTATACATAAATACCGAGTTCCGTCAGCATTACTTCGGCTACTTTTCACTCAAGATATAGAATGAAATCCCTGCCACAATCAAAGCTACTGCTACAGTAGCTACCTTTAAGCGTCGGCTCTGACACAATGTGCCCCTGTCCGTCTCGCGACTGCATGCACTTCCGATTTGAGATTTTAATGATAGCATGCACACTATAAATTACACTATTATCCACACATGCCGATAGGCAAGGTGTGGATATATCACTTACTGTTTTGTAATTGTGTGTGTGTGTTTGTACGGTTACGGATTTCTCCGCCAAGGATAATGCTAGCAGCGTCAAATTTTGCTCGGCGGTTCGTCGGCATCAAAGGCAGCAATCACATATTTTTGGGAACTTTGCTCCCCCAGAAGCCCAAAATCTGACGTCAGTGCACAGGCCACAAGTGCTGGCCAGCTAGTCTGCGCTGGCCCACGGGCGTGGCCCGCGTGCTGGCCCATTCGTCCAGCGAGAGGGCCACACATAGGATCGGCATGTGTGGATAGAGGTCAGTCCGCACAGACGTAATTATCATTAGTATAACAACAACAACCATTTTACAGCTACTATACAGGTCAATATGTATTAATCAGTGCCTCCAGTTACGAACTGGAGGATTTTGATGGAGCAAAGTTCTACTTCATGTATGCTATTGCTGAAGGCAACTGGTGCATTCTGATGACTAAGAAGTTCTTGTAAATAGAGATACCTACACCATATCCTGACTACAAATTATGATAACAACAGTGGAACAATACATCAGACAGCTTTCATAGTCACATCCTCCACAAAGGGAAGCAACAACAAATTAATTCAGCGATTTTCACGGGATGGATGCATTTTGTGATGCTAGGCCATTAGCGTCAAAGCAACAAAGGTGACAAAGCTACAACTGTCATATTTCTGACATGCAGTAATACAGACTTAGCAATATACATAGCTAGCAATCACAGGTTTCTCACATTCACTACAGCAATTAACAAATATGCTTGCTACAATCAAAAAAGATAAAAGCATAGACACGACTAAACATTACAGCCACAAAGCAAAAACTAACACCCAAAGAATCCGATCATCTTATCTAGCACTTAATGTTACTCTGTGCAGTATAGCTAAAGTCACTGCTCACGCTATTAGTGCCATGTAAAAACAAACAGAAGCATACGGAAATAGTTCTTGTTCTTCATCCACATTTCGTCGGTGCCAGGAACATCTCGTTTGGAAAGAAATTCCTCAATAAGTCCCAACGTAAACAGGCTCTGACTGTATGCAACACAAGCATTCAGTGTAAACAAGCTATAAGTGAAGAAAAGTACATAGGTTGACATGTTGTCGATATGATAAGCCCTCAATCCAATCAATAAATAAACAGCTCAGTTTGGAAACACATCTGTAAATGTGCTACAATGATAGTTATTAAAACTGAAAGCAGCAGGCAATGTTTCACAGCTTTTCATAATTCCCACTTGCGCCATAAAAATGTCAATATACAATATCATAACAACTAGACCACCTACTTCAACACATCATGCTGTGCGGTCTTGTTCCCTTTCTGCCACTTAAGAGTTTTCAGTTTACCTTGCACCGGCTCTAGCTGACTGGGTTAGGTAAGTAAGTAAGTAAGTAAACTTATATAGCCCATTTAACATGGAATGTCTCTAATGTGCTGAGCACGATATCTGCCGGAGTAAAAACGTTTTTAGAGAGCGCTTGAAAAGTTCGATTGATGTGATTTGTCACAAATGTTCTGGCAGTGAGTTCCAGGCATACGAAAATGTTTGTCGGCCCTAGCTCGTCAGGTTGTACCGAGGGAAATTTAGTAGACCTCGAGTGACGGAGCGCAGATTGCGGCGCCCCGTGACGTTGGCTGTGACTTCTGCATTCCACACAAACAGTCTGTGCTGTACCGTAGCCTATACCACAGCTGCAAGCCTCCTAACTCCCGCTATAACAAATCACGTAACCCTGTAATCTACTGGAGAAGCTTCGCCTCTGTTGTAAGCTGTGCGCAGCATTAGAGTATGTGGCAAATTGACAGTACATTTGTAAATGCCAAGAACTGAAACAGTCTATGTTACTATGGGTGAAAAGTTGTTCATTATTATATCTGCACAAATACACATCATTTTCCAGACAAAAATGGTCTAGCTAGTTGCCCAAGTCCACAGAGTGGGAAGACTGATACAAAACTGTTTGATAGATGGGCATGGTGACGCTTGACTGTCTGTTATCCTTTCTTCAACCATGAATCGACTTGTAAGGGAAGGAAAGTGACCCATTTATGTTGGCTCTGAAGCCGGTATCCCATTGCAAACAATCGAAAGCAGATACCTGAAGATGAGGATTTTCTCTCGCATTGTGACACACTGCTCAATAATCTCCATCAGTATCACCATCTTGCCACTGTGTTCAATTACACCAGACACGTAATCTTTCATCAGATCAAACGCCTACAAAACAACACCCAGTTATGTTCCGTTAGAAACAGTTCACTCCATTGATACTAACAACATGGATACATTTGTGCACACTCAAAGTTACAAAGTCAACACCTATTTAAGTCATCATGTCATTCATGCATACATCACAGTTTTACGACAACTCGCAATTTGGTGCAAGCCGATAATATCATACTTATGCTTTCGTAAGCAGGTCCTCACTTCCTGGGCATATAAATGCATATCTAAGTGTCCACTTCAATATAACTCAGGTACATCACGTCTGTAAATATACTCGTTAGAACGATAAAATGCATATGAACACACAGGGACAATAGTCTTGCAGCCATTATACAGGCCAACTTGTGTTTGCCGTTGCGGCACCGGCACTGTTGTGTCGTGGCTCAGTGGTAGGGCGTTGGACTTGCGATTTACAGGTCGCGGGTTCAATTCCCGGCAGGTCCGCTTTCACCTAACATAGGTCAACTCAGCCTTGCATCCCTCCGGGGTCGCTCTAAATCGAGTACCTGCTTCGGCTGGGGTTAAAGGTGGGATTCTCATCTCTGTCGGGTAGCAGGTAACACTGTGTGATCCATATGTCATGTGAGTTGCCCGTAGCAGTGAAAGCTAAGTTGATGCTAACTGCTAAACACTGTTTAGTTTTTAACTTTACTCTCAGTTAAAAACTGAAGAATTTTGTTGAACGAATTTTTAACGCCGACATGCCCTTGACGACAGCAACAAGCACATATGGATTAAAAAAAGATGCTATAGAGTTCATACCAGCTGTGTTACCTACAACGCATTTGTACCTTAGAATGATAAGAAATGTAATGAAGACAATGATTACTGACCCAGTCATAGTTGATAGCTTGAGATTCTTTCTTCAAATCACTTGCTGAAGCTACCGCTGGCAGTTCGGTGGCTCCTGAAGTTGCCGTACTAGACACCGCCGTTGCCGAAGACGACGATACCAAACTGCTCACAGCAACCACAGCTCCAGCCGTGCATGGCTTGTCTAAGCCAGGTTTCAGTTCCGCCGGTTCCTCAGTGTTGCCCTGCGATACTGACACCGCTGCAGCTGCCGACAACATCTTTATATCTGTATCTGGTAGTGAAGTCATCACTTCATCTTTCACCGCCTTCGTCATCATCATTTCCAAGTTCTCACACTTCCCATCCACGTTCTTTGACATCCAGTTCTCGGTCTTCAGCCCACCAGAGACATCAGTTCTTCCAAATGCCGAATCCACCTCCGAAATTAGAGGCTTCTTTTCCACAGTACCACCGCTGGTGATGTCTGGCATTAGGAACTCCATGCTGTGGCCAGTGGTAAACTTCACCCGGTCACAAGCCGGCTGTGGTGTTTCAGACGTCACCGGGTCCGAAACAGATGACTGGGTTGGTTCCGTCACTGCAGCGGAGAAGTCAAACTTTCTAGTATCTACACACATTCTACTTGCCTCCTGGGACTCTGCACTTGGAGCTGTATGTAGTCTTGACATGGACATCAGTGAACTGGCACTAGCAGCCGTAGAAACTGGCAACAAAGAGTCAATACCAGAAGCACTGTATGTGGAAACCAAAGAGTCGGTGCTGGCAGCTACGGAGAGTCTGGAATTAGACGCGGATGAAATCAAACTGCTAGATGAAGCGGCCGACGCGATGCGACTGTTTTTAGCACGGCTGCGTCGAGACGAAGATGAAACCGTGCTGCCGCTGGCACCAACATCCGCAGCCTTCGCATCATCAATGTCAAGATCATTGTCGTCTTTGCGCTGGCTGATAATCTGGTGCAAGATATCAGGGTGATTCCAGATCTACAAACATCAAAGCTTTCTGCAGTTATCAGTTTAACTAAATAACATACGTACAGCAGTATTTTAACCACTAAAAAGATGCTAATTATTGTCATCCACTACCTATTCCAGGCTATTCCAGTTAAAAGGCAAAGTTCTCCCATACTCGTTACCGAGCGTTGGGCCTGGAGCTGACTCCGGTGTACAGGCAGTCAGCCCGCAGGTGACTTGAAGCCATCCACCCAGCCGTAGGCTACCATTACTTTCCGCCAGAGCAGATAAAAATGGCTAAAATTTTAATGATAAATCCCTGGAATAGGGCTTAATCGTTAAAATTTTAGCCATTTTATCGGCAAGTATGTTTGTTTTGACTGCTTCCTTACACATAGTAGTAGAATGTACTGATTAACGTGGCATAAGCTAAGTAGCTTCTAGAACACGGTACAAAACTATAATATATAACTATATATAAATATAACTGGATAACGATGACAGACAATAAAACTTAGCACACATACAACAGTTTTACGTCCATTATACAAGTCTGCCGGTGTTTGTCAGCACCTCCGGTTAAGAACCAAAGGATTCTGTTGGAAACAAGTTGTTTTACAGGAATTTGCAAGCCCAATCATTATGCTGCATTGCCTGCACACAGTGCAGAGATGCGGCCTATTGCTACAGACGTGTCTGTTTGCCTGCGTGTTTGTGTCGGGCAAACGACTGAACCAATCGAGATGCCATTTGGAGGCTGACTCGCATTGGTCCAAGCAGCCATGTATTCAATGGGGTCCAGATCAGATGAACACATCTGCCACCACGAGGGGTTACAAGACAGTGCTGCGGCCTTTTGTCAAATCGCTTTGGTCACTTGTCTCATAAAACACATTAACTATAGTAAAATGTTAATTTTCCTAATTTAACAGCTTAAAGAACAAAACAAACAATGCATCATACATTTCAGCTTTCAAGCTCAGACTGTCGTAAAGTCACAAACAAATCTCCATAACATACTCTGTTTGAAATATAAGTCAAGACAAAATCCATACAAAAGGATAGCCAAATTAAGAATGCCCAGAAAACATAGTTATGACAAAGACAGACCTTGCAAAATACAGAGAAAGCCTTGATTGGGTTGTTACTGTTGGTCCAGCTGGCAAGGCCACCTTCTTTGATCACTGTCATGAACGCATTGTAAAGCTGGCGTTGGATTGACGACATTCGCACCAGGATGACATACTCCTCCTTGTGAGGTAGCGCAGCCCGCAGCACGGCATGGCCCCTCCTACCATAAATACATGTATTGCAGAGTTCACAATGAAGTTGGTAGCATCCATATACTCTCATCTCCAAGCTGGTTAGCTGTTTGGAGTTTAATGGCTTTTCAACATAAGCTGGGTTATATTGCATATTATTATTATTATGCATATCATTATGCATATTATTATTATTATTATCTGTTTGATTTGCCTACGCAAGCCGAAAGACGTTTTAGCTTGTGCAGTACATTGTTTAAACACTAACTAGCGAGTCCCACATGCTCCATTATTTGTTACCACGAATGGTCACCCATCACAGTACTAACCGGGGTTGATGTGGAGTAACTTGTTGATGCGACCAACTCGATCACCACTGCGCCGAGCCATTACTTTGACGAAGTATTTACCGGTTTATAATTCCATCGCTGAAGTAAAATTAAAAGGCAAAGTTCTCCCATACCCGTTACCGAGCGTTGGGCCCGGAGCTGATCCTGGTGTACAGGCAGTCAGCCCGCAGGTGACTTGAAGCCATCCACCCGGCTGTAGGCTACCATTACTTTCCGCCAGATCTGCGATTACCTTCCCAGCCAACATTCTCAGACATTCAGCCGCAGTTGCTTGTATAATTACCAGCCGACAGATGCATCTCAAATCAACTGCAGATACAGAAGGGCGAGTAATGGTCATTAATACGGACCTTTGAACGAATCCTTCAAGGAGACTATGAAGGACATGAGATCGAAATCTCATGAGTTTGATGTCCTCAGGCGTGCTGTCCTTGCACTGGCCGTTCATAATCGGCCGCTCAAACATGTTGCAGAACTCCGTCCGCGTGCCGAGGTAATTGGGCCGCACGAAGTCGACCATGCACCAATACTCCAGCAGATTGTTCTGCAGTGGATAGCCAGTCAACACCACCCGACGCCTGCATTACATTCCATTATCAAATAGTTAGTCCTAGCACTTCTCATACTTTACTCAGTCTTCAACTATGCACTGTTTCATTATTACTTGTTACCTCCGCCACAACTTAGCAGAGGTAATGTTCCCAGCCACGTTTTTCCTAGCCAAATAATTCAAAATTTACATGCCGATTTTCATGAAATTTGGGGAATAAGTAGTATATGGACTAGCAAAAGAGTACTTAGAAGAGATCTAGAACAAATACATTCAGTAAATAAACGTTATCCTGAACATTGTGGATAATGTCTGTTTACCACCCGTGCAATGGCTGGGCTTCATGTAAAATCAGCACCTACTGCTCTAGTTAAATTTCGTACTCATTCACTCACATATACCACTTTAATCAGTAGGGTTAGCCAGCTAGTTACAAGTACTACTTCCATTTAATGGTCATTTGTCCGGGCGAACCTGATTCAGCCAGTTAGCCATCGGAAACTCCTCCTCCTCTTCTGGAACACTATCTCTGGGATTAGTGGAACAGGTTTACCACAGACTGGACGTCCTTCCAGGCACCCAACCATCAATGTCAAAACACTGAAAAGTACACAAAGCACATGAGCGTAACCAGTGGCATGGCCTCATCTGTTCTTAACCCACTACCAGAGCCACGATGGAAGGGGTGCTACTCTCCGATGCCAGAACCACCATGATACAAAGACAGATACAGAGACAGACATACACAGAGACAGCCAGACTGACACGTACTTTGTGCGGATGTTCTTCAGTGCCTGCGAGATGCTCGCGTGACTGTTCTTAATGCGATGTCCTTCATCACAGATGACAAGATCCGGACCAGGACGACTCAGAGCTTCATGAAGACCTAACAGAATTACAGACTCGGTTGATAAACGTAGCACTTTCTCTACCATCAATTGTTTGACATGTCCAATTTGACCTAAGCATCCTTACAGGTGTCCACTACTATAATGTGTGACTTGTACCACCTCTTATGACGAAACATAAATGAGTGTATATATTTATTACTAATTAACTAATTAATTAACCAAACGCTACTCATTCTGTGAAAAAAAATGTTTGTAATCAAATATTAATAAGTTGCCATTACACAATCATAAAGTACTAGTTTATTGACGTTTGAAACTCTGATATAAGGTCTTCATCGGGATTAATGAAGACCTCAGCTCAAAGGTCAAAACTGATAAACAAGTATGTTCTCTCGTTGTATAAGGTCATTGATTAACAAACTATTTTCATTCACAAGCATCTGCTCAAAAACATGCCGTTAAAACAATAGTGGATGGAACTGGCATACAATGTCATAATATGACTGCCATTTTTCGTACAAAAGTAATAACAATGCTATAACGATGCTAACGGCAATAACAAACAACAACAAAACCTTTGAGAAGTTCCCGGTTGGAATCCTCTTCATCGAGATCAATACACACGGGGTCAGACGTCACAGAGGAGGACGCGGTAGATGTCGCGCTTGAGGTCCCAGCAGTGGTGGTTGGAGGGTTCACAAATGAAGTCTTGCGGCTAGCCGCACGGCGAGGCTTGGCAAGAACTCTTTTGGTGGTGAGGAGGCGATACATCTCATAGCCGAGCAGCAGCACTCCTCCCGTCTCACGCCATTCGCCTTATTACACAAAACACAACATGTCCACTATTTCTACTTGAAAACATGCATTCAGTTCTGGCTTATTCAGCCTTCATTACTGTTTCTTGAATTTCTCCAGCTCGGACTGACGAATGGAGTAGATTTTTGAAGGCCAGATGTTCTTTCTGTTGTCCAATCAACAATGCTCAAAGCAGTAAAGGAGATGGAAGAAAGAATCATTCAACAGTAATAATATTACACCTCTGTATCTTTGGACTCCATGGCGCTCTACAGATGCTGTTATTATTATAATAACTTAATTTCAGAAAATAACAATTTAGGATACGAAGCAATCAAATAATACACATAATATATCTCATAAAAATCAAAAAAGCAATTCAACAAAACCTGAGATTGCACTACTGTTCGTAAGGAGAACTTATGCAAATGCTATGTAATTACAGTCTATAGTTGTAATGCTTTAGCAGAAAAAAAAATTTCAACTATGTACGTCCACAGACTATGAGAAGTATGTGATCAAAGACAACACAAAACAGAATATGCAAGATGAAGATGACGCAATAAACAAGGAAGACAACACTTGCCCTACTGCAGCCATTTCAAACAGTTTAGTGTAGAAAACTCACTGACGACTTTGGCTCGAGCTGTGTTGGTTTTCAAGTTGTCGTTCACGACGTACAACTTAAAGTCTCTCGGCCAGAACAGATCTCGGTCGATTTCTGGCACCACAGACAGCTTCTCTTCACAACCTGGTGCCGTGGATTCCGACATCATAGAGTTCGAAGGTTGATTTACCGATTCTGGAGGGTTTGCTTGCTGGCTGGCTGACTCTGGCACCACAGAAGCTGATGGCTGATTCGCCATTTCCACAGTCATAGAGTATACCGGCCGCTTGGCACTTTCAGATGGCATACAGCCCATGAACC
>Ga0209363_1000311_pt1 | contig 17792 bp, 6 predicted proteins | sample WorMetexBAHAMAS3_FD_187385 | JGI IMG/M metagenome (GOLD analysis project Ga0209363, IMG submission 187385) | Marine gutless worms symbiont microbial communities from Max Planck institute for Marine Microbiology, Germany - Inanidrilus exumae... | ecosystem: Host-associated > Annelida > Digestive... | reverse complement strand
AGCAGGTTGCGTCGTCACCACTCGATCCGTGCCCCAGGTTGGGACGCCAATTGTCGCGCCTCGCCCTCCTGTGGTTTCTACTGATCCATTGGCTAGCTCGGGTTCAGCTTACTCGACTTATGCATTTCCGATCGTCGCATGGTCGTCGCAGTATAATCGAATTATTTTATCGACCATTTTATTGGGCCTGGTAGTGCCATCTGTCCGCTGTGTGTGTGTGTGTCTGTGTGTTCGTGTAACAACTTTGAAACGAAATGACCTTTGACATACATATTCGTTAGGGTGATTGGTCTTGATTCTTGACCATATCTAGATCGTTTGTAGGTCACAGCTATATAGATCAAAGTTCACGGCCACTGGCTAGGTAGGTTAGGGTTAGGATGCATGTTGCGCTAGCGCTAGCGGCCTCTAGCGAATATTAAACTAAGCTGTTCGGCGCGACCTCGAGTGAGGGCTTTTCTATTTGCAACATCTATTGACAATGCGACTCCAGTGACGTAGTAAAGTCAACTCAGTACGAGTCTCAATCCGAGTTCAAGTCCCTCTCAAAACCAATCTTCACCATGCAAAAAAAATATCAGCGAAATGAACGTGCGATGATATATGTATAGCCAGTTCCTTTCAGTTCATTACACTCCGTAAGTAAGTAAAAAGTAAGTGAATAGTGCGTAAGTCAGAGCTCGCTAGCTGCTGATAACAGCTACATTTTTGAGTCTGTGTCCTCAATAACCGAGCCCGAAGCCAAATTCAAGTCCTCATGATCCGATTACGAAACGGAGTCCTATTCAGAAAAATATGGACTCGAATCCATCTTGTGAATGTGGTCAGACCCAAGTATAGGGCCTAGTGCATCAGTGACACACACACAACTTTATTTCACCACAAATGTCGTAGCAGAAAAATATACATAATTAAACGTAAACTAAATGAATTAAATAAATAAATGATCACTTAACTGAACTAAATTGAAGATTTTATAAACTACGCATTTGTCTTAGACGTGAAAATTTAAATGAGTTTCAAACTAGAAAATATAGGCAGTGGCATCGACATACGTACCCACAACGGGTGTACTTGATACCCCTGAGACCTTGACCTTTCACCTTTTGACCTCAGGGTCAGTGCATGCCCACGTCCTGCCATGGACTATATGACGACCGACTTTGGTGTTGATAACTCTAGCAGTTTAACTTTTAGAGCGCGGACAAACGAACAAACAGACAGACGCGACTGAACTTCATAGCCCACGACGGCGGCTATACAGCCAGCGTGGGTAATATATATACGAATATATACATCTTTATTCACCAATATACATGGTAGCAGAAATAAGAAAAACAGCAACAACAACAACAAAAAGAAAGAAAGAAAGAAACCTTATTATAACTGCTTAAACGCTTTGAATCAATTCACGTCAACTGGTATATAAAAATACGCTAGAAACTGTAGCAACCTGCTCAGTATTCCTATCGTCGACATCTCTTCGTCCAGTTCTAACGTAAAGCCGCGTTCACATACCGCGCGTCGACGCGCAGAGGCGAGCGGCATGCGGTGCAGAAATCCATCGTGTCTTGGTTTTTACGGCACGTTGTATCGTTCTCACCGCACGTCACTTCGGACCGCAGAACCGATATCACAAGGCTCGTCAATGAACCGCTAATGCAGATCGTCGGCGTGTTCGTGATCCAATTTACATATAAAGTGAGAAATGACTAATAACTCATGGCGAGTCAAGCAGCCAAGGTGTAGAATGCGAGTTGTTGCAATCTTCCACGCCAAAGCCTTAGGCCTACCGAAAACGTTGAGAAACTGAAAAGCCCTCACTCTATAGCAGTCGCTCGGCATGCATTGACCTGGAGGTCAAAAGGTCAAACGTCAAGGTCACACGGTTACGAAAACAGTCACGGTCGCTCGGTTGCTAATTACGCATGCTGCTATACGGCCGTGTGCTGCTGCTGCGGCGTGGGTCCGCATGTCGATACGACTGCCTATATTTTCTAGTTTCATCTTCCTTTGAGCGGTCCTTTGGAGACCAATTATCTCATAATGTACTGTACCGGTCATTATCAAATTTTCAGCTTAGGTACATATATGGGTGGCATGATCGCTCAAGAGACGTTGCTATGGTAGCCAATTTTTGGTGCGAATCATTCATTCTGTGAGCTGGCATTCCACAATGAAGGAAAGGATCGCAACATGGATGCGCTGTTATGTCATGTAATCTCCAAATTGAGGTAATTGCGAAAATATGACATTCTACACTTAAGGATTCTTTTATTGTGTTCATAGCTAATACTGTTACGTGTTTTTATGTCATGCTCTATATGTTGTCTATTGTTATTTATAGTTAAGTTAAATAATTAATTAATTTACTTATTTATTTATTTATTCTGGTGAAATGAAGATATGGAACATGGATGCGCGCGTTAACACCGCCGATGACCCGTCTATCTATAGTCTGATAAATATTTGATGGCCTTTGGTCCAGTAACCTCAGAGTTTTGCAGGCGCGTTTGAGCCGGACGGGCTACACGCTATGCTTTGCCATGCATTTCTAATTCTAAAAGTTCTGACGTAATTGACTCATAAATTTCAGGCCTTTAGCTCATCTCAATAAAGTTTAAAGTTTAGTTATCAGCGTTTTGTTCGTTACTGTGCACAACTAAATTTAGATAAAGCGCTGAAGAATGCGCGTGTATACCGACTCTCTAATAAACAAGTTCACGAACAAGTCTGTGTAACATGTAAACAGGACATACAAGGCGCGTAGATCACTTACAGTGGCTCTAAACGTGCGTCAGTGAAATTTACTTTAATATTTCCAGCTAAAATATACGCTCCTTCGTGTGCACGCAGCTACAAGAATGGATGTTTGCTTGCTATATGCATACACACGTGTTTTCCCAGTATTTCCCGATTTTTCGTTGACAACTCGTTCGTTTCATTTGCCCGCGAGTTAATAGTGATTAGCTTTGCCAATGCACGCAAGGTCAACTAATCGAGACGGGTCGGTATACTATGGCAGCGCCGACGGCGATGGACACCGGCTCGAAGTCAGCCGGCCAGTCAGCTAGCCCGGTGCCTGGACCTACGTCCGGGTTCAAAGGCGACCGCACGTCGCGTCACGCCGCGTTAAAAAAGTGTCGGCCGTGACGCCGACGTCGCATCGAGGCGGCCGGAGGGTGACGGAAGAGCGACGGCGACGACCGTGTGGAGTCCGCAGCACGTCCGCGGACGTCGCCGGTGTAGCGGCATCAATCACCGGACAAGCACCGCGCGGAACGGGCGACGAGCTTCGACAACCCGGTACGGTACCCAGCGCCGGCGCGACACGTCACGCCGTCGCCGACAGGTGACGACGCAGTTAACGGGCCGCCGCAGGTCATTAACACCGCACCGGGCGGACAGACGCCGCAACGAAACCGTATATATGCGCCGACGTCAGCGCGTACATTTCGGGACAAACATGGGAGTTACTGATCAGGAGCAAGCATGCATGCACCGCGAGTAACTGATGTCACTGATGTGATACGACGATGTACGTGTTTGTCTAACACTTTTAGAATGTCTTAACAGCAAAAGGCCTACAACGTCAAAACAGAACAAGACAAAAACAAAAATGACAACAAGTGGTCAAAGAATTTTGATGAAAGGCCGCATCGCCGACTTGTCACCCCTTCCGGCTGCGAATAGGTTCGTCCGATCTTGATCTTCATCTAGCACATGATTCTTCGAGCCCACTTGAGTCGGTCTTGTCTCCAAACGGCAGCTCGATCGGTTCAGCCACTTTAGCAGGGCTCGCGAAAGTGGCCAACAGACAGACACACCGACCGACCACGCTACTCCGTCAGTAGCAATAGCCCACATCTTATGCAATGCACACGACGTGGCCTAAAAGTTTAGCACTGTTTTTATTTTAAACTGGCAGTGGTATACGAACTTGGTTGATTGGGAGATTAACGTCCCTTCCAGTACAAAAATACGCTATTTCGGGGACAAGGTCTTGCGTGGAGCCGCCAGGTTAAAGATGGCCAATGATATAGTAACCTCCCGACCTCGTTGCCTTTTTGTTCAGGGACGACCCAAAATGGGAAATGATAGGGGAGGCTCATTTAAGTTACTACACTTGCGCCCATACAACAGGGTGGAAACTAACTAACCACCACAAGACCTATCTTTTGTCAGTTCAATGTGATGTCTTGTGTCATTGCTGTTCTTCGGTTCCTACAACATAGCAGTGCCTAACGATTCCTGTTGTATAGTACCTTTTCTGTGTGGGTTTGGCTTTGGAATGCTTCACTTAGGTAAAACCCAAAAGAAGCACCCGGGGCGACCTCCCGTTCACAGTACCAGACCTGCCCATTAACCCCGAACTTATGGGAAGTGCAGAAGTTCGTTCGTATGCTGTACTTCTCCTGAGATTGCGTCTATAGCAGCCGATATGCCATTTTACCGCGCGACGCTGTGCTAGCGCGGTACATGATATGGCACGGTGTTCGTCTGTTCTTTCGTCCGTCTTCCGTCACACGCCGGTATTAAATCAAAACGGCTCAACATCTTATCACGCAATTAACGCCATGATACAGTAGCACAGGGATTCTAGTTTTCTGACACCAAGATCTTGACGATTTCCGATGCGATCACCATGAACTGGGGCGCCAAATTCAGGTGTGGTAGGTAAAATTGTCGATTTTCGACCAATCTTTTGCTATATCCCATAAACTATACAAGCAAGGGACATAGTTACCGTGGAAGGCTAGTAGGAAATCGTATAAGATCCATCGAACGATGCCATTTCCAACGATAGCATTGACCTTAAGTGATCCTTGACTACTCCAAACCGCCCCTTTTGTAAGTTTTGGGTTGCCTTTTCGACGTGTAAAAGGTTGCCTTTTCTATCTTCGCAATGCGTAAAGCTATATAGACTTCAAATTTGGTACATCCGTTGATAACGGCAGCCTCAAGGGGGAGGGGTGCTGAGAGACACGTGTAGCCTGTTTAATCTTTGAACCGAGTAAAGCTACGCATTTCAAAGTTATCGCGCGGACTGATTAACTAAATTAAATAAAATGACAATTCCTAGTCTATTATTACTACCATTTGTGGTGAATAAAGCTTATCATTATGTGACAACCCACCACAAACGGGCGTGGTCAAGGTGAGATGACCCATTTTTAAATTTTGGAGCCCAGCTGAGCTTCTTGTTTGTATAGATACGGAAAGATAAGGGCTTACTGCATGCTGTAGTTCAACGGCCTGTACATGGCAGTTTATTACTGCTCATACATATATCAAAACTTTACAACATAAATATATTTTTGAATAAAATTTACGCAAATTTAGACTAATCTTTTTTTCTATAAAAATCTCCTCACTTTATGTTTTCGTTATTTCAATAAATCATGCCTTGTCGACTACAAAGAAGCAAAAAAAATCAGCATCTCGTCGCTATGTTTCAACGAGGCAGAACTTCGTCTAAAGATTTATCTCTACAGATTTATCTCTAGACTGATGCTCCACATAGATGTCGAGCTTCGACATTTGTTACTTTGACATAGTGTTGCTTCAACACTGTTGCTGACGTGGACGGGGTTTAATGATTGAATGAAGTCGTATGGGCTGTAAAGCAGTCTGGCATCGTAAACTGGCGCTGAGTTTAACTGAAAAACACACACGAAGTAATCACTGCCATAGCTCACACACGCACTGCCGCAATACGCTTGAATGTCCGGCAATTAGACGACGGCGGAAGCGCGTCGACCGCTGGCTAGTGATTACCAGACACGAAGCATCAGGATGCGACAGCGACAGATCGGTCTGAAAACCTCAGCGTCTGCATCCCGATAACGCATCGTGCGAAACTCGAGGTTTTGCAAATTCGCAGCATTTTTATTCACCTTGTTCATCTTGTCTACCGTCTATTGGTGAAATAAAGATTATCAGCAATTAGCGTACCCATGTAAAGCTATAATGCAAGCATTAACAACTAACAATCCGATTTTAAAGTACGACGACGTTCTTTTTCTTTTGACGCAAATTACCACGAATTTACGACAAAAGATAAACTAAGTCTACCCATATGCTAAACCAGAAATGTTATCAGGGAGGCTATTCTGTTGCAGTTTTAAATAAGTAAATAAAACCGTTTATATCATGGGCTTCTAATAACAACAAGAGACATAGCTATCGCAATGCCTATAGCATCACCCATTCAAAATATATGATTGGGGCCATAAAATTTAAAAACTGGGTCACTCACTGACCCTGGCCTCGCTAACAGTTTTTCATTTCAAGGCTAACACTTATTCACTTTATTCACCAAACATGGTAGACAAATAATAAAAAATAAAGCCTACCTATGTATGAAACCTGACGATTCTAGCGTCGGCTGTTCCAGAGATATGCTTGAAACTCCAAAAATTTTAATGGGTCACGTGATACTGACCACTCCCGTTTCAGGAGTGGTTGTCTTTCCACGAAAAACCTATCTTATCTTTACTTACGGTACCAGTGTCTCAGCATGGCGTCAACTTCAAGTATGACGTCGTGCATACAATATTTAACCCATAGAACCATATAATATTTTAATGATATTAAAATATTATATGCTTGTGTGCACTACGTGTGCTACACTCAAATCTCACAAAACAAGCTTTAGTGGCAAACACTGTATAGCACAATTTGTTCAGAAACAGTAGTTGACTTTTTGACCCACCCTGTATAATATATCCTATATTGGTCGTCAGATATTAGACTGATTTTCGCAACAGATCTACCACGGCTGTTGTACAGCGCCGTTTCTAGCGGAATGATTAACATTAACCACGTGCAAGGATGTCAGATGGTGGTCGCATGCACCACTATTGTCGCCGGCTTTTAACTGCGTTTGAACGATTAGAAGCCGACAGACTTGTGGCGTCAGGCGCGCGCACGCTAATTACGTCATGTTTGACGTCAATAGCAATTAAGACACCTCTGAAAGGCAGTAATCGTGCTGCAGTGCACATGTTGCTGCTGTTGCAGTAGCACTGGCAGCAGTCGATAAGTGTATTGTTGCGCAATGGAAGTCTGTCGCCGGTGGAGGATGAGGACACGCATTTTCACAATCTCCAAATTGTGCATATACGGCATGCAATAAGCAACCATATACAACGCATTTATCGCGACCAGAGTTGACTATTGCAACTCTGTTCGGCTGCAAAACGTATGTCGTTCGTCGCCTACAGTCGATACAGAACTCCTCAGCTCGGCTGATACTGAACATTCCCAAGTTTGGGCGTATCACTACAGCCATGCGTGATACGCTACACGGGTTACCGGTGCGCCATCGCATCACGTTCAAGATCTGTACGCTCGTCCGCAACTGTGTCAACGGGTCAGCACCGATATATTTACAGGAGATCTGCAATTCAGTCAGCGCAGCTGCGCATCGACCGCGACTACGCTCTACTGACCACGGCGACCTGGTCGTGCCGCGCGCTAACACTGACAGATTCGGTCGGCGCGGTTTTTCTGTGTCCGGGCCGAACCAGTGAAACAAGCTACCACCTGACATTCGAAAAAGTGTCCGATAAACCAGAACAATTTGCTCGAGCACTGAAAACTTTTTCATTTCCAAACAGCACTGGCAAGCACTTATGAGGATAACATCAAAAGGAGGGCTATAGCAAAGACCTCAAAATCCACATTCGTCATCACATCAACGTCTTAACGTGAGAACCGTAGCAGCGACGCATTCCAATATAAACAAGTCGTCAAAAATTTTGACGAACGGCCGAATCGCACGTCGTACGGTTATTAAGGACTGAATGATCCTTTTGCTGCGTACACCGCAGCAGAAACTCCCAATGCTTTTCAGTGACCAAAAATTACCCCTTCCCGTGCGGGGAATCTCGACTCTATCCACGCGAGTCAGCTCCCCCCTCCCAAATCGCATGTCGATCGGTTCAGCCGTTTTGCAGGGCTGAAGAACTTGACCAACAGACAGACACGCACACACAGAGAGACCACGCTATTTCGTCTGTAGCAACAGGCCGCGTCTATAGCTATTGCTGCAATACGGCCTTATAAAGATGAATGTGGCCATACTCCTTAGAGGAGTTTAAGCGAGATGATCATCTCATTAAATCTGTGACGCATGGCCAGTGCGACGCCAAACCTACGGTTGCCTTCCCAGTCGTAGGCCGTCGCCCTTTGGCCAGTATCAATTTATACTGTTTGGTGACAGAAGCATGTGTGTACGAACAACCTACCCAAGGTTGTTACCTGACACTGAAACGGCCACAGGGGCCCGATTGACAAAATATCTTAGGACAAACTTCGGAAAAACTTAGGATAAAGTGCGACTTAGGAAAATCTTAAGAAAACTCGGGATGAACTTACGCAAAACTTAAGATCAACTTAATAAGAAAAATGCAATTTCTCGAAAATAATTTAACAGTTCTTCACATTGTCCGCATATATATAGGAAGAACTTAGTAAGTCTTAAGACTGCTTCAGCAAATTACGTGTACAAATCTATGAAAATCTTAACTTTATAACTTAGATAAACTTAGGAAAAACTTATGCTAAACTTAGGATTTTTCCTAAGATTTTTTTTTTGCAAATCTGGCCCCAGGAGTCGAATCCGCGACCTTGCAATCGCGAGTTCAACGCCCTAACCATTACACTACCAGAGTCCACTGAGCGACTTATATGCGACGTTTCTTGTCGTTTTGTTATCAAAAATGCGCACGAAGGACGTAGGCTACAAACTCTTAAACGTTTGACGTATTCCACTGTTTATAATTTTTATAAGAAACGAGCTGGACCCGCGGCGATGGCTGACACCGCTCGCTGTCCTCGCTCGACTACCGCGTCAGTGTAGGACCGAGTCACGGCGACGGGTAGTGAGTACAGAAAATTTCGTGAAAGTTGGACACGTGGTTTTTAGAAAAAAGAGCGGATAGACAAACAGACACACTGACGCGCTGATCGCAATACTTCACCCACCTACTGGGGCGAAGTAAATATAATGAATTTTGGGGTCAACCGTTTAAAATCATTGTTGCCAACAAATAAAAGATCTGTTCACGGTATAGCGGGCTATGATAGCCCGCTATACCGTGAACACGGCTATGGCGGAATAACGCTTAGGTCAAACACCGTTCATTGTCTAACAGAATTATTTCACCCTTCCTTGCATCGTTAGCATGAGTGAATAAAAACGTATCGACGCCGGTAACGTTTACATACGGTTGGAATTAGATTAATACATTCTCGTTAAAACAAGCCTATTACTGCGTCGCAAGTTAACACGATACGTTTAACAAGCGTAAAGCAGAGCTGCGAAGATGGACGTTCAACTAATAAAACCCACAACAAGAAAGCGACTCTTGTTTCTGAGTGAGAGGCGACCGCCAATGTGCGTCTAATCAAAGTGCCATTACAAGACGACGAAAGGTCGTCGACAATCAATAATATTCTCAATCCTATTAATAATCAGCCAGCTGCATGCTTGCATGAACTGCGCTCTTTGGCGGTGATGGTAAGTGCCTCTATTCGTTTCGACTGCACAATTTACTAGAAGAAGCCAGCACTCACAAGAGCGTCGGCAATGATTTTTGTGCCCGTAACCTTGACCTTTGACCTTTTGACCCCAAAATAAATGGGTTTCAGGACTCATTGTGGACCATTTCTGTGTCAAGTTTGGTGATCCTAGCTCTGTCTGTTTTTGAGATGTCGTGTGGAAAAACAAACAAACAGACATACAGACACAAATGCCGCTCATCTACCGTCGGCGTGATAATAAAAAGAGAGCTCAGAGGTGCTAGCTTAGCTGAAAAGCTAACGAAGAAATGGACGCTTGCTGTAGGTACACTGGTGTGTACGGGAAGGACGGGTATTATGAAAATAGCACCCCCCCCCTAAACGAGCTTATTCCAAATGCTAACCACTTCAAATCATAATGCAAAGAAATAGCGCCATAAGAGATTGTCGTTCACTGAGTGTGTCTGCACCAAGCTCCCGGTCTATATCTGAATCTAGCTCTGCTGTCAGAATAAACACGGAATATATAAGACCAGCGAGCACTGTGTCCAAACATTACGAGTAATGTTGATAACAATGGCTCATTTGTTGCACTGATGGTGGCAGTTATCAATCGATCTAGGCTAGCATTCGTGCCGATCGCACCTGCTGATTTTGCCGTATTACCTGTCGTCTAGTCGATACTCTGCGCGAACATCTTGTAGAATTGTAAATAATCTGTGACACTGTCAGCATGCAATGAGACAAGATCACCCTTCGTTACTTAATAGCCTAACTAAGTTCGTGTAAATTAAAAAAAATCGATATATAGACGATGTTCGCCAAACGAATCGTAAAAGGACTAAATAAACTAAGCGGCATAATGCAACAAAGTGGGGACAATGTGCTGCTGAAATTAAAAACTCTCAGCTGTCGCAGACGAACAGAGCTACGCTATGTGTCGCACTCAACGTGTTGTAAACAAAGATTGGCGCTCAGTTTTTAAATCGCAACGCTATGCTAGCGCGGTATATGCTGTCATCGTGTGTCTGTCCGTCCGTCCGTCACAAGTCGGTGTTCTGCAAAGACGGCTAAACCTAGGATCACGTAAAGAACGCCATATACGATAGCCTAGGAATTCTAGTTTTCTGACGCCGAAAATGTCGGCGAAATTCCAAAGGGGTTACCCCAAACGGTGGCGCCAAATAGAGGTGGGGTAGGTTAGAAACGGCAATTTTCGACCAATGTCTCGCTATATCTCAGAAAGGTGCAAGATAGGGGCATAGTTACTATGGAACGCTAATAACAACTCGTATGTACTCTATCGATTGGTGCTAAATCCGGTAACTTTGAGTGACCCTAATTACTTCAAACAACCCCATTTTCTACATTTTGTATCACATTCCATATCCGTAGTGAGTGGAGATAGTGACTGCAAATTTTGTTGGTAGGTTGATGGTAGCAAGTGCTAGCTCATGGATGACAAACCATCTGTAAAAGGGGCGTGGTTAAGTCACGTGAACCATTTTAATTTAGGTGGGCACAACCACATTTCTGGAACGGCTGATCGTCTCAGGCGCTGTCAACTTACTTCGCCGGTGAGTGTCGTCGGACAACTGTTGATCACACCCACCGTCGAGATCTGTATTCAGCAGCTAAACCGAGTAGAAGAAATAGTTTGATTACTATATGGTGCGATACGGAATATTTAGCATGCGTTGAGCCACTGCGTCCCGTGGATCTGTCAGCGACAGCAAAGACTCTTGTATAAACTTGTAGCAGTCGAACTAATTTGATAACACATGCGACGGTCAACGTACCGTGGCGAAAAAGTAGAGAAATCGGCTAACTTTAGAGTTTGGGCAAGTTTCCAAAGACAAGTACCATTATTTTTAAAGATATTCGAAGTTCCTTAAAATGCAGTGTAGGATGATAAGCCGAGGATAATCTACGTGCCAAAAAACAACTACATCCGTTCAGCCGTTTCGTTTCGGCTTGTGACAGAGAGACAAACACCGGGCGATAGCGTATACAGGGTTATGCATATGCATTGCATATGCGTCGCGCGGTAAAAACAAAAAAAACAATTGAATAGTATTTACACAAAAATTTACGACCATTTCCTGCTTTAAATACAGTATACAAGTATGTCGGTCCTCCTTACTGTCGGGCCGAAATGCACGCTGGCCGCGTTGCATGCTGCCCCCTGTGAGTTACGGTAGCATGCCGACGGGATAGACAGACGGACGGACGCCAGACCGTTACATTACGCCTTTCGCTATACGTGGCCAGCATAATAATGCAGATCGACGTTGTCATGCAAGACAGACCTGACGGCTATGTGTCTGGCAGGCGTCCACGCATCGTTGTTGTTTGTTGGAGATCGTCTTCTCGACGTCATTAGACTTCAGTGACGAGGTCCTGGTCACTGCCGACAAGGTAATGACAAACAGCAGCACAGCCACCGACGTCCTCAGCGTCGATCCCATTCTACGATACACTTTGTGGAAATTTCAGCTGCGAGCGAGAGAAATTCGGCAGATCAGATCAGTGCCCTCGATTACGTTTTATCGTAAGACGAACAAGTAACCGGAAATGTACGACTACTCGCTTTCACGGTTCAGTCTACACACTACGAATTCGAGCTGCGCGGGACTAAATGTCGTGGAAGGTAGCCGATAGAAACCGCGAAGTGAAGTCCTAGGTGACGTGAAATCGATCTGTCTGAGTTTGTCAATGCTCGTCATAATATTTACGGACGTCAAAGCGCGTCCGATAGTCTTCGATCAGCTGACGATGACGCAGTACATCCAGGAAGACGGTCAGCAATAGTTGAGAGAGTTCGTTCGGACCGTGACTCAGCTAGCCGCGCGACAGGTGCTCCTCGTGACGTTAGGTGCGACAGCTTAGCCACGAGGTACATTCGGACGTATCGTATTATTCGTCGCAATGGCCACTGTCAATCACGCGTCAGCTCGGGACGTAAACACGTGCGCTGCTGCCCGCTGTCGCGTGGCTGACGTAGCTAGCGGCGACTGCAGCAGCTGCAGCAGCAGCCCGCAGTCTCAGTTGCAGTGAGCGCATTGGCGGAGCGCGGAGCGGTGTGGCGCGGCACCCGACAGCGACAAAGCGCGGCCTCTCCACCACCGCGCGTCTTCCACCTGGCGCCCTACGCACCTATGCAGCCTACCTCCCCACCTGCCACTGGCCCGCCCGACGGTTCTGCGGAAAACGCGCGGCGGCGGCGGACGCGCGGATCGATATAGCGAGTTGCCTACGGTAGACCAGTCTTATCGACGAATGCACGAGTTGATCCGAGCTGAGCCGATCTGTCGCCGCCGCCACCGCCGCAGTCGTCGCCGCCACGGACGATGTCAACGCTGTCAGCCGCAGCAACAGACTGCAGCTGAAGCCAACCATTAGCGGGCGACAGCTGACGCACGACGGCGACAGTTCACGAAGGCCATACAAACAGCACTCGTTCGACGGTATATAGACCCAGCTGACATTGCGTCTCTTGAGAATCACGAACGAAAGCTCAGCAAACGATGGGATGACAGACCGTGGCGTAACTGAAGCCGAAAATTTTCTCTAAGTCCAAACCCAAACTCCGGTGATATTTCGCTTTCCCTTTCCACGAGCGGATCCGCACATGGAAAGAAAATGGGTGTCGGGCTTTAAAGAGTTGCTGTTTTCCGTGATAACCCTCGTGCCAATAAAGCCATCTCAAATTCTTGATCCATCCAGGCGTTTAGCCACAATACCAATACGCTACCGTCACACACGGACACGCACACACGATCTGCAGAATAAGCCGAACCGTTGTCACGGTCAGGCAAAATACCCACTAGAAACTTAACATCTCTGGGATTCCAAGTTTGCCGCCGACCGATGTCACGTACACCACAGTTCTCACGGCAGCAGCAGCTGTAGCAGAGGCGGCGGCAGATGCGGCCTCAACACTGACGCGGTCGAACAAAAATCAGAGGACCAGCAACTGAGCGGCTCAGTTGGCAGATACTTCTTGCTACGATACGATACGATATGAAATGTTTAACGTGTGCTCAAAAGTAAAAAATGGCCGACAATCGGCACGTTAGTACGTCTCTTGCTTGTATGATTTTTTGGCGCGATACATCAGTTTAAGTGACTGTCGCAAGGACTACTAGAGCGACAGTTTATCACGTGTAAGACACAGATAATTTTGCCAGCTGTCCACACACGCTGATGTTGATGTTGATCGCAATGATAACGAACGTGTTTTCAAGAAGAGATGTGAGGGAGGAGTAAAACGTGCATCGCCTCGAGCGTGTCTTATTAACGACTGTAAGACGCGCCGCCCACGCTCCACTCACATCACATCCGTCCTCGTTAGTTAGTCGCTGTTGCCGCCGACCGATGTCACGTACACCACAGTTCTCACGGCAGCAGCAGCTGTAGCAGAGGCGGCGGCAGAGGCGGCCTCGCGCACGACAATTTCCGTGAAGACGCGTTCACACCGAAACGGCAGTGGTTAGGGCGTCCGATTTGCGAATCAATGGTCGTGAGTTCGATTCCCGGCCGCCGCACTATCAGACTGTTTGGTGACCGTCTTCGGGCGGGCATACCACCTCGGTATATAATCGACCACCCAGGCCAACTCAGCCTATTACCCTCTATGGGACGGGAATGAGTACCGGTCAAAGTGCGGTGATGCGCTGTGGTATTGGGATCAAAGGCAGGATGGCTCATTCCATTCTTGGATAAAAGTGTGGATGACAGGTAAAACTGTGTGTTCCTTCGTCAACACGTGCCATTCGGAGCGCTTTAGAGTTAAGCATACTCACGAAAAGGCGCTATACAAAATGTCTTGTTTTAATCTTAATCTTAACACAACGCAACGCTAGACAACGCCCAACGTCGTGCGGCACCGCATCCGGTATGAAGCTGCGTTCAGACCGGATCTTGTGCCGCGCGGCGACGTGCTTTGTTTCGCGTCGAATTGTGTTCCGGTGTGAACGCGGCTTGAGACTGCGCTGCTTCGCTGCTAGCTAGCATCACGCATCTCTAACTACCCGTTTCAGCCTCCCACGCTGCCCTCCGTCTTTCACTCATCGAATGTAAACGAATCTCCGAAGAGCATTTAAGCGATATTATTAATGTCTCAAAACTGTCACAACGCAATTGCAGCTCAGCTGAGATTATACACGACTACTATGTATCTTTTGCCGACGGCAGCTTATATTCGCATTTCTACATAGGTAAAAGAGTATAATTACTTATTTATTTCGCCAAACGGCAGTAGTAGTACTCTGCCATGCGTCAGGTTGACATCGGTTACGTGCAACCAAGTTTAAGGGCTAATATCTCATACTAACGGCAGCTACAACCACAAAAAACAATGCATAGCGACAAGAGGAAAAACATATACACGAAAAGTACAAAAATACAAACACAAACATGCACTAAGAGACGAACATACTCAGAAACACTACAAACACGCACACATTACGTACTAAATATACAGTGATATAAATCCAATTAAAACGTTATTTCCTAATACTAAATCAGCTCAATTTTGCTGCGAGTAACACAATCATCAACGAAGTGTTTCCACACATGGAGCTTATACCAGCTGCAAGAAGCAATATACAACAAGTATGGTTCTTTTCTTTAATGGGCAATGTGGTATCAAAAGGTGTCAAAACAGAAAACAAGTGTCAGTTCTTGGATAAGAAACCTTTTATCTCGTGGGCCTGAAGCTTGCATCGTCGTTAAGCCATTAAACAAGTGAAATCGTGAAAATCATATCATCCAGCCGCTATGTGCGTGCTATTCACGAAAGTTCGTACGCCAGTTTCTGTGCGTAAATTTTGCGTACGCAAATTCTTACCTGCGTAACGCTATTCACAAAACTCCTACTTAAGAACAATCGTAAATTCGTGCGTAAATATACTCACGGTGTGAGCTGTCGTACGACAAAACATTTTTCGTAAAGATAGCAAGTTGGTGAAGTTACCTCGATGTTTGGTTTAAGACCGATGTCACACGTGCGATTTTATCGCGCGATTTTGTCGCGCAACTTTATCGCACGACCAAGTTGCAGCACGCAACTGTGCATGTCGCACATTGCAACTTTGTCGCATACACAAGAAATAACCAATCAGTTTGGTCAGACAAAATCGCGCGATAAAATCGCAGGTGTGACATCGGTGTTAGAACCATAGCAGAAATTTGTTTACGGCGATGATTGTAAAATGTAAATAGAAAACAAACGAGTTTTTCAACATAACTTTCTTCATCAAAAATGCACGTGGTTTCAGTAAGAGAAACTGAGCGAAATAATCACTACAAGCAATCAGATGGTCGTATTCGCATATTTTTACCATTTAAAAAATAAACTGACAAACCAAACACGTTAGGCCTACTTAACAAGCACATCCGTTGAAGTGGGCGTCTATTTAAATAGAATAAGATCATCGTGGGCTGCACGTACGTAATAAAATTTTTACTAACTGATAGTGAATAGCACGCACGTGTCGCTAACGACGTATTGAGTGCCGCTAGCTGATGACAGCATCTGTCATTCCAGCGGTGTAGCAGCACCCGTTCTTTTTACCCACTCACACAGCCGTTGCTGTGGGGATTTTTACCTCCGTTTGTCTGTGTGTCTGTTTTTCCGCATGATATCTCAAAAACCGATGCACCTATAATCAACAAACTTGACAAAGAAATGTTCCAAGATGAGTCCCGCCCGGAAACCCATTTATTTTTGAAGTCAAAAAATCAAAGGTCATGGTCACGAGTCACAAAAACATTGCCTGCGTGGGTCTTTGCATTCGTATGAGTGCTGGCTTTTCTAGTTTACTATAAGGATTAGTTATCACACGGCAACTGTCGGGACTTAAATCTTTCCGTATAGATAACGTGCATCGACGAACACGGTGTGGGTGGTCAGGGTGGATGGCATTGCTGACGGCATGGTCACTAAGCTGACGGGATAATGCCCTTCGACGGTTACTCCGGCATCAACGATCCGTCGTAGCGAATCTACTTCGATGTAATGCCGTCAGTCTATTAGAGACGACGAGAAGCTTTCACGTGAAGACAAATCTCGTTAGCCGGATGCAGAAGTAAGGCTGATGCCGTGAAAAAGCACTACTCACCAGTTAAAAACTGAACGCGTCACCGCTGTCGAGTTATCGGGCAATGGAGGGGGCACACCGACGAATCTAGGAGCAGGGATATGTGATGTGTAGACGACCTTGTGACCATTACCAGTATGTTCACTGTATGAATAAGTATATTGGTCCACTTTATTGTCGGGCCGAAATGTACGCTGACCGAGTCGCATGTGTGCTACCTCTGGTGAGCCACGGTGAGTATGCCGACGGGACAGACGGACAGACGGACATACGGACGCCAGACCGTTACATTATGCTTCACGTTAGAGGCGGCCAGCGTAATAAGTCTTCACGCAAATAAACATTGGGAGGCCCCCTATTCGACTACATCCCACGTCGCAGTTGTCTAGCGGTAACATGCCGGACTGCGGTGTGAGGACAGGTTCCAATCTCACCGCGGGCAGTTTGTTTACCTCGACAGCCACTGCGATATACAGCCTTGAACACGGGCCGCACACCCTTACTGCAGTCCTAGGTCAACTCAGCCTTCCACCCTCCATTGGACAGTAAAATGAGTATCAGCTTTTGGGTTAAGTAATAATAAATGGCGATGGTGGATGCGAATGATAGCTGCCTCTCTGGCAGACTCACAGTCCAAGTTGATTGGTTTGGTCTGAGGTTGGCGGCCACTCGGCGCTTAGTCTGCTTCATCAAATAAACCGAGCGAACTCTTGCAATGGCTTTGCCATGATGATAGCACCATAAATATCATCTGGGTTATTATTATTATTATTATTATTATTCGCCTCGAACTTATTCTAGGCGAATCATGGAATTACTCTATGCTGCAAAAGAAAGGCCTTCACGCGTTCGGCTCCGCCGAAAGTGAACCGATTTGGATTAAATCTGGAACAATGTGAGCCAAATGTTGGGGGCTGGCCCTGGCCGATTTTGAGCACGATCTGCGCAGTAGCGACGGTTTAAGAAAGAGCCGAAATTTTTTTTGTCATGCGAATAACGGACGATTTCACCGATTTCCCGTAGTTAAAATTTTACGAAATTTGAACACAACAACGTCGATCGGTGAGATGGTGAAAACTTTCGAAACAGAATTTTAAAAATTTTACTACAAGGGGTGGTTTTTCCCAAAAAATCGCAAAAATTGCTCACAAAATGTCCAGG
>Ga0209363_1000309_pt1 | contig 17799 bp, 13 predicted proteins | sample WorMetexBAHAMAS3_FD_187385 | JGI IMG/M metagenome (GOLD analysis project Ga0209363, IMG submission 187385) | Marine gutless worms symbiont microbial communities from Max Planck institute for Marine Microbiology, Germany - Inanidrilus exumae... | ecosystem: Host-associated > Annelida > Digestive... | reverse complement strand
TGTCATCTGTGATTTTCAATGTTTTATTAATTTGTTTGTTATTTCCATGTATTGCACATTTTCATTTTATTATTCTATTTTTTTATTGAAATCTAGCGGCTTTTATAACTTGCTATTGAAACATTAAACTTACTTACTGACATGCAGCCCATAAAAGTCTGTGCCATATTCCCAAACGTTCTCTTCCGGAACAAGTGAAGAAAGAAAAGTGGGGGGGGGGCAGCTAACCAAAGTTCACCTGGTAGACGGCCGTCAAAATGGAGGTTGGTTTGTTTTGATTTTGTCGTTTGGTTTTTGATGTGTTTGGAGCAGCCTTGGTTCATTGATTGAAGCCGTGGAATATCAAGTTGGCAACCAAGGTTTGATTCTCCCTGTGACCTACGCGAGTGGTTAGTGGTGCAGTGGGTGCACGCATATGCAGCCGGCTCATGCTGCTCCAGTTAACCCCCCTCCCACGTGTACTTTGTTTTAACGGCCATTTTCAAAAACAGAACATTTGAGGATTATTGGCATATATTTCTTACAGGCCGCTTGCCCTTTGCGTCACTAAGCCAACATCACTGAAGCACTGAAAAGAACTTGAAACAGCTGGCCTTATTTTTTTTGATCCACCAGCCATGATGGAAAGGATTTCACGCTATCTTTTACTGGTTCTGTTCTGTATTTTTGAAAAGTTTAAGCTACTTGGGCATCTTGAATCCCTTGAATGAGTGGCATGCGAAGCACGACGTTCAGTGCATCTTTTTCTGCGCTGTTTAGAGATACCCATCAACACGAAACTGTCATTTATGTGTGCAAGAAAGTGACACTTGACGTGCTGCTGTGTCTGAATCAACTAGGGAACTTGTACTGAAGAGTTAGTCAAAAACGTATCGTTATGCTGGTCGCATCCAGCGGTAAGCGTAATGTAACGGTCTGGCGTCTGTCTGTCCGTCCATCTCTCCCATCTCGTTTCTAACCTTAATGGAATGCGCAGCACGTATTCAATGTGACTCACCAGGGGGCAGTACGCGACACGGCCAGCATAGCATACATTTCTGTACAAGTATCACGAGGACGGACATGACATGCTTATGTTTAAGTGTATTTTGTGTGCATTTTAGGTGCCGTGATGTGACGGAGACATGTCATCGATTTTTAGATCTGACTGGTCCGTTTCAGCTTGGTGGGCTATCGTCGTTTGCCAGTAGTCGAGCAGTTCGGACTAGTGGCTTTGTTGGTTGTATTCGTGACTTGTACATTGACGAGCATCTGATAGACCTGGCGTCGTACGTGTGGAACAATGGTACTGTGGAAGGATGTGCAGCAAAGGCAAGATTCTGCCAGTCATCACCGTGCCAGAACTCAGGTCTCACTGCCTTGCACGTGAATGAGTTAGCAAGTGGTCAAAGAATTTTTGAGGAAAGGCCACATCACATTTCGTTTCGTTATTGGGGATTGACTGATCTTTTTGATGGTGCCATTACTGAGGATCGAATGATCCCTTCTGATGCATGCCATTTTTGACGATTGAATGATCCCTATTGCTGCGTACGCCACAGCAGAGACTCCCAGTGCTTTTAATGGGCTAAACATCTTCCATAATTGCCCATTCCCGTGGCGGAACTCGACCCCCATCTAATATTTGGTTCCTTGGGCCCACCTGAGTCAGCACTCCGAATGATCAGACATCTTAATTGGTTCAGCAGTTTTAAAGGTCTCATGAACGTGACCAACAGACAGACAGACAGACACACAGACAGACCACGCTACTCCATCTTAGCAGTGGACTGCATCTAGCTATTGCTGCGATTAATCCTAATAATTATTGTAGAATTTCATGTTAAATATTTTTACATTAGTTTATTACAGTACTTCCGTTGTTATGTACTGTTAAGAACTCTGGTGTATTTTCCCTAAACCAATTATGCTACTTACCGTCAGCAAGGGCATGCCATTAGTGTAACTTTGATCCAACGAAATCCTCTCATTTCTCAACTGGTGGTGCCCGCAGACATGATTGTGTTGCGTGTTATGTAGTGCATGAGCTTATCAGATTAAAGTCAATTCTTTCTGTTATGAAATTTATGTGCACAGCATAATACATTCTTTATTATGCACGTTGCTGCTGCAGAGAGACTTTGGGAGATCAGACATGTGCTGTGCTGACTATAACGAATTGGCTGGTTATGCAAATACCAACAGCAGCAGTAGTAGATTTGACGCGTGAATCTGCTGTTAAATGTTACTTGTTAGCTGAAATATTAGAATATTTCTTACACTGCTACGTGTCACTTATGCAGGGATCTGCTCAGAAGTGTGGAATGGCTACGTATGTGAGTGCAAGGAAGGCTGGATGGGAAAGGATTGCAGCCAGTCGAGTAAGACACTTTTAGTTGTTTTGACACGATTAGTTTGTGATGGAAGTGCATCCGTTGAGCAGATCCTTCTGTAGAATCAGTCCTAACGTGGATCGACCGCAGAAAAGTTCAAGTGTTAAACAGAAGCTGACAGTGGCGCTGGTGTAGTAAAATGTTTCCAAGATTTTTTTGTGGATGATTGAATTATGTCCTTAACTATTTTAATGTATTCCTACCTCGTTACACTGTTAAAACAAGTACTGTCAGTGAAGGGGACTGACGGTTGTGGTTATCCACACGTGCCGATCCTATGCCCATTCACGCCCAAAAAAATGTTTTTGGGGGTTTGACCCCCTAAATGGGGAGCAAAGTTCGCCAAAATGGGAGATTCCTTGCTCAGGATGCCTATGTACCAGCGTGCAAAATTTGACGCCGCTAGCTTTATCCTCACTGGAGAAATCCGTAACTGTACAAACAAACAAAAAACACAAAAACAAAGAGTAAACGATATATCCACACCTTGCCTATTGGCATGTGTGGATAATAATAATATTGATGCAAGAATTTTTGGTTCAAATACTGTTCTGTGGATGCAGCACCTGGAAATGCATGGAAGCTGGAAGGTGATGGTTACCTGCTGTTTGCGAAGAGTCATGGTCTGGCAGATGTCCGACTACCGTGGTTGAATGCACTCTCATTTCGCACACGTCAGTTGTCTGCTGTGCTGATGTCGCTAAACGTCGGTTTCGACCCTAAGCACGAACTTGTCATTCAGGTAGGCGTTGCAGATAGTGGTACGACTGTCATATCCTGTGTTTTGATGTAATTAATGGTAATTGATAAAGATTTTTAATGCTGAGCTTGGTCTTTGCAGAAATGCCATTGATTAGTTATCTTTTGTTAACTCTATGCATGAAAGTGGTATTTGTCTATACAAAAATAATTGTTTAGTTACTTCTTTCCATTCGGTTATTATTAAAAACCTTTGGTTGGTTTAAATTTATTAATGTATAAGTATCATGTCTTGGCCTTCTTGATTTCTCTGATGCATTTGACATTATTGACCATAACATCTTAATCACTCGCTTCTCATATTGGTTCAGTACTCATGGCTCTGTTCTACCTCGCTGATCCATGTTAAATGTGATAATAATCTTTCTCCCTTGTATATCTTCTCCTGTGGTGTTCCCAAAATCTCTGTTCTCGGTCCTTTACTTTTGGTCATGTATACCATCCCTCTCAGTACTCTCTTCTGTCTGGACTGGTTTACTGGTATATCTTGTAATAACAGTTGACGATTAGTTGCTAATTTTTTGAACGGTAACTATTAAATTTTGATATAAAAGGTCCTTGAAAATCCTTGAATTGCAGTACATTGTAATAATCATTACCACGATGTGAAAATTTTGCAGTCAATACTCAATGCCCCAATCCAGTACTGTACACTTCAGATTAATTTTAATCGCTGAAGTATTGGATTAGTTACTGGATTTCTATTAATGGCTTTTATATCATGCCATAAACACTCTGTAATGTGGTAACACATCACTGGAATAGGTCTGGAAAGCTACTTGAAGTCCTTGAAAAGTCCTTGAAAATTTTTCCCCAGAAACTGTGGCCACCCTGATTATGTGACAGTTTACTTTGTCTGTCATTGTGTGATTTGTATTATATGTAGTTTATTATTGCCATAGAAATTATGTGTTTATGTGGCTCGTAAGAAACTATGCTACTCATCTCCAAACGTTCTCTTCTGGAACAAATGGAGGAAGAAAATTGAGGGTAACTCAGGTTCATGTGGAAAACGATTGTTAAAATGTAGGTAGTGTGGATAGCTAGAAATTATGAGTTCGTGTATTGTGTTGTTAAAGATTGACAATGGAGTTCTGCAGTATGCAGTATCAACGCATGTAATATCACTATCAAGTACTGTTGTTAACGATGGCAAGTGGCATTATGTACAAGTGAAGTGGACATTTAGTGAGCTCGTCATCAATGTTGATTATGGTCTGGCACGGGTACGTTTGATTAGTCAATACTAACAATAATATTTAATATTGTGTTACAGTGTTGAAAACCTACCTGACTGTCTGGCAGTTCAGTCTTGGTTAGCAGATAAAAAGTTTTTGAATTTGTATTGTTCTTCTGCTCATATACTGTTGATTTACACGTTCGTGCTGTAATATGTTTACTCGCATGTTACATTGCTGTAATTCGTTTCTCAGTAGAAGTTTATAAGTAACATTTTTATAGTATTTGGAAAATACAAAATGAAAGTTTTAACAATTCTAACACTAAGAATATAAAATTTGCATAAACACTTTTTAAATAACCTATCTTTTATGTTGGAATGCTTATTTAAAATTGCTTATTTAGGACTGGCATTGGAATGAAGGAAACTGTTTATCATCCAGCAATAACTTTATGTTGTGAGCATTGTATACTGTGATTATATGTAGTAGTAATGGTTAAAACTTAGAAGTCTTATTTTTTATTGTGCTGTGCAAACTGACTTTGACATAGTTTACAAAGGAGATCTCGGAGTCTATTGTCGGACACACAGTTGGTCGTATTGTTGTTGGTGCACGAGAGGCAACACCAGGAAATATTAGAGATGGATTTATTGGCTGTGTTAAGGTATTATCTCTTCACACGTGTCAATTTGCTGTTACCCAGTGAATGTGACAGTAATGATCATGTTAGATTAGTTTATGAATGATGGCTGTACTCTTTTCCAAGTACACGCAGATGAAAATTATCAACTATAATAACCATGAAAGAAATCGTCAAGAGGATGAAACAGGTAATAAATAGACAGCCATTTGTGACTTCTGTCCTGGTCCACGTGTAGACTACAGTCACATTTTAAGCGCTGTTTGTAGCCTCCTGTAAATAATTTTATGAACGATTTCAATGCAGTATATGAGCTATAAATTATTCTATATGCATCTCATCTGTCTAAACTCTGAAGTTGGCTGTAATAAGAATTGCCGTTTTTAATACTAAATTGTTTTCCTAAATATCGGAGCAGACGTTGCTCAGTGGTTATTGTGAGGGACTGTCAGTCTTTGATTACTTCCAATCATCTCGTGGTGTCAAAAGAGCATCCGTCACCACCACTACCACCACCAACTCCTTTGTTTTGACCACCACGTCAACGTAGGTTGGCCAGTTCCGCTCATTTTTCTTTCTCCAGAATAAGAGGATAAGTGCACAGATTTTTACAGCCTGGACACCTTTCCTTTCACCCAAGCAATAGAGTCAAAGCACTGAAGCCAATCAGTGTTAAAACATCACCCAAAATCACTATGATGCTCCTGAACTAGTTACTCCTTACAATTGGCACCTTCAAGCTGTGCAACACAAGGGAGTACACATTGTTAATAGGCGTCTTTTTAGGCTGCATAGCCTGCACAAAGTGCATAGGTGTGGCCTGTTGCTACAGATGTCGCACGTAGTGTGGTCTGTATGTCTGTGTGTCTGTGAGTGTTGGACATACGGGTGAGCTGGGCCCATGAGACAAACTTGTATTAGATGGGGTCCAGATCCTACCATGGGAAGGGGCACTTTTGAGGGGGACGAGTGTCGGCCTGTTGTTGTGTACAGTGCATTCCGCATTGTTCGCCTGCCGCTGTTGGCCAATGGCAAATGTGCATGCCCAGCGCATGTGGCGGCCGAATGCATTCGCTGCTGCGAGGACTGACAAGGCAGCAATGCAGCCTTTTGCCAAATTGCTTTTGGACACTTGTTTTTCTTGAGTGTTCGTCTGTCACTGATGGCGGCAGGTGCGGTTTTGACCGTCTGTTTGTGAAGAGGATAAGTCAAAAAGTTATAGGTGGATTGTTGTGAAATTTGGGGAATATCTTGAGTATGGACCAGAGTGAAAGTTGATTAATTTTTGAAAGGTCAGGAATAGGGTTAGCACACCTGCTGCTAGCCTATAACGACATGAGGCATGATAGAGGTATGCGCTCTGCTGAGTGCTCTCTAGTTACGTCTGCATACTGATAGTGGTTAAGCGTTGCAGATTCTGTTGTGCTTCAGTGTGTATAAGGTGGATGTTGTTGCAGGATATCAGCATTGGGACGGGTCGTGGTGTTCTGCTGTCAGATTCAGACACTCACAACATTGCTGTTGGCTGCAATGTCACCAGTCCGTGTGAGTCTCGTGGTGCATCATTGTGCCCCGGAGACAGGAGTACATGTGTCAGCAGCTGGAATGCAAGCTCATGCCTCTGTCATCCTGGTATGAGTCATGTTGCCATGTGTGTAGTATAGTATGGTGAATAATAATGTTAATCATCTGTTTTCCAAGTTCACAGCAAACAGACAGCATAGTAAACAGAACTAGAGAATAAGTGAAAAATAAAAAATAATAATAGACAGTATAAAACCAGTTGCTCATTTTGCCATTTTTGACAGTTCATATATAATGACTGGCAACTTTGGTGGTCCACGTGGAGCATTCGCTGCAGTGTGTGTGTGTGTGTGTCTGGACAGTAACTTTTGAAATAAATGACTTCTGACTTAGCTGTTTGGGTAGCTGGTTCTTCTTGACCCTGTCTAGGTCGTGTTCGAAGGTCAAGGTCATAGGTCAAAGTTCATGGCACAGGAGGATAATTTTGCTAAAATGACTGGTGTGATCTCGAATGAGGGCCTTTTACTTTTGCATCAAGTTTTGTTGAACAGGAAATAGTAAGTAGAGTTGCTGTGATTGTGTTATCCAGGACGCGTTGGAGCGAGATGTGACAAGATCTGTAATCATTACAATCCGTGCCGTGAAGGGGCAGTAGAATGTGCAGCATCAGAGAGCTCACCGAGAGGATACATTTGTCACTGTGATGAGCATCATACAGGCCGCTACTGTGAACAGTCCATCAATCAAACGTGCCCGTCGTCATGGTGGGGTTCACCCATCTGTGGACCTTGCAACTGTCCAAAGGATCGAGGTTTTGATCCAAGTTGTGACAAGCAAACCGGGCAGTGCAGTTGCAGGGTATGTGCTACTGAGCCGTGGTGTATCTTGTTGAATGAAATAAAACATTAATGTGCAGTATGAAAAAGAATAAGATTTCTGCTACGGTTCGTTGTGAGGACGCTCATCCCCTTTTGTGGTGCGTTGAGCCAGCAAGGGTTGTTGGACCCAGTTAAGCAATCATATGATGGAAGATCAGTATGCCAGCAGTCCTGGTAACAGGGCCTGCTGTTACACACATCTTGTCTTGCTGTTCCTTCCCTAGCAGTGGCCAAAACCATCGCCAGTAGTCATTGCGCCTACCCACAGAGGGATGGCCAGGCTGAGTTGGCCTGGGTGGTATGCCTGCTCGAAGATGGTAACCCATCCAGTACTAACTGGGTTCAACGTAGTGTAACTTCATTGATATGCCCAACGCCGTTACTGATGCGCCAAACTGCCTTACAGTAGGCCTATGCATCTAACTTCATATTTGGACTAAAGGCAGCACCTTTCCACAGCGACTATGCTGTGATGATCTGGCGACTGTATGTTGACAGTCACAATTCTACACTGTCCAGTTTCACCATTTTATATTTCTTGCTATGTATAAATTGTTCCGTCATCTTAGGTTTTTTGACATCGGATAGCCAGTGCTAGTGTGACTGTGTGATTTATCATCTTTTCCCTAAGACTCCGTTGATGGATGAAAGGATGAAGCTGGTGAATGATTTTCCGTGGCTGAGTCACTACTTTGAATTTCCTTGAGTGTTCTGACACTGTTGACTGGAGTGACAGGAAGGGGCATCTGGACTAAGTAAACCTGTGCCATTAATCTTCTCTTTTACAACACATGGAAGAGCAGGACAAATGTCCTGTCCAGGTTCGTCTGGAAAATGGCTGTGACGATGGTGTGTGTATATAAATTATTATGACTTCACTCAACTGTACGGTGTCTGCAAAGTCATTATGTTTTTGGGCTCTCCATCTGCTGCGTTAGTTCGTTTGTTCGTCCGGACATATTTTGTCACCACGATATCTCATGAATGGCTCGAGCAGTCTTGATGAAACGTACGGGAAATATTCAATAGCCGCTACTGATGACTTGATTATATTCTGGAAGTCAAAGGTCAAGGTCACAGCAGGCTGCCAAGGTGGCAAAGGCATCCACGTCGACGCTGGGGCGTCGCAGTCCATCTTCTAGTCTGATCTGTGTTAACTAGTCTGTGTCCACATACACATTATGAATTTGTGCTGTGCAGGTATATCATTATCGTGTCAATGACACCTGCTATCCGTGTGATTGTTACGCCGTTGGATCCCACGGTCGATCGTGCAACATCTCAATGGGACAATGTCACTGTCGCAGTGGCGTCATCGGCCGGCGATGTGATACGTGTGCCGGCCGGTTTGCCGAGGTGACACTGCGTGGCTGCGAGGTCGTCCATGATGCATGTCCTCGGTCATTTCACCGCGGCATCTGGTGGAAGCGTACACCGTTCGGTTCTATGGCCCAGCAGGACTGTCCTCGCCGTGCTAACGGTGTAGCTGTTCGGCTTTGTAATGGTACGGTGGATGGTTGGCTTGAGCCCGATCTCTCTGACTGCACCTCAGATGCATTTGTAAATCTCAAGTCACAGGTTGGTACTTCCAGTAATGTGTTGTGTGTGTCCTTGAACTAGCCTGGTTTTTTGAATGTCCACATTAGGCTGCGTCTCCAAAAAGTGAAATTTTTTTACAACTTAGATTTCACTCACCCATCCAACAATATCAAGTTACTGAAGGGAAGAAGTACTGAAGTGAAGGGAATTGTTGAATTTTATAGTATGGCTACAAGGTTCTATTTGTTGTCCTTACTGCCTTGACAGTGATATCTGGACATCAGGAATGCCGGGATGTCTGGCTTTTAAAAATCCTTCTTTAGCAGTAAGGTAAAGGTAAAGGTAAAGTTCTCCCATACTCGTTACCGAGCATTGGGCCCGGAGCTGATCCCGGTGTACAGTGCATTAGAGGTGTACTTGTACACGACAATGCGCTATATAAATCGACGTTTTACTTACTTACTTACAGGCAGTCAGCCGGCAGGTGAGTTGAAGCCATCCAGCCGGTGGTAGGCTGCCATTACTTACCGCCAGGCCTGCGGTTACCTTCCCAGCCAAAGAGCGTCACCGCCCATCGGCTGGTACCAAATTATATTTTTTGGTGACAGAGGTACATTCATGTGAGCAGCTTGCCCAAAGCTGTTACCTGGAAGCGGACCAGTCGAGATTCGAACTCGCGACCTTTAGGATCGCGAGCGAATGCTCTACCGTTAAGCCACACGAGCCACATCCCAGCAGTGCCAGGAGTATTCCCGTGGACGTGAAACAAAGCTGCTAGTCAAGAGTGGACTTGTTAGGTACCATTTGGCATTTAAAGGTTTTCACACAGAGTGACGTTGTGTAATTTTTGTACTGAATGTAGCAGCACTTATAAGAGTCATTTAGTGTATGTATATGATGATGATACTGTGATATTTGGTGCTGGTTACAGCTACTTGCAATTGAAAGGCAACAACTAGAGATAAACACCTTTGTTGCCAAGAGCTTGATGTTTCACTTGAATGAAGCGACAAATGCGACGCTACACCCCGCTGATCTGCACGACAATGATATTAATGTCACAGCACAACTTATTGTACATGTACTGCACTACGAGTCACTCCAGTCGGGCCTCAACTTAACACACACGCAGGATCGCAGTTTTGTACAGGTGATTCATCTAATTTTTCAGCTGCTTTTATCCCGGCATTTTCTTGTTAACTGCAGTCGGTAATGCTTCTGAAATTTATTTTGGAGATACTAATTAGATGAGTTAATAGTAGTCGTGTGATGCTCAGGCACAAACACTCAGTTATTGCTTAACTTGCCTTTTTTCAGAGTTACTCCAGGTTAAAATGGTTTCCCAAAACAGAACCTGGGCTGGTTTTTACAGGCTGGATGTCATGTTGCGGTTGCATGCCTCATCCAAAAATGTTGAAGTGGCCAGTGAAGTAGTCTACTGGCTTCAGGTCACGCGGCGTGGCTAACAACCTTGACGCTGCTGGTCAGTGTCAGCAACGGTCACAGTTTATAGAGGATACCGTCGAACCCTCTTTTTTCTGCCCGGGATTATCTCACTGTTCATCGTGTGCGTAGGAATTATTTGAAATAATTCTTTTGTTTTCAGATGCGCCTGGGGTTTGAACCCCGGCTCCTGAGCACGCCATGCTCTACTGCACATGGTGCCCTATTGCTTATTGCTTTGACCACTGGGATACATGGGCAGGTTAATGTCGCTGCCTCAGATTTCAAACATTAGATGAATAGCTTTTGTATTGATATGAAGTGGACTGTTACTACAACTATGGCAGTGGACTGGCAAATGCACCTTTTATGCTGTGAGAGCAGAAACAGAACTAGGAAACATAGGCAGTTGTATGCAGACTATGCCGGCGTGGGTAACTATGATGGGTGTGATCATTTTTTGCTGTCAAGTTTCTGTTATTGTGAATATTTTTGTCATTATTCTGATTTTTTAGCATGTTGCAAATAGTATCGGTCGAGTACTAGACGTGAGGTGCAAGGAAGCTTGGTTTCGTATTCAGTCATCTCAGCCACAAGCGTTGACTGATCTGATGAAAGCAGTTGAGAACTACACTTCGGTGTTGGCTCATAACATGCCACAAACCTTTACTCAGCCATTTGATGCCGTGCATGACAACATTGGTACATCTCAGACTGTTTATTGCATTTTTGTTGTGGTTATTATTATTATTATTACACGCCGTCACGCCGCTCTGTGGCGGGATGACTTGCACCCGCCCGTCCGTCCGTCCGCCGCCGTAAGCCACGCCTCCTGGCGTGACATCGCGATTTTGGCTTGCCGGCCGCCTTCCGCGCACTCTACCCCCGCCCGCAGCCGGTCTGCGCTCGTCGTCCGTCCACGCCCGCCGCCTGCGCCCTTCCCTCGCCTGTCCGACCGCCCACATAAGCCATGCCCCTGGTCAGATTCACAATCGGATTATTGTATATAGATGATCCCAGTACTCAGTGTTTAGGGAATAAAAAAATGTCAAGCTGGAATTGTCATCTCTCCGCCTCCTCCTCTTCCTTATTATTATTATTATAGTAGATCAAAGAATGTTGATGAAAGGCTGCATCGCATGTCATGCCGTTCTTGATGATGGAATGATTCCTTTTGCTGCATGCCATTACTGACAATTGATTCTGTTAGCTGCATACAGCGGCGAGCGCAGCCAAGACTCCGGTGCTTTTCAATGGGCCGGACAAACCCAACAATTGCTCCTGTCCTTGAGGGGATTTTGACCCCATCCAGTACATGGTTCTTTTGGAGCACATGAGCTAGTCCCAAAATGGCATCTCAATTAATGCAGCCATTTTTGCATAGTACATCAGTGTCACCAACGCACAGGCACACAGACCACGCTACGTGTGACGTCTGTTGCAATAAGCTGCATCTATGCTATGCATGCGATGCAGCCTAATAGTGTTCGGACATTTTAAGGCATGCAGTGTCTGTAGTCATGTCTATTATTTTCTCAGGCAGCATGTGCAAGTGAAAAATGTTAATAATTTGAGAAAGTATTTTGTGGAAAAGTAATTTGGTTGAGCTAGATAACTAAATGTCTTTAAGCTGAATTTGGTCTTTTGGGCACTAGAATTTACACTCTGTGACAGCATACATTGTTTTGTCATTTGCAGTGATTGGGCTTGACTTGGTTGCTGCTGAAAACTTCACGTCCATACCAATTCCTAAATATAATAACAAAGTTCAGAATCCTGACATTTTTGACAAGTCCACTCGAGTAATGCTCCCTCCGTCGATGCTGCAGGTGCCGAAATCCTCTGGTAAATATGACTCACTCTGGATGGCATTGTTATCTTATGCATCTGCAACGTTATAATCACTGACTATTTTGTAGCTGTAACTGTGCAAGCTGAACTCTTTTGCAGTCAGTAAAACGCAGCCTGTACTTTTTGATTTCATGACTTGTGCTGAAAAGTGTTAAGTGAAAGTGGGATTTTTATTATGCATTGTAGCGTCTGTTTCAAAAATTCCCAGTGGTGATACACGGGCTGCTGTTACTGGCTATGCCTTGTATCGAACGCTTGGTGAACTTCTATTGCCTTCTTTCATCAAAGCACCCAGGTAGGCATCTTTGTAAGCACATCTTTGACATGTTCACTATGTTTTGGAGTGAGTGTATAGTCGATCATTTGTTAAAGGTGATATGCAATGACTTTTTGGCTGTTAAAGTAAATTGCCCATAGTATGTCTTTAATATAAGCAAATATATTTGAATATTAAGGAACATCAAAAAATTAGGAAATTTTAGAAAAAGCGCCAGAAAGTGCACACCTGATGATTTGTTTACTTTTGCAAGTGATGACGTCATACCAGGAAAATAAACAAGGGAACAAGCTATTGGAGTGTTGAGTGAGACATTACAAAACATATAGGCATAACGACATAGAAATAGGTTCTTAAAACATAAACTGGTAAAATAAATAATTTCTTATCTAATCTCAATAATGCATAACAACGCAAAAAACACAAGCGTATCCGTCACACGTGACGGAAATAGCCGAAGAATAACTATACCAAAAAGACCAATAAATTTGTACTTTTTTAGCATTTTACGGCATAATTTGTCAACATTTGTTGCACAGACGGGTTTATATTGCAGTAAGCAGCTAGAAACTACTTTTAATCAATTTGGTAAAAAAATCGTTGCATATCACCTTTAAATTAGATGAAAATAGGAATTTTTGGATCACAGAGTTGCAGTTTCAACGCGTAATTGCTGCTACTTGTAAATAGATTTATGTTTGATAACATTGTTCTGTTTATTTGTGTTGTAGGGTGAATAGTGAGGTGCCAGTAGTAGTAAATTCTCCAGTATTCTCGCTCAGTATCATCAATGGAACATCACTGAATCGTGTTCATGTTACTGAACCAGTGACATTTCATTTCTGCCAGTTACTGTCCACGGGTCATTCAAGTCCACGTTGTGTGTCCTGGGTTCATTCACAAGGGTGAATAGTGAAATGATTTTTGTATAATAAATATGAGTTTGTGATAATAGTGTACTTTACCATTCTTCAAAGTTACATTTTAGTTTTGTTGCTGTAGCTGTTATTGTGCCCAGTGAAACCTATGAGTGTGTCTATGTCGTGTAGGTCACTGGATGGATACTGGTCAGAGAATGGATGTGAAGTAACAGGCCGATATAAAAAGTCACAGCACAAATATGTAGAATGTCGCTGCACGCATCTCTCAACGTTTGCAGTTCTTATGGATTTGTCTGATGAAGATGTAAGATCTGACACATTAAAATAAAAATTTTTAAACATAAAATTTGAGTTCATTGTGTGATTTGATATTTGATGAATTTGTATCATTTATCTTTTACAGTTTGTGATATTTTTCTGTGTGAACCCAAAGATTATGTTCTGGAACAAGTAAAAGGTAAAGGCTTTCCATACTCGTTACCGAGTGTTGGGTCTGGAGCTGATTCCGGTGTAGGCTACAGGCAGTCAGTCAGCCTGCAGCGGTAGGCTGCCATTACTTTCCGCCTGGCCTGCGGTTACCTTCCCAGCTGCAGAGCATCACTGTCCCTTGTGTGGTACCAAGTTATAGTGCTTGGTGACAGATGCACATAGGTGTGAACAACTTGCTCAAGGTTGTTATGCAGCTTTTGCCCTGAGTAGGATTTGAACCCACAACCTGTTGATCGCAAGTCCAATGCTCTACCCATTGTGCCACTACTGGTGTAATTGGAGGAAGAAAATTGCGGGAAATGGATAACCTAGATTATCTTGGAGGAAAATGGCTGATAAAATGAAGGAGGAGAAACAAGAGGGAACTAATTTGTTAGTATTGAATGCTGAGCAGTTATTTGATACATTTCAATATTTTCTGTCTTTTGCATTTCATGTTGTTTGCCAGTTACTGAAATAAATTGTTTACATTAGGGTATGGAGGGTGAGAATTCTAGCATCTTCTCCATACTTCAAATGTGCCAGTTGCCGTCAAAACCAAAACGTAGACGATAATAAAAATAATAAAATGATATTGGCAAGATGTGTTACTGGGACTATCTGAGAAATTGTGCCAAATGTGTTGTGTGTGTTTAGGGCTCTGAACGTAATGTTTTTTAAAAATTATTTTAATAGTAGTAATACACCATTTTATTGCACAGTTCAGTTATGTCACATGTGTTTTTCCTAATCATATTGCTGTAATGTTGCATTGTTGATAAATCCTGTATTGGATGTTAATTTTTATATGCAGGTATGCATGTTTGTGTTTATGAATAAGACCATTGTGTCACACAGTTCATGGTAAATTATAATGTTTTTGTTCCAGTTGACATCGGTGAAAGCATTTGTGATGGATGTCAGCACATATGTGGCACTTGCCGTGGCACTGTTTTGTCTTGCTGTGGCGTTCATGTTGTTCTGGTTCATGCATGGAATAGACAGCAATGCTAACAGTATTCGTACAAACCTGGTGGCCTCCCTGTTTGTTACCTACACTGCCTTTATGACTGGCATTGATAGAACACACCCATCATTACAGGTACTGTTTGTCCTTGTGAAATTGTTTGGAATAATTTTAATTTTTGCTTCTTTACGGCCATGAAAATACTTATTTTTAGCAGCAGCATGTGTTAAGAAATGTTGTTGTTGCAGCATCTTCTTTACTCAGTGAAAAATATTACAAAGATATAAGTTTTGCTACTTATAAGTAAATAAGTCATATAGATAATAGCACTTACATTGGTTACATTAGTTGTTTAGTGTCTTAATATCATATAAGATGAAGAACGTGGAAAGCTGTGTTATGCAATTTATTTCAAATACTTTTCTTTAGTTGAATCCACACCTTAATGTTGTAGGCATGATATTTGACATTTTCAGCCAGTAGTGTATTTTAAGCTTAAAAAGAGTAAGATCAGTCTGTTGATATTTAATCTGGCTTTTTTGTTTCTCAGAAAATTATAAAATTGCACCCATGATGTAGCGTCGTGTATTCTGCTTGGTATGTTTTGCAGCAGTTAAAGTGTTAGCATAATGCCAATGAAATGTTATTGATGCACTTTCACAGGTTGTCTGCACGCTGGTTGCAATCATACTGCACTACTTCTTTCTTTGTTCATTCTGCTGGATGTTTGTCGAAAGTCTTCATATATACCGTCGCATGACAGACATCCGTGATGTAAATCATGGGCCAATGAGATTTTACTATATCCTCGGCTACGGTTAGCTTTTCGTATTTTTATCCGTTGAATGTTAGCCTATAGATTTTGATTATGTAAGAAAAGCCCATTAGCTGTTTAGCAGAAATTTTACGAAATGAGTGAGCAGTTTTTATCATGCATCAGCATATATGCTAAGGGAGATACTGCTATAGACATTCTGTCGGTCTGTCTGTATGTCATTTGCTGTTATTATAATGTCATTATAATGACTGCCTGAAGTCACATGGTTCATGAGATGATTTTTCAGCATTCTAATTTTCTCGCACCAAATATTGAACATGAATCCACCCAGTTCAGGCATTAAACTGAAGAGGGTGTGGAAGATTTGCAATTTTGCATAATGTTTAGTAAACTGTATGAGATAGAGAAAAAGTCTTTAATACTGACCAGAAGTAGGAATAGTAACACCCACCCTGCTTATTGATAGCATTTCCATTGATGACCTTGAGTGGTCATTCATAGTTTGAATTTTAAGATCGTGCTATTTTTTAAACATCAGATACATTGAAACAATGCCACTATCCACCACAGTTACTGGTAAACATGTTAACTGTTCTACTGTGGCTACCAGTGGTCCTGTAATTGATGCCCTTGCGTGACCTTGAACCTTTATTATTCTTCATTTTAAAACAATGTGTTGCCCTAATGTGACGTAACCGTACTGGCCCGCCATGCAATGTCGGCCGACCGCCCACGTGTCGGGCCGCCGGCGCGCCGACTGTCCATGCGCCTGGCTGGCCCGCACGCCTGCAGCATTACAGAAGACGACAGAAGACAGACGCCCGCGTGCAAAACAATACTGGCCCATTAGGCTAGCCAGTAATAAAGGTGCAACTGTATCTCATAAAAACCATATGACGAAGTTACTGCCGTCATGTCTGCTGTACTCAGTTGTGGCATTTCCAGTGACTTAAGTGATTCCTAGTCCCAGTTTGAAGGACATGCTGCAACATCCATTGTCAGCACATGTTGAGTGCACTGTAGCAGAGGGAGAATATCTATCAGATGTAACAGCAATTTTGCAGCGACCAATGACATGCATGTTCATATCAGCCTTATATCTTGCCTTTTGCAGTTTTGCTGCTGATTTGCAATCAGGTTTTGGCAGTTGAGCTTGTGTTTGTTACACCTTGTGATTATTAAATTGTAAACATTTTATTTTCCACTCGTGCTTGAATTTACTTGACGATAGTGTTCTCTACTGTGATGATAATGCATGTGATTGTCTTGGATTTACTCGTGATGATCGTCATTATTATGTTGAGGAGGATTTACTGGCTGTGTTACAGTGATTCCTGGCATCGTTGTCGGACTCTCAGTTGGCTTGGACACTGAGGGATACGGCAGTCGACAGTGGTGTGTTCCGAGCAAATTCTTGCTTTTGATTGTAGTTTTATTGTGCCTTTGCGACCGACAGTGGCTGTTTGTCCGCCGCGTTTGTCCGTTGTTCATCCATTCATCTTGTTGCCGCGATGTTTCGTGAATGGCTTGAGCAATCTCGATGAAACTTACAGGGAATATTCACTAGCCCCTACTAGCGACCTGTTTAGATTGTGGAGGTCAAAGGTCAAGGTCACAGCAGGCCATCAAGATGGTGAAGGCATCCACATCGATACTGTGGCGTTAAAGTCCATCTAGTTGTCAGTTGATTCAATCGATTGCAGTCACATTTATTGTGGAGTTTTCAAGCAGTGACGAGAATTTTTTGCTTATTGCACAATTTACTGTTTAATATGAAGGAATTTTATTTAGTGTCATTGTAAGCATTGATATTGACAAAAAGAGTTTGCAGTTTTAAGTCCATTTCTTGTTAGTAGTAGTATTAGTATAACATGTTGTGATTTTCTCACGTAAGAATTTTTATTGTTTCAATTTTATCACAGTTGCTGGTTGCACGTGGACGATGTACTGATCTGGAGTCTGGCAAGTCCAGTCTGCTTAATAATTATTGTACGTTGCTTATTTTTCTACTGTTATGGTTCTTGTATGAAGCAGTGATATTTACTTCAGAAAATATTTCTAATTCAGTTATTATTCAGTTCTGCACAGATTAATTTCAAGTTCATTTCAGTTTCAGTTTTCAGTTAATATAATAATTTAACTTACACTTCTGATTTCAGTTCTTGAATGATTTTGCTTATAATTTCAGTTCTCAGCCACACAATAATTTTACTTAAAGTTCAGCTTCAGTAAACAATTAAT
>Ga0209363_1000308_pt1 | contig 17860 bp, 11 predicted proteins | sample WorMetexBAHAMAS3_FD_187385 | JGI IMG/M metagenome (GOLD analysis project Ga0209363, IMG submission 187385) | Marine gutless worms symbiont microbial communities from Max Planck institute for Marine Microbiology, Germany - Inanidrilus exumae... | ecosystem: Host-associated > Annelida > Digestive... | reverse complement strand
ATACATAATGGCTAACAAGAAATCTTTAAAATTTATGGGGGTGGGACTTGGGAAGGGAAAAACCAACAAGAACTACTTTTCCAGTTCCCATGAACATTAATAGTGTTGTTCCGACCATCGAACTTTCACTGCCATCGCGGTGGTTGGCTACCGGCGAACCAACACTGCCATCGCGGCATTTTAAAGTGTTCTCAGCTGTCTTTCTGGGTGCTGTTTCCTGAAAACTGCCCTCACTTCCGCAGAGCAGCAATAGTCATCTAAGTGCTGCGTCATTTGATTTCGTGTGAATGCACAGTGAGTCCAGTCGGCGACACCGCCTGCTCTCCTTTGCATGTCAGCTTCCCCACTCGCAAATGACAGAACTGCTGGGACAGCGGTGACAGTCTAGGCACTGTACTTAGTGAGACCATCGCGACGGTCTCACTTAGTGCATGCAATGAACAATTAGCACATTTCAAAACAGCCGGAAGGACTTGGAAGCTGCAACATCCACCTGCTTCCAGTTAACAACCCTAGCCTTGACATGACCAATATTCGCCACTGGCACGGGCACCGCGGTCGCATGTAAAAAAATACTGCCACCGACCGAGTTGCATATTCCTGCCACCGTAACAACACTACACGTTAACATTGCCATGAGTTCTCCTCCAGCTGCCCATTAAAGTTCACCTGTTCATCACTAGTGATGGATCACTGCACCTTAAGTAAGATCGGTGTTTTTTTCTGTCTGTGCAGTGATAAGTGACGTCAGTGCACACTATTTTCCGATTGGCCCATTTGGTTCCTGTGCCACTCAGTCAATAGCGAATAATCTTGAGCACCTGTGAAGGCTAATATTAGAAGTGGCACAATTTTTTGTTGTATATTACCTCCTGTTAGTGGTTGATAGTAACAACTTGTACATTTGGCCAATTTAAGATGCAAACAATTTCCACTTATTGCATATGTAGCCGAAAAAATGTAGGTAAATGTACATTTAGCAATAATTAACCAGACAAAGATTAGATTTTTTAATGTGCCTTCTAAACGTCTCTGAAATGAGCTATTTTGTGTTGGATTGGATGTAAAACCTTAACTCAGTAGTCAGTTAATGTGATTTCTCTTCCACGCTGGTTGAATTTCAAACATTATATTTGTCTACATTTGAAGCTGTTAAATTGTGCATTTCGTTATTTCTAACTACAGACCTGGTTAGATTTTGGTAGTCAAAGGTGAAGGTCTCGGCAGGCCGTCGAGGTGGCGAAGGTGTCCATATCGATGCTGGGGCGTCGATGTTCGTCTTGTAGTTTAAGTGGCAACTTGCAAGTGAGCTATTTGTTGATAATTTGTGCAGATGCTGAAGATACTTAGTGTACTTTTATTTGCCTGTTTGAAAGTTAAATGTTGGCAACCTTTAGTACTTGTGATGGTGTAATTTAGGAGCATTTTGAGCATTATTCAATGGATGCATGCGTGGTGAAGCCAGAAAAGGAGATGGGAGACGCAGCAGCAACAGAAGCAGCTGCCACCTTACAGCAGATACTAGCATCATCGGGTGCACTCATGTCGCCGCTACAGCTTCTTCCAAACACTGGTGATGGCACGTCACAGTCAGCAAGCTCGCTGCCATTCATGGCAATGTCACCTTATCAGATGATGGTTTTGCCACAGTCACTGCTGTCTGCCCATGGAGTAACCACATCTGCATCTGGCAGTGACGGTCAGGCTGAGAGACTGGAGAAGGGTGCTGTTTCTATGGTAGCCGGCCAGTCTGTTGCCGAGCTGCTGCAGAAGCGAGACAAAGATGGGACCATAGGAGGAGACGTGTTGAATCAGCTAGTGTCTGCTGCAGTGAACCAGTCTGATAGAGGCCATGCAGCTGTCAAATCAGCCACAGATCATCTCAAGCCACCCAAGAAGCCTTTGACGCCATATATGACATTCAGCAAAATGGTATGTTCTGTTAATGTTGCTTGGAGTTAGTGATGGCACAATATGGCCATGTCAGAAAACAGTGGATACGATATGATACTGCATAAAATATTGCGATACAATATGGTCCCAAAACGCTCCGCTGTATTTAAGGATCAACATTCCAAGATTAATGTACTATTCTCATTGACGCCTTCACACGCTTCGTATGCGTTCGAACGCCATCAGCAGTCGTCGATGGCATTCGAATGCTGTCCATAACCTTCAGCGGCGTTCGTACGTGGGGGACGATATGGTATCAGAAATGTAGGATTGATAGATTTCAGTCACGATTAGACAGATGCCGTCGACCGCGATCGATGGCAGTCGCACACCATCGAACGCCGTCGACGACGTTTGATGCGTGCAAACATGGGGTCTTTCTCGTAGCACTGCTAGATTTTTGTAGCATTCTCACTAACATTCGAATGTCGTCGTTGTCGTTCGAACATCGTTAACGACATCACAATGAGAATGCTACTTAATGATGAATGCATAAGTGAGCTGGCGACAGCCTTTAAGGTGGACAGGAGAGGATGCTTAAATGAACATTAGCCCCCTATACTAGGCAATTACTGGCACTTCGCACATCCGGATGGTCTGTCGAATGCGTCAGCCGGCCTTGGAATGTGACACTAATTACTCCTCGCCTGTCGCTCTCTCTTTGTTGCTGACGCCGATAGCACTGAGTGCGACCTGTTGCCAACAATGCACGTCACTGGAGTAGTGCAGAATATTGATTTGTTTGAGAGGGAATTATCTCAATAACTATATGATGCAATATGCCTAACACCTTCAAAATTGCGATATATTCAATACGATGCTATGTGTTGTGCCATCACTACTTGGAGTACTGGCAGCAGTTAGCCAGCATAAAGGGAGTTTGATATCCCCTTCTTTCAGGAGTCATTTGGTTGATCAACAAAGAATGAGGGCATTGCGTAATTGATTTTCCCCAGTTAGGGTGCATGCTTCGAGTTCCATTCAGTGCTTTGTTGCTCTTTGATGACAGGAAGTACATCCTGTGAAAAACTAGCACCATTATCCCTATAATGTCTGTTTTTGATGTTTGGCTGGAAAAGAATCTAGGGGCAATCATGTAATGCTGGTTCACCTGGAAACTGGTTGTTAGACTGGCACATGTTATTTTGCTATAAATGATGCAGTGTGCATCAGGTAATGTTATAATAAGACTATTAGACTAATGTGCTTCAGGGTTAAGCTGAAATACTTTTGATTGTAATGGAATTATATTTCATTTATTTTATTGACATTTTTGACAATTTTTGTATTGAATATTTGATAAAATACACTGAACACTACTCGTACTATACTGCAGTAAACTGTGTGAACTTATGGTGTCACTAGCGGTGCACCCTCCTGCCTACAGCGTTTGGTTACTCCTCGCGTTTGCTGCGCTCGATTCTCATGTGTGCGGTGCTTGGTCCATTGCGCCACTGCCGCCTGCCGCTCACTAGTTTTGAATTCCCGGACGGATCTTGCCACCCATTTGCAGCAGCGTATATGGCGCATGGAGCTAACCAGCCCATGACCATCCAGAGGTTATAATGATGCCACATGCCAAATTTTGTGCAAATCCACTCACAACTGTAGCTGTGCATAAGAAACAGACACACAGATGCATGGATTCAGTTTTATATATACGAGACTTATGTGCAGCCACTTATTGCATCCGGTGCAAAGTTTTTGTACTTAGTTTCTGTTGGATCTTTTATGTTCTCTTTTAGATGAAATGTTGTATTAGATATAGTGGCATGAACAGCGCAACTGTGTGTATAAACAACATGCCTGATGTGTTGCATTAGTGAGTATAGTGTGTGTGGAACCAGCATCTTTATACAGTGACTTGTGATGTTTCAGATATGGCCGCGAGTTAAAGCAGCGAATGCACATCTGTCATCAGTGTGTGAGCTTGGTGCCATTGTCGGCAGCATGTGGCGTGCTCTTGATCCTGCTGATAAGCAGTATTACAATGATCAGTTCACAAGGGAGAAGGTCAGTCAGTTGTTGTTGAAAGCAAAATTATTTTAAAAACTTAGTGATTAAAGAAGTGTATTTTTGGCTCCCCGACTTTTCCGTCCACTTAACCAAGGTGGCAGCCAAGAACATATTTCTGTAATTACTAGTATTTTTTTGATGATTTTGCATTTATTGCACAGTTCAAACGTAAACAATAGATAAGTTCTTGGCTCTATTCTATTAGATATGTTTCTCTTTTACGACTGGCAATTTTTATATTGCATGTGTGATGTGTGTATTCTGCTATGAAAACTTCCACATTAATTTTTGGCTCAGATTTTAGTGACTTAACAGTGTGTAGTTAGTATAGTGACCGGGTGTCTCCAAAAATAATGGTACTTTCCTTAGAATTTTATACCAAGCTCTGAACATAACCAGTCTTTGTACCTTTTACCCACAGCATGTTGATCGTGACAAGTGTTGTCGACTTAGTTTGACCCACAACCGTCGCCAGTTTATTATGCTGAGCGTCCACCTTTGTTTACACAGGATGGGCGTGACACAGCGTGTAGCGTGAGTTAATCCGTGACCGCTGAGAATTGTAATCTTTCACGTTTACTGTGAACATGCAGATGGCTTATGATGAGCAGCTGCGAGCGTATCTCAAAGCAACCGGTTTGACTGCATCTGATCTTGTGAAGCCAAAACCAAAGAAGAAAGACCCACGTCCTTCGGCATCTTCTTCGCATCACTTGTTGCAGCAGCAGCAGGCACGGACGGCTGCAAATGGTTCATCGCCGGCCACAGGACAGCAGCTGGTGCAGTCTTTGATGGGCTTACAGCAACAGCATGATGGTTTGCGAAATGCACAGGCAGGCACACCCGAAGGATGGACTGCCCAAGCTGCACAGCAGGTGACAAAATGTTGTTTTTAACATTGATAATGTATGTTTTTACTTCCACCACTTATGGCAGGGTTGTTTTCTGACCGCCATTTGTCTGGTCTGTCTGTTAGCAGGATAACCTTAAACGTTTTGGGCAGATTTCCATAAAATTTGGGAAACAAGTAGATTATGAACCAGAACAGAGTAGATTAAATTTGAGAGGTTAAGGTCACGGTTAGGGTTAGTAGATATAGACCAATGGTCAACTGATGTGAAAAGTGTTGTCGGAAAAACTACGTACGATGGTGTGAGAAGTGCCACACCCTCAATACAGTACAATAAATACGAAAGAGAAAGACACAAAACAGAGATGTAGGCATTTCGCATGTGCCACAGTGTGATGGCGGTGTGCACTGTACCATTTGCCCTCTAGTTCTCAGTTTAAGACCAACCTTTAATCACATGACTAGACAGACACATACATATATGCAGTTTTCAATGACCAATAAGAAACATCCAGCATGCATGACAGAGTGCATGCCTTGCCGTAACAGGAACGGACTAAATTCTGCCGACATGTCGTATCACTGCTTTATGAGTTCATATTTTCTAAGGCCTCCCTGCGGTCAACTGTTAACTCTAAGAGCAGGTCTTAGAACAGATTTTTAATTTTGATTGTTGTTGTTTCAAGAACAGTGAAGATGTTGTTACTACTGTGTTGAATTTATTGCCAAATTGAGCTAGCTGGTTGATTGGATTACCGTGTATTAACAGTGTGTTGTGAGTATAGCTGTTCGTGTGACTGCTCCATGTTGTATTTTTGTCCTGGTGGAAAGTTAGATAGAAACTGCCGTGTTTCATTCCACTACCTGCATAGTTTTGTACATGCATCATTCAACTATCGCACAGCGAGCATATGATGCCGTGGGTGCCATCACCTTAGTTTCTACAACCAACCTTGTCAACTGCAGTTTGCTGGACCATAAATGTAATCATCAGATTTTAACTACCACCAGAGTTGTTGATGACACCGCATACTCCTCCACCAGTGCACCATGTTGGATGCAGAGTCGTGAACCACCATGGTGGATGGATACAAATTTTCTGCAGTAAGGCATCTGAACCAGAGAATTCTTGACCAGTCCAAAAATGCAAGTTTTACCTACCCCACCTGCATTTGGCATCATGATAATAATAGTCCCTGAGCTATCGTGCGGCGTTGCTTGCACGATCCTATGTTTTGCCGTTTTGGTACAACTACGACTTGTGGCGGATGGACAGATGATCACATGATGACAGCAAGTACCTCGTTAGCATAGCGTCATGCAGGTAAAAAGTGTTGTCAAAATCATTAGCAGTGTACAGATATTTATTACATTTGAACTGAAATCAGTTATACAATTGTGTGTGTGTGTGCAGTTGCTAGCACAGATGGGACTTGCTGGCCAGACACTGCTTGCCAATAGTGACGGCACAATTAGTGTTGATGGCAGCCTGCTAACTATACAAGGAAGACCAGTACAGTTAGCATCACAGTGAGTTATTTCGGAGTCTTACTACTTCTTCTGTGTACAGTATCAAGTTATGCCAAGACAGTTTTTTAGATCGACTTTTCGACAGAGTCGACCTGATAAAGCCGGTCTCAAATGTCTATTCGTCCGTGCTTACGTACATACGTCGTACATCCTTAAAAAGTTTTTTCGATTTCAATGAAATTTGGCTTGTGGGTAGAGGTCGATGAGTGATGCATGACGGTATGCAGTATGACCCGATCCAAGGTCAAAGTCACGAGCCCTTCAAAGTTGGAAATCCTGCCGTTTATAAAAGCTATCTCTGCTATTTACAGTGGGAGCTGACAACTGACCACGGATTCTTAAACTAGGGCACAATATCTAAATGTGATCCGGCCGGATTTTTGATATTTGTCCCAGTTTTGGTGTCACGTGACTTTGAACTTGACAGAAATGTCAGTTGCAAAGAGTCAGTCGTGTATGGGGCTAATTTATTTTTCCCTGCTACATGTTGGGAGATGGTGTCAAGAGAGGTCTGGTCCAATGCGTATGCCCAGGGAGAGGAGGGGAGATTGGTAAGTGTCTGCTAGTGTGTGCATGATGTGTAGGGTGGAGGACGGGTACGTACGAAGTGAGCAGATAGTCAAGTATTTCTATAGTGCACTTAAAATAAATATAGTTTATTATTAACCCAGACAAAATTTGCAGTTATATATGTAAATTTGCAGTTATCATGTTATCCTTGGACTTTGATACTTCTTGGAGAAATAGCGAACAACTGCTTGATTTGGACATAAGTTTATTATACCGTGAAAAGTGTCTTGAAATTTACTTGTTAATGGCAAACAACGATGTACAGTTGTACAAATATGTGGTGTGAAATATACAGTGACCAAGTCGCTGTGTCAGCTGCTGCATCTGAAACAACAGAGTCATCGCGAGGGTGGGCATGGCATCAGCCGGCTACAACGACTGCCACTAGCAGCTCAGAATCCGGCGCTGGTATGGTCGTGTACCAGCTGTTAACAAATGGTTCGGCTGCGGATGGCAGCACGCCGGCAGCTGGCGGTGCACAGCAGTCGGTGCCCGTCTACTACAGTGTGGACGCCTATGGGCAGCTGGTGCCGACGACAAAGCCGTCGGCGGCGGCAGTGTCGGCAAACGAGAGTCGACTACAGCAGGAGGTCACTAGCCTTCGCACAGCACTGGAGGAGAAGTCCCGAGAAGCGGACGCCTTGCGATCACAGCTTGTTGAATTATGTGCTACAATTGAACGGTATCGAAACATCGCCAACAATGGCGAGCAGCCTATCAAAGCCGAAAAGAGCAGCTCTCCAGTCGACAGTGTCGTTGACACGCCATCCGATGCTCTTGCCACCGCCACACCAGGCAGCTCCGAGTAGCATCAAATAAGTCTTATTTGTCGATGGAAATGACAGCATTTAATATATCTTGTATAGTGTGGTTGAGGCTTTGCTTCAAGTAAAGATTTTTAAGCTGTGGTGTAGTCCGCTAATGCCGGACGGTAAGCACAGACTGTGTCAAAAGACTACGTGCACTATAGTTTAATCGGTGCATAACGCATTTGGTGTGCTCATCATGGTTAGCATTGCTGTTGGAATTTTTTGCAGGTCTTAATAACATGCCAGAAGTCAAGTTTGTGCATATGTAACCTGCAAGTGTTAGTAAACATCTGTTTCCATAGCATGCTGATCATCGCTGCCACCTCCATTTTAATTGGCTGTTTCCAGATGTACCTGGGTAGCTGCTGGTCGTCTTCAATTTTTACTGAAGAGAACCTTTGGGATATAAGCAGCACCAGGTTTTTTAGGAGTTATCCATGAAGAAGGTCTGCAAGAAGATAGTTTTGATGCCCGCCATCCCCCTTGTCTACTTTTATCCACATTTGGCATTACCTGCTACCCCTGCTCTGCGCATGTCTGCAGCTCGCGTTGCTATGTCAGTGCCATACACGTCAAATTCCTTAGTTAAGTTGGCAGCTCTGTGGATGTCCGTACCTCTCTGTCACATTTTTCAGCTTTTGTCTGCATTTGACTCGATCGTCCCTTCCCCCTCTGTGCAGACATCCTTATGGATGAGCCCTCACAGACCAGATACCCTTCCTGTCACCCAGCTAACGAAGCACCGTAGGAAATGTGTTGAGAATGATGTGACAACTTGCAGTTTAGAAAGTTGGCCAATTATAGATCAGGTCTGTGTTTGTAACGATAAAATCTGTGCTAAATTTGTAACAGATTTTTGTGACTAAAATCTGTCCAGGCCAACCCAGCCTTGTACCTTTAGTGGAACTGGAAATGAGTACTGGCCAGTGTGGAAACCCTGTGCAGCCGGGGAAGTAAGTGTGGCTCATTCCATTTGGGGATCAATGTGTAGGTGGCCAACAAAACTGATCCCTCGTTTACACGTACCATACCCGAGCGCCTTAGAGATAGTGTTATGTATAAAGTACAATGCAAGTCTGAGTTTACTGTGTTGCTGTTTTCATTGCCTCAGAAATTGCCTTCCTAACGTCTTGAATGTTTACAAAATTTGTAAATATGGAAGAATATTTGTCTTAATGGTTTTGTGTTATTGTTCGCTTCTGCCTGTTTAGCATTACGGTTATCGTCGGTTTTACTGGTACTGGAATAACTTGGAGTATTATGCTCAGTGCAAGTTAACTGAAAGTGCCACGACAGATAATAGCTGTACATTGCTGGTCAGTGCATGCTGAGCTTGAACTGCATGAGTTAATGTGCTCGTGTGCTACTAACGCAGCAGATGTTGGATATTTGTTGGTTTATGTGAGCTTAGAGTTGTATTTGAAATGCTCACTGCATTATTGGATAGTGTGTTTCATTTGTGGAACATATACTCTAAGCAAGTATATCAGCGTAAATTATGGTCACGATGGTATGCTGTCAGTCCCATGGTTTTCAGTTTAATCGTGTAGCCAGAGCTCAGTTACACATACACATTAGCAGCAACATCGAAATGCTTTTACCTAAATAGTTTACAGACATGGTTCGACAAAGTGAAGTAATGAGAAAACAGCTGTGCAGGTTGTTATTATTGTTATAGAAATCGTACACAAGGTACATATACGAGCAATGATACACATACTAATAATACACATAAATAATACACATACTTTGTTAGTGTATTATTATTATGGAGATGGTGTAGGCAGACAACGCCGTCTAACTCCAGCATCTGCTACCTAATCCATATACACTAGATGCCATCAGCAAAGGTGAGTGCGCAGTAAAACTTTGATGCAACAAAATCTTTCAGTTCTTAACTGGAAGCACCGGGTAACACCGGTTGACCTGTATAATAGCTTTAAAACGGTTTGTGTGTATGACCAATATTGCATATTAAAACCAATAGTATGCCATAGTGGTGCTGCCTGGCGACCGATATATGGAAGAAAAGCAGATTGAATTGGAAACTGAAAATAAGTAATGTGGCAGATAACGCTGACATCATTCAGTCGCAGGCACATGACACTAGGCATCGTCGAATGCAGGAAGTAAACATCTTGTGCACGGATAGCGGACCGCTTTGGGCAAATACTGTATTGTGTTATTCCACACAATACAGCCTTCTAGTTGTTGTTGTTGTTCTCGTCCATGCTTTGACTCTGTTGTTTAGGTGTCAGGAAGGACATCCAGCCCATAAAAGAACATGCTACTTCCTGTTGCATGGTGGCTTAGCAGTAGGGCGTTGGACTTGCAATTTACAGGTCGTGGGTTCAATTCCCGGCCAGTCCGCTTTCACGTAACATAGGTCAACTCAGCCTTGCATCCCTCCGGGGTCGATAAACCGAGTACCTGCTTCTGCTGGTGGTAAAGGTCGGATTCTCACCACTGCCGGGTGGCAGGTAACACTGTGTGATCCCATATGGCATCTGAGTTTCATGTTGCCGTGAAAGCTAAGTTGATGCTAACTGCTATATACTGTTTACTTTTACTTTATCCCAAAACGTTCTCTTCTGTAACAAGTGGAGGATGAAAACCAAAGGGGAGCCGGCTCACTCGGGTTCACCTGGAAAACAAAAAAGCTGTTAGCCTGGAGATATTATTATTGTCGATTATAAAATAGTTAATTACGTATTAGTTAAGTATTGTTGCAAGAACAGCCGGCCACGATGTCAACTGGCAGAATGCTATGAGGCGTTCCGTGTTCCGGCATAACTTGTTATTCTTGACACTTCTGGTCTTTAATTGTTTTCATTTGTGAAGCCTGTTGCCGTTTTGCTGTGTGGTGTGCAGTTTATGGTAGTGGTTGCTGATTATGTTCTTGTAAATATTAAAACTTTCCCACGCCATGTTTGTCATTCTGGTGTATGTCTATTTAATCGTTGTTATGTGTTTCGGTCATTTGTTTTTTATTGTCGTGTTGAAAGTTTAGTCGTACGTCACGTTTGTTGGCAGTCGTGTTTTAGACTGTCGTTCTCAAACTGGCTACTGTGGCTACAGTGTACAGTTTTCAACCACACTGCTGGAAGTTGTTTGTTTCACTGGATTTGTCTGGAAGTCATTTTGTTTTATGGCTGTTGTCATAAAAAGATATTTTAATCAATTAGTTGACAGCCTTCAGTAACTATTTAGTGAAATTCCAACTTTGAAATTTTATAAGTTTAGTAGTGAACTGCATCATATCATGTATCAATTTATTGTTATCTGGTAATCCTCAAAACTGGGTATCTTCAACGCTGACTACTTACTGCAACTGGAAGAAGAATCCTAGTAGTAGTTTTTCTGTCCTTTTTTGTAACTACTTATAATTTATCCTGCAACAAGATAGTTTGTATTGGTCTGAACATCTACGAGACAATTATGCCGTACCTGACAGTTGATCAACATCATCAGTGCACTGAAGACAATTCGTATGTGTATACAGGTAAAAAAATTAATACCCAAATTATAGGAATTTGTTTGGATTGACTACAGACGTGGTAGTTTTCAACCCTGATCTCATAGTGGATATTTTTATCGTTATGCATTCAGTTCAATTTGGCCATAAAGATCCCACCAAAAAAACAAATCAGTGAAACGTTTTGAAAGTTTTATGTTATTAATTGTTTATTAGTTGTAACTAGGAATGCTATGAACCTATCTTGTTGACAGTGACTAAGCAAGTCAGAACACCTGTGTAATGGTACCAAGGTCACATTAAGCAGCATTGCTGGAAGAGGTGTGTTTACAGTTTCTTCTTGAAAGTGGGTTACACTATATCAGCCTGTAATTACTGACCTCCAATGCTTGAATTATGAATGTCACTGGTGTACCATGATTGTGTTTGCATTAGAGACCTCCATGGAAATATGTCATATCACTGCCACGTGCAGGACATTCATGGTGAAACCATTGGTCTTGGAATAATTTGTGCGGGTTAACTGTGGGAAGGGAATGAGAACAGTGGTCAACACGTGGAAATGGTTGCCAGTTTTGCAAAAGTGCCACAATAAAAATTATAGGTTGCATCATTAAGAGCCGGTTTTTCATACAAATTAATATCCCGTTAACGTTAATGTCATATTAATTTGCGGCGGAAAAACCGGACATAAGTCCTATTTTGCTAGCTGTTACACATGAATCCTGTGGGGTGGTAAAATGAGTACCAGCCAAAGGGCGGTGATGCTCTGCTGGGAAGGTAACTGCAAGCCTTGTGGAAAGTGGCAGCCTACCGCTGAGTGGATGACTTAAGTCACCTGTGGGCTGACTGCCTGTACACTGGGATCAGCTCCGGGCCCAGCACTCGGTAATGCATATGATAAGCCTTTACCTTGTTTACCTACCCTGATGTGTAAACTTCTGATGTGAAACAGACTTGGTCACTGGTGATTAGACAGCTCTGTGTGTGGTCCAGCAGATGAGTTAAATAGTTGAGTCTCCCAGTGAAAATGAACCTAGGCGGGACAGTCAGCACATACAAAATTTACATCTGGTTTCTTTTCGGTGAGGAGTGAATGTAGGAATGCAAAATGATCTTGAAGTATTAGTGCTGAAATGGAAATACTTTGTGTGGACGAATGTGGGAGAGGGAATTCATTTGCAGCTGCAGATTGGGAGAGGGAATAGGATTTTCCCACGCAGTTCAAAGTTGAGTTTCCACTACAACACAGTCACTGGGCATTCATGGTATGGTTTCATAATTGGCTGTGTGAGTGACTATAAGCAAAGTCAACTTAATTTTGAAGAAGTGTGTTACTGCTGTCATTGCTTACTGAAATTAATTTGTAGTGTATAGTTTAATATTCACACAGGTTATTTCTGAAAACCACTGGAAGATATTAGATATACAGCATCTGTATCATGGTCACAGTATGAGTTCCAAGTTTCATTTCCTTGTAGATTCAGACAGCTGTTCATTTGAGTCACTGTTGGTATGAGATTAATATTGCTTTGTTAGCATTTTTCTCACATTGGATCGTGCTGACTTTCTGGTGAGTTACTAATAATATGTTGCATACTTTTATACTATGAACCGTTGTATGTATCTTACACTCCAGCAGCAGTGTATAATTTCCTGTGTTGCAGATCAGATAGGCATGTACAGTACTGGTATTTGAAGTTGAAACTCATTAGCATACATGTTTTGTCTTCTCGTGGCACTGTTTGTGTGAGTGGTGTAATATTGAATTTAGTGAGGTCTTAAAAGGTCTTTGCGTTTGTAACTATACTGTTGATATCCATTGCAGTTTGTGTACCTGTGACTATTGCTAGAGTTACAGTTTATGTGGTTGACCTCTTGGCTGTTTATCTCAGTCCAGTTCATTTCAGTCAGCTTTTTATTTAGTTTAATTTCTCTGGTTACTTCCTTAGTTTCAAACTACACTTTCTTTAGCAAGTGTGACATCAATCTGAATAGACTGAAGCCAGTGTTTTGTTCCCCTCTTTGTGCAGTTGTATGTTGTCTTAGATACATGTTTGTTTTTTAAGAAAAAGTAATTGCTTGGCTGCAGTCTCTTACTGTGTAATTCTTCAGATTGTTGAGCATTGCACTGATTGCAGCAGCAGTGTCTGGTGAACACATTCAACTGTATGAACACATGATAATAGGCCTATGCTGCTTGTTGGATCTTAAGATTACCTCGCGTCATCTTCATTGTTTATAGTTTTATTCCTGTTATGTCTGTGTACCATGAAATCTTTGCATTTGCAGCCTTTTGCATTGTAATAATAATCATATAACTGTTGTACAATGTGCAATTTAATGGGGTCCAAATACAAAGAGTTGTTCAGTTACAGTAGGATTACACAAACACTCAAGTGACAGTGAGATTTTGGTTGCTGAGTCATGTATTGTATGCGTTTCCATCTTCAAGTTTGAAGCCATGGTGACAATTACAATGCAGTTTTAACACGTAACCTATGTATAAGTCCAATGTCACGGTGCATTTACAAGTTTGGAATGAGTTCCCTTTGATTCAGTGTCACACTGCTTTTCTGCAGTTCCACGACGTCCACAAACAATAATTGTACAGCTGTGTACAGGGTTCATAGTATAGTACGCTTGAGAAATTCTTGAACTTGTGTTTATTTCAATAGTATTTTCATTACTTAGACTGTCATTACAGTATTGGTGCATACATCTCTTTGTTGTTTTAAAGACTTGTTGCAGTGAGTGATCAGTCTTATGATGACATTTGTATTTCATGCTGATAATTTTGGTCCTTGAAAAACAATTGAGGTGGATCTATGAACCCTGTGTATAATATGTAATTAGTGTAAAAAAACTTCACCGTCTAAAACGGTTTGTAATGACGACAATGGCTGCATCAAACAACTAAAAACAGTAAAAATAAAAAGGTGATATTACTTAGCAGCACATCGCCATGTAGTCAATAGCCTATGCTGAGTGTAATATCACCAATGTTAAAGCCGTTTTTGGACGAAAACTTTCCCAAGTCCCGTCGAAATCGGTCCCCAAAATGGCAGTTTTGGGGAAGGAGCGTCTTAATTTTAAATTATGGTTTTATGAACCAAAAAGGCATCCTTGCACGAAACAGCGTCTTTTTACGTATTTTGCATCAAAATCCTGGCTATGGACGATCTGATCTGGAGAACCACCCTCCCCCCCCAAAAGAAGAAAAAGAAAAATAGCCAAGTAAACAAATCGTTGCACATACGCATAAACGAAAGCCTTTGTTTGATCTAATTAGAGTTTTGCAGGTTGGTACATATCCTCAATGAACTCAACTACGCAAATTTTGGTGACTGGATTACTGGGCTTGGGATGACAGGGGTTACATTTTGCCCTTTTTTGACTTTGATCGTTCTTAAACACTCTCACGAGTGTGTGACTTCGCTCGTTGCATTATTACGCCTAATTGTGTTTTGTCTGCGCCTTTAAGATTCGTTCACACTGGATGCCTTGTGTGGCGCTACCGCAACGCATCCGGTGCGTACGAACCTTTAGAACCCGGATGTATATCTGTTTACTTATAACAGAAAATCGCATAATTAACAAGATGCAGTCAGATACGGCAGACTTTGCCTCGGTGCTGCCACCTTGCAAACTAGATAAAACACCTTTGAATTGATTCCGGCAGTAAAAATAGAAACTAGAAGGTAGTGAATTTCCGGCGATCTGTTTGTCTCTGATACAGCCATTTGTGCTGAATGGGGAGGTTAACTCCAACTAACCAACTCCGGCGATCTGTAATCATTGCGGAGTTATGGCGGCCTGAAGTCGCAAGACCTTAAAATTTGTGAGAAATTTTTGCGTTTTTGGAAAAACGGCCCCTTACGGTAAAATTTTCAAAATTCTGTTCGGGAAGTTTTTATCGCGACACCGATCGACGTATTGTGTTCAAATTTCGTGAAATTTGGCTGACGGGAATTCGGTGAAATCGTGCGTTATGCCCGTATTACTGAGATAAAATGTTTTAAAACATTTTAGCTAAAAGATTTTATCTTAGTTGTAATACGGGCATTATCAGCCTGACAAAAAATTAACCGCGTTCTCCAGATGTCTCTACTGCGCGGATCGCGCCCAAAATCTGCCAATCCCCCTACAATGTACTCTAGGGTGCTCCAGATTTAATCCAAATCGGTTCACTTTCGGTATAGAGTTATAGCCAAACGCGTGAACACCACCCAAACGCACCGTAACGTGAATCTGATATTCGGCAGAAGCCTAGGTTCGAGCAGAATAATGATGCTCTTTAGTATTGTCACAGTAGACGGGGATGACAGTTTTCGGCTTAATAAAACAACCGTTTGGTGGCCGGGCTACCCCGACGGATCATCTGGAACAACTCAGGGAATGCCCCTCCCCCATCCCCGTGTTATTTCGCGTTGACGCCACTGCATGTATATGATTAGTAGTGAAGTGGTCCTTGATGGCGGGTTTTCACGGCGATAACAGGCTTGGAGGGGTGGACCCTATGCAATCTCCTCCTGCTCATCAAGGCCGATATATCAGCGCACAACATCTGCCGTCCCGCACGGTCTGCGAGTCGATTAAACAAGCGCTGGTCGAATGCTGTCGTCAGCATTGCGAAGCAGATATCCGCTGGGTACGTCTTGCGACGTCGGCCATCAACTGATCCTCGCGCGTTGCAGTTCGATGAGAACTATCGGCGGCGTTTCGCGCACCGATGCTTCCTCGTTCCAGTCTCGTCACGTGCGTGAAACAGCACGGCTGAGATATGTCCGCCTTGCTGACGACCGCCCGACGCTTTGGTGCTCCTTGCCGCCGGCTGCCGCTGCAACCGGCCGCATCTAACAACCACACAAGCACACACGCAGCATTAGCTGAAATTGCTAGCCGCTCGAGCAATGTCGAGTAGCGACGATAGCTCGTTGCCAACTTGTCTGCAACTTCCCGTAACTTGTTGGCGACTTCTCACGGTACGGTGCGACAAGTTCGTTCTAAAAATAACTGCTGTTATTTATACTATGTTGGTTTATTATTTTAGGCCTAAATTACTGCTCATGTAGCTGAAATGTGCAATTTCTTCCTTAAAATGAGTGACGATGACAAAAACTTCCTGATGGTTGTCACGAGGTTGACAATTAGTTTGTAAATCCTATCTGACTACCACAGACCGATTGAAGGCGGCCATTTCCCAGAACATGCCGAAAGTCTGCTTTTCGAGCGCATTACTACATTTAGCAGTGATGTCGATTTATCGAAGACTTAGGAATCATAAGCAAATTTCGTTCTATTGTACCATTATCTCGTATTAATTACGAGTATTACGTTTGTAGCATACCATCCTGAACTTCCTGCATGGTCTTCACTTACAAGATAGGACCAAAAACATCCACTGTTGTGAAATCCATGTGGATATGAGTAAAATAATGTAAAACAAAAATCCAGTCACAGGCTGTAGTTAATCACGTAAAGCTGTTCCATGCGAAATGTCACTGGAATAGTTCCAACACAACTATATCGAGGTCAGGATGTGAACTTATTGAACACTCCTCGTACGATGCGATTCGACATAACAGTGAATTTTGTTTATGTAAATTTATTGTTTCGTAACTGACGTAATAAAGGATTATATGAATGTAACAACCAGTGGCATATTTAGAATTTTAGAAAAGGGGGCCTACTCGCTTCTGAATTTAAGTGTCGTAAATTAAGTTATGTCCGTCCACTCAACTTTACATTTGATATACCGGTAATTCTTCAGTTAACAATTTTTCAAAACTTTTCAAATACGCGAGGTCTTCCTAAATGCACTGCTAGTAAAACTGGGCTGAGTGTATCGAACGTGGCCAATAAAAATGAACTAGAAATTTCTCACTCGAGGTTGGACCAACCACTTTACCACAAAGAACTCGACAAACAACGGAAAATTTAAAAAATGTTTAAGATCATAGCCCAATAATGAACATTTTTAATTCTGTGACAGAAAACTTTGACTGACAACTAGGGCCCACAGTTTTCCGCGGCAAATTTTGCCAAATTCCGTGGCTCACCGCGGCCGCCAATTTTAGAGTACACTGTGCCGACTATATGGCCCAGTTATATAATTTTAAACAATAAAAGGTAGCACTGCACGAGTCTACTGCTGCATAAATATACAATATAATTGGAATTAATTTCTCACGTTTCTTCACAAAAAGGTAATTCTGATAACAAAAGTGAGCAAAAACGGCCTCTCAACCGTCACATGATATCAAAATGAGAAATGGTCAATTTTAATTCAACTGTTAACGGCGAAATCAATCATTAAATCAAAGTTGAAGGTTTCAAATTGGGGTCAGAGGTCATTTAGTTCAAACATTATTGTCTGGACATACACCGGGGCGATTTTTCTATCTGGATCAGTAAAGTGGTCGGCAAAAACTGGCGCCGAGTTGAAATGATGTGAACTGAATTTGTCGGCTACCTGAATGTGAATTCGTTAACACGATGCTATTGATGCGCACCTGATGACCTTTCACGACACTTGGCCGTCTTTTTTCCCTTCCTGTTCCGTGATCCGGTGCCGCCGGTCGAGTAGAGGTCGTCGAGCTTCAGCAGCTGGCGGTGAAATTCGTCGGCTGACGCGTCGTCGTCAAAACACAGTCC
>Ga0209363_1000307_pt1 | contig 17899 bp, 18 predicted proteins | sample WorMetexBAHAMAS3_FD_187385 | JGI IMG/M metagenome (GOLD analysis project Ga0209363, IMG submission 187385) | Marine gutless worms symbiont microbial communities from Max Planck institute for Marine Microbiology, Germany - Inanidrilus exumae... | ecosystem: Host-associated > Annelida > Digestive... | reverse complement strand
TTCGGCCCAAAGTGCCGGAACGGATAGAAGGTGGTTCTTGGGTTCATTGCCCAACGAGCTGAAACCGGTGGCCAACAAAACGAAGATAAAGGCAGAGGCTTGACAAGGCCCCTCATAGAAGGGCCGGTCACCGTACCGGCCTGATTCGGTTCTCAAACGGAACATATTTTTGGCAACAGCTATTATGATGAAAGGACATCGGGAGGACAAAATGATTATTCATCAGAGGGAAATCGGTTACGGGGAGAATTACCCTGAATTTTTCGAGGCCCTTGTGAAAGCCAAGGCATATCTGGAGAAAAAATTTCCTGAGGTCTCGGTGGAACTCATGTACAATCTGGCAGGACAGAGAGGCCGGGCAACGATTCAGACGCGTTATGCTTCTCTGGCCGACTACGAGCGGATTGATGCCGAAGCGGACAACGACGAGGCGTATATCAAACTGCTCGAGTCGATCATAACCCCTGCCACGCATCCCGTCGTGGATCAGTTCTATCGCGTTATTCAAAGCCCATAGCCAAATTTACTGCGGGTACATTACGACCGCGAACTGGCGGCCCGCCACGCTTTCGCTCGGCTCAATACTACCATGAAAATCCATCTTGACTTGAGGGAAATTCATGGCGATCACGCAGATCAAAATCAGCAGGCCGCTGGTCCAGAATCGCCAGGTGGCCGGATCCTGGAAAAAAGGATTCCTACAATGGCGGTGAAATCACCTCACTGTTGACATGCAATTTATAGTAATATATTAGATCCAATATATTAATAATCGATTCAGGTTGAAAGGCCGCTGGGCCATGTGACGTTTTTAGTTCAGACATATGTTACAAAACGATTCACAGCAGGCCCGGGAAGTTGTGTAAACGTATGCCCATCCCTGCCAATACGAAACCATTCAACCGTTCATTCATGAGGGAGGAAGTTTACAACACCCTACTGTCATGGATCATGAAAGGAAAGCTGCGCCCCGGCGAAAAACTGCTGGACAAGGAGTTGGCAGAAAGCATGGGCGTGAGCCGCACCCCTGTGCGAGAAGCTCTGCGGCGACTGGAGGACAAGGACCTGGTGGTATCTTCTGCCAACCGGTGGACGAGGGTTTCAGAGATTTCCATCAAAGAACCGGAAATGATCTATCCCATCATCTGGGCTCTCGAAGCATTGGCCGTTTCCCTGGCCATGGCGCGGTTGACCGACGCAGATATCAAGAAGATGAAACAGGCCAACATCGCATTAGGTAAAGCCCTGGACGAAGAGGATCCCGTAAAAGCGTCCCAGGCCGACCTCCGGTTTCATGATGTCTTCATCGAACGGGCAGACAACCCCCACATCGTGTCCATACTCAGTGATTTAAAAATAAGGTGCCGAATGGTGGAAGCGACCTATTTCGGAGGGTCCGCCTGTTCCAAGTATTCCATGGATGAACATGATCGTATCATGGAGGCACTGAAATCCCGGGATGTGACATTGGCCCAATCCATGATAGAGGCCAACTGGAAAAACAGCCTGACGCGGATCAGGGACGTGGAATGTCCAACCAGTGCTAGTCAAAATCACCATTTACGGAGCGAAACCGATGACCATTGATTTTAGGCGCGTGATAGAAAAGGCAGAAGAATACCGCCCCCGGATATCCGCATTTCTAAGGGACATGGTGGCCATTCCAAGCGAAAGCTGCCAGGAAAAAAAGGTCGCGCAGCGCATCCAACGCGAAATGCAAACCGTTGGGTTTGACCGGGTGGAGATCGATCCCATGGGCAATGTGTTGGGCTACATCGGCTCCGGAAAGCACCTTGTCGCCATGGATGCCCACATCGACACGGTAGGTATCGGAAACTTGGAAAACTGGGAGCATGACCCCTACACGGGATATGAGGATGACGAGATCATTTTCGGCCGGGGGGCCAGTGATCAGGAAGGCGGCATGGCCTCCTTGGTCTACGCCGGTAAAATCATCAAGGACCTGTCCCTCGACAGCGATTATACACTGCTGGTCACCGGCACGGTCCAGGAAGAGGACTGTGACGGCCTCTGTTGGCAGTACATCATCGAAGAGAGTAAAATCCGCCCCGAATTTGTCGTATCCACAGAACCCACCTCCCTGGGCGTCTACAGGGGGCAGCGGGGTCGTATGGAAATTCTGGTCTCCGTTGACGGCGTCAGTGCACACGGATCCGCCCCTGAACGAGGTGACAATGCCATTTTCAAGATGGCGCCCATTTTAATGGAGCTTCAGGACCTGCACCACCGCCTGAAAGACGACCCTTTCCTGGGCAAGGGCTCATTGACCGTATCCGAAATTTTTTACACCTCTCCATCCCGTTGCGCCGTTGCCGACGGCTGTTCCATTTCCGTGGACCGGCGCCTTACCCGGGGAGAGACATGGGAAAGTGCTCTGGAAGAAATCCGCAAGCTGCCTTCGGTAATCAGGGCAAACGGCAAGGTCAGCATGTACACGTACGACAGGCCCGCCTACACGGGGCTAGTCTATCCCACGGAATGCTATTTCCCCACTTGGGTGCTGGACGAGGATCATGCAGCCTGCAAGACCCTGGTGGAATCCTTTGTGTCCCTGTTCAGCCGGAAACCGGTGGTGGACAAGTGGACCTTTTCCACCAACGGTGTTTCCATCATGGGGCGTTACAACATCCCCTGCATCGGGTTCGGCCCCGGGCACGAGGATCAGGCCCATGCGCCCAATGAAGTGACCTGGAAGGACGAACTGGTCAAAGCGGCTGCCATGTATGCCGTCGTTCCGTCCGTTTACGTGGAAAAATACGCGTAGCCGCCGAAGCCGGTACGGTGAGCGCAGAGGGCGCCCCCGCTCTGCGAAACCGGCGGGTTCGATTCAGAGGAAAGGAATACGTCTCGGCCATGTCCCAGCGTGCGGTGATCGCCATTGGCGGCAACTCCTTGATTAAAGACGAGCGCCGCCGAGAAATTGACGACCAGCTTGCGGCGGTCCGGGAAACGGCGGGCTACATCGCCGATTTCGTCGCGCTCGGCTACGAGGTGGTCATTACCCATGGCAACGGTCCCCAGGTCGGTTTTATTCTCAGGCGGTCCGAGCTTGCCTTTGAAGCCGGGGAACTTCATTTCGTACCCCTGAAAAACTGCGTTGCAGATACCCAGGGCGCCATCGGGTATCAGATTCAGGAATCCCTTTGCAACGCCTTCAGGCAAAGGGGGCTTAAAAAATACCCGGCCTCAGTGGTCACCATGGTCGAGGTGGATGCCGATGATCCATCCTTTGCGAGCCCCACCAAACCGGTGGGTGTTTTCTACCCGGCGGAGAAGGTGGAAGCACTGTTGGAAAAGCATCCTGACTGGCACGTGCGTCGGCAAAAGGGAAAGGGATATCGGCGGGTGGTGCCTTCCCCTCTCCCCATCCGGATTGTGGAAATGGAAGCCATCCGGTCCATGGTAAACAGCGGACTCGTGGTCATTGCCGCCGGGGGCGGCGGCATCCCGGTGATCCGGAAAGTTGGCGGAAACCTGTCGGGGGTCAACGCGGTGGTGGACAAGGACCTCACCAGCGCACTGCTGGCCTCGGAACTCCAGGCCGACCTGTTGATCATTTCCACCCTGGTGAAAAACGTCTACCGGGATTTTGACAGGCCGTCCCGCCAGGCCCTGAATCGAATCACGACAGCACAGGCCCGGGAGCTGATCGCCCAGGGACACTTTGCACCGGGCACCATGCTCCCCAAAATCGAGGCGGCTCTCGGCTTCATTGACCGCGGCGGCATGCGGGTGGTCATTACGACACCGGAGAACATCGTGGCCGCCGTCACGGAAAGCAGCGGGACCCATATCGTTCCTTGAGCGAATGTTTGCAGGAAGGCGAATTCATGGAAGAAAAAGAACAATCCTTGCTTGACACCGCGGCTCATCGTCTCAATTGGCTGGTTGAACGCGTCTGCGCCCTCCTGGTCGGCGTTATGGTGGTTGTGATCTGGTTTGGCGTCGTTGAGCGCTATTTTCTCCATATGGGATTTACCTGGACCGAAGAGTTCTCCAGGTATGTCATGATTTGGGCCGCCCTGCTGGCGGTCTCATGCGGGGCGTTTTACCGTGAGCACATCGGCCTGAACATTGTTAAGGGCTTTTTGAAACCGAGGGGTGCCCGCATCCTGATGATCGTCCTCGACGTGATCAGCCTCTGTTTTTTTCTCTTTCTGACATGGTACGGCATCGGCATGACCCGGGCCGGTCTTGGGCAGTATGCCACCATATTCGGTATCACCATGGTGGTGCCCTTTGCTGCAGTTCCGGTCTCTTCAATCTTGACCGCCTTTCAGATATTCGCCGCCATGCTGAGAGGGCCGGATACATCCGCCGCAGGTACAGCGCAGGCTCAGTAGGGAGATGTCATGATCGTTGTTCTGTTGATCTTTTTCTTCTTCATTCTCCTGGGGCTTCCCATTGGGGTGACTCTCGGTGTGGCCGGCGTCGCAGGTCTTGTTCAGATTGGGGGAGAGAATTTTCTGACGATGGCGCCCAAACGCTACTTTGAAGGGCTGGACCTCTTCACGTTCATGGCCATGCCCTTTTTTATCCTGGCCGGAGAAATCATGAACCGCTCGGGTATCACCCAGAAGCTTGCGGCCTTTGCAGATGCGCTGGTGGGTTACCTTCGCGGCGGCCTCGCCCATTCCAACATGATCGCCTCGGTGCTGTTTGCCGGCATGACCGGCGCGGCCGTGGCGGACACCGCCGCCTTCGGCAACACCCTGGTTCCGGCCATGGTCAAGGAAGGCTACTCGCGCCCCTTCTCCTGTGCCGTCGGTTGCCGGATCCATCATCGGCCCCACAATCCCCCCGTCCAATCTAATGGTCATTTACGGGTCCCTCATGGGCGTTTCCATTGCCGGGCTTTTTGCCGCGGGCATTATTCCCGGATTACTGATCTGCCTGCTTTGCATGGCCGTAATTGCCGGCCTGGGCAGGCGCCTGAATCTTCCCAAGAGCAAGGAGCGTTTCAGCCTGCTACGTATATTCTGGGCCTTCAAATCAAGCTTTCTTGCCATTCTCATGCCCGGTATCATTCTGGGCGGCATACTCTTTGGTATCGTCACCCCCACCGAAGCGGCGGCCATTGCTGTGTTTTATGCCCTGTTCATCAGCGTGGTGGTTTACAGGGCGCTTACTTTCGCAGACATTGTAGAGATGCTCATCCGCACCGCCAGGATCACCGGAATTGTCTTCCTGATCATCGCCAGCGCCTCCATCCTGAGCTGGTGGATGACATTTATGCAGATTCCCCAGAAGATCGCCGCATTTTTCCTGTTCCTTTCCAGCAATCCCAAAGTCATTATTGCCCTGATTCTCGCCTTGCTTTTGGCCGTCGGCATGTTCATGGACATTAACGCCGCGCTGATCATTCTGGCCCCGGTGCTCGGACCGCTGACGGCAACCATCGGCATGAACCCGGTTCACGCGGGCATCATGATCGTTCTGGCATTGAACATCTCGCTGATGACACCGCCGGTGGGTGCCTGTCTGTTCGTGATGTCTTCGGTCACCGGGGAACGCATCGAAAGGATCAGCATGTCACTGATCCCGTTTTTGATCGTTGAGATCGGAATACTCTTTTTAGTGGCATTCTGGGACGACTTGACCCTGTTGGTCCCGAGGCTGCTCATGTAGTTCGTGTATTCAAAATTCATGTTCCGGAGTGGTGGCCCCTCCATACCGATAGCGGCTAGCTTGTCTGGACATGAATGATACCAACCATCGGCAACATCGTTGCCACGCAAGAGGAGGATGAGATGAAAACTGTAAAACTATTGTCGTTCGTTCTAATGGCAACCCTGTTTGCCGTTGCAACCGTTACAGGAACCGCCATTGCGGCGAAAACCATCAAATTGCACCATCTGAACAAGGATGATCCCTTCGACAATCCCACCGGTGCCATGGCCACCGTGTTCAAGAGCCTGGTCGAATCCGGCACCAATGGTTCCGTTACGGTCCAAACCTTTCCCAGCGGACAGCTTGGCAAAGACAAAGATGCGCTGCAGCAGGTAAAAGCGGGCGTCATCCAGTCAGGGATCCATTCCGTGGGGGGCTTTGCATCGGCCTATCCCCTCATCGGCATTCTGGACATTCCCTTCGCCTTTCCCAATATCAGCAAAACGTATGAAGTGTTTGACGGGCCGTTCGGGGAAAAACTGGCGGCGGACATCGAAAAGAAGACCGGCCTCCACGTTCTGGGGTTTGGGGATTCCGGCGGGTTCTTCCAATTGACCAATTCCAAACGCCCCATCCACACACCGGCCGACATGTCCGGCGTGAAAATCAGGACCATGGGACTGGATACTCACAAAGCCATTATCACGGCAATGGGTGGACAGCCCGCGGCCATCTCCTGGTCCGAAGTCTATACCGCCCTTCAAACCGGCCTTGCCGACGGTCAGATGAATCCGATTCCCATCATCGCCTTCGCTAAATTCCAGGAAGTTCAGAAATACCTGACCCTCAGCGGACATATTTTTGCACCCTATGTCTGGACCATGAACGCCGATTTCTGGAACAGCCTTACCGACAGTGAAAAAAATGTGGTCGCCTATGCGGTAAAGTCCGCCATCGTTGCAGGCCGCGGCATGGGGCGTGTGATCGAAGCCTCTGACAGAGGCCTCAAAGAACTGTCCAAAAACATGAAGGTCAACACCCTGACGGCGGATGAAAAAGAGGTATTCCGGAAAGCTTCCGTTCCTGCCGTGAAAAAGCTGATCATCGAAAAATTCGGCCCGGAAGGCGAAGAGATGCTCAATGCATTCCTGGAAGCTGTAAAATAGAACAGGGGGCCTTACCTCAACCGGCACGGGGTACCCGTATTTCGGGTACCGCGCCGGCTAACGAAGGGACCTCCCACGGAGAACATGCCCATGGAGTTCAGTTACCGCTGCAGCGTCTGCAGTGCATCCTATGACATCACCCCCGACCGTACCGTCTGTCCCGGCTGTTCAATAAATCAGCAAAAGGATCAACCCTTGACAGGCGTTTTGGAGGTGGAGCTTCTCGGCACGGTAAATGCGCAGTTTACTGTTTTTGACCTGCTTCCGGTGGAACCCGGATATTTTCCGTCCATACCCGTGGGTGACACACCCCTATGGGAGCCCGAAAACCTGAGGCAGAGCACGGGATTCAAGCGTCTGTTCATCAAAGATGACGGCGCCAACCCAACGGCCTCTTTCAAAGACCGGGCGTCGTTCCTGGTTTCTGCGGCGGCAAAAAAATTCAATATCCTGGACATTACCCTTGCTTCCACCGGCAATGCCGGTTCATCCATGGCCGGCATCGGTGCAGCAGCGGGTCAGCGCGTCACCCTGTTTCTGCCGGAAAATGCGCCACCGGCAAAGTTGGTCCAGGCCCTTCAATATGGCGCAAGGGTATACCGGGTAGCGGGCAATTACGACATGGCCTATGACATGTCCCTGGAGTTCTCAAAACGCCATGGGGGCATGAACCGCAACACGGCGTACAATCCCCTGACCATAGAAGGCAAAAAGACGGTTTCCCTGGAACTGTTCAAGCAGCTTGGGCAAGCGCCGGACGTGCTTTTTGTTGCCGTTGGCGACGGGTGCATCCTGTCGGGCGTTTACAAAGGGTTCCGGGATCTTAAGCAACTGGGCCGGATTCCGTCGATCCCGAGGATCGTCGGCGTTCAGGCCCAGACTTCCAACGCCCTTTACCGGGCCTTTACCACCGGCAAATTCGAAAACCAGCCCACATCCACCGTCGCCGATTCCATCTGTGTGGATGTTCCGAGAAACGGCATCCACGCCCTTGCCCAGCTCAGGCGCTTCGACGGGGAGATGTTGACCGTCACCGACACCGAAATCATCGAGGCCCAGGCGGCCCTTTCCCGGTCCTCCGGACTCTTTGCGGAACCGGCCGGGGCAGCCGCGTTTGCCGGCTTCCTAAAGGCGGCTCCCGGACTTGACCCGGATGCCGTTGTGGTGATCCTGTCTACGGGAAACGGCCTGAAGGACAGTGCCACGGCGGCCCTTGGGATCCACGTTCCCGACACGCTGATCGCCTCGATTGATGATATCGTGTAAGTGCAAAAGGAAGGACTGACCCGTGATCGATTTGACCATCCATTCCGACACCCTTGAAAGCAACATTGCATATTGCCGGGAAAAGGGAATCACACTGCCCACGTTTGCAATGATGAAACACCCGGATTCCGTACCGGACAAAATAAAAAACCAGCTAAAAACAATCGGGCTATGGGACCTGCACTCCGCCAACCTATACAGAATCACCTGGAACAATGAACCGAAAGATTCGGGAGGACTTTTCGGCGGTGTCAACCATATCGTGTTGCCGCCGGTGCTCACCGGATGCAGGGCCACGATCGTCATGCTGGCCGGCCGCTGGTTCCCCACCGGCGCTCACAAGGTGGGCGCCACCTTCGGTTGTCTGGCGCCGGCCCTGGTCACAGGCCAGTTCGACCCCCGCAAAACCAAAGCCGTCTGGCCGTCCACGGGCAACTATTGCCGGGGCGGCGCCTATATTTCCGCCCTTCTGGCTTGCAACGCCATTGCCATACTGCCTGAGGAGATGTCCAGGGAGCGCTTCGAATGGCTCCAATCCATCGCCGGCCAGGTCATTGCCACTCCGGGGTGCGAGTCCAACGTCAAGGAAATCTTCGATAAATGCTGGGATCTGAGAAAATCCGGCGAAGACCTGAGGATTTTCAATCAGTTTGATGAAATGGGCAATCCCCTGTGGCACTATACCGTCACCGGCAATGCCGTCGAAACGTTGCTGCAGGCCTACGTTGCAAAAGGATTTCGGTTTGCCGGGTATGTCTCGGCTTCCGGTTCGGGGGGGACCCTGGGGGCCGGGTATTATTTGAAGCAGAAATTCCCGCGCGCCAAGGTCGTGGCGGCTGAAGCCCTGCAGTGCCCCACCCTCCTCAACAACGGGTTCGGCGCCCACCGGATCGAAGGTATCGGCGACAAGCATGTGCCCTGGGTGCACGACTGCAAGGAAACCGATTTCGTCATCGCGGTGGACGATGAGGTGCCCATGCGGGCTCTACGCCTGTTCAACGAACCTCTGGGGCGTCAGGCCCTGGAGGAAACGGGCGTTGACAAAGGCCTCGTAGAGCGCCTTGACCTGCTGGGGATCTCCGGCATCGGTAACATGGCGGCCGCCATCAAGTTTGCCAAGTACAGCGAGCTGACCGAGAACGATGTGGTTGTTTCCATCGCGACCGATTCCATGCAGCTTTACGGTTCGCGGCTGGGAGAACTGGAGCGGGAACGGGGCGTCTACACCGAGGCACAGGCACAGCGGGACCTTGAATGCATTGACGCCGTCACCACGGATCACATCAAAGAATTATCCTATTACGACAGGAAGGCGATCCACAACCTCAAGTACTACACCTGGATCGAACAGCAGGGGCGGGACGTGCAAGAGCTGGAGGATCAATGGTACGATCATGACAACTACTGGTACGGCACATTCGATCAGGTGGAGGCTGTGGATGAGTTGATCACCGAGTTCAACAAAAAGACGGGGTTACTGTAAAGCGGTCAACCCGGGCATGTCATGAAATATGCGGGTAGAAGCGCTTTGCATCGTTTCGGGGCCGATCGCAGGATCCTTCAGCAAACGTATCCGTGCAAGTTGAGCAGAGAAGCCGCCCCGGTGAGAAATGTTAAAGAAACGTCAACACTCAAGATGGAGTAGCCGGATGGACTCAGTACGAATCGAAGAACTGATTGAACAACTTGCCCGTTTAGACGCACGCGGCATGTACCAGGATGATTTTCTGCTGACGTGGGACCGCAGCGATACCGAGATTGCCGCCGTGTTCAAAGCCTCCGAAATCCTCTGGAACATGCGCCGCAGCAATATATCTCCGCGGGTCTTTGACAGCGGTTTGGCCATATCCCTGTTCCGGGACCATTCCACCAGAACCCGGTTCAGCTTTTCCAGCGCCTCCAATCTTCTGGGCCTCACCGTCCAGGACCTCGATGAAGGAAAATCCCAGATCGCCCATGGAGAGACCGTTCGCGAAACCGCTAACATGGTTTCATTCATGGCCGAGGTCATCGGTATCCGGGACGACATGTACATCGGCAGGGGAAACGCTTACATGAGGGAAGTTTCAGAAGCGGTCCGCCAAGGGTATGACGCCGGCATCCTGGAGCAACGCCCCACACTGGTCAACCTCCAGTGCGATATCGATCATCCCACCCAATCCATGGCCGATGCCCTTCACCTGATTTAGCACTTCGGTGGCATTGAGAACCTCAAGGGCAAAAAAATCGCTATGTCATGGGCCTATTCACCCTCCTATGGGAAACCCTTGTCGGTTCCACAGGGGATCGTGGGGCTCATGACCCGGTTCGGTATGGAGGTTGTGTTGGCACACCCCGAAGGCTACGGCATCATGCCGGAAGTGGAGGCCGTAGCGGAAAAAAACGCCGCCGAAAGCGGTGGTTCGTTTGTAAAAACCGATTCCATGACAGAGGCCTTTGAGGCTGCCGACATTGTCTACCCCAAGAGCTGGGCGCCTTTCAAAGCCATGGAGAAACGGACCGAACTTTACGGGAACAATGACATGGAGGGGATTGCGGCCCTGGAAAAGGAACTGTTGGCTCAGAATGCCCATTTCAAAGAATGGGAGTGCACCGAATCGCTCATGGACCTCACCAAGAACAAGGGCGCCTTGTACATGCACTGCCTGCCTGCCGATATTACCGGTGTCAGCTGCGATCAGGGAGAGGTCGCAGAATCGGTGTTCAACCGCTACCGGGATTCTTTGTACAGGGAAGCCGGCTGCAAACCTTATGTTATCGCGGCTATGATTTTCCTTGCGAAACTCGTCGACCCCTCAGACTGCTTGATGCAGCTTCTCAAGCAAAATCGGAAACGCGTCTTCAAACCGGAATAGCAGCTTATGAACCAATAGAATGCCCCTGGAGTAAATGTCATATGTTCGTTCCGATTCAACGGGTGCTGTGGGCGGGTGCGGTGCCCCGCCCTACGAAATCAGTAACGTAGGGCCGGTCACCAGGCTTCGCCCCGGCACACCGTACCGGCCTGATTCTCATCTGAAACGGAACATATTTTTGGCAGTCGCTATAAATCCTAATTCCTGTCCTGCCGACATTCCCCATCACCGCCTTGCAGCCGGTTCATGGCGATCACGCAGATCAGAATCAGCAGGCCGCCGGTCCAGAATCGCCACGTGGCCGGATCCTGGAAAAAAAGAATCCCCACAAAGGCGGTGAAAATCACCTCGCTGGACATAAGCACGCCTCCCTCCCAGCCCCGGCAGTAAAAAAAGCCCTGGTTCATCAGCAGTTGAGCGGCCAATGAGAAAAAGACAATGCCAAGGACCATGACCAGCTCTGTGGGGGTTGTCGGCAGGGCGGGCGATTGCACGAATTTGGGCAGGGTGACCAGTACTCCCATGGTACAGAAATACAGGTAGATCACTACAGAGCCGTTTTTTTGCCGCAGCTCACGGATGAACGTGACGGTCAGTCCGGCAAAGGCGGCGCCGATCACCGCCACGACCTGTCCGAGCAGACCGCCTTCCACCTGAAAGTCGAACAGGACACTTACGCCGATCATCACCCCTGCGATGCAGAGCAGGTGAACCTTGGACAAGGCTTCCCTGTACATAAAAAAGGAAAACATGGCGGCAAAGGCCGGGTAGGAGTAAAAAAGGACTATGGCCGTGGAGATCGGCAGCAGCCGGATAGCAGTCACCAGGCAAACAAAGGCAACCGATCCGGTGCATCCCCGGATCAACAGCAGGCGGACATCGTTACCTTTGAACGGATTGCCGTACCGGCCGAAGATTATGAGGATCATCACCAGGCCGCCGAAAAAACGATAGAACCCGATATCCCAGACACGGAATGACGGCCCCAGGGATTTGATGGTGACGTTCAGCAGGGTAAACAGCAGGGCGGCCGACAGCATGAGCAGCGGGCCGGCAATAGCGGCATCTATTTTGATGTGATCGGTGTTGGGTGCTTGCATGTGCTCGTCGTGTTGCTACAGTATTTTAATTGTGCGGCGATATGCCTTTTTGGTTCGTCAGTTAATGCGTGACCATGCAAAACACAAGAAAAAAAGGTAGGCAGAAAAGATCATTCCGTATTCCGCAAATCCAAAGAATAGTTATCTTTGTTCTTAAATTATCCCGAAGGTGTACCGTATGATATGTGTTAACGGAGGTTATTATGGCTGATGAAATGAAACAAGAGGGCAAGATGGACATGCAGGCGATGATGGAACTCTACCAGAAGCTCGGTACACCCGGAGCTTCCCACAAACTTTTGGAAGACATGACGGGAACCTGGCATACACGGACCAGGTCTTACCTGGAACCCGGCAAACCGCCCGTGGAATCCACTGGTACATGCGAACAACGGATGATTCTTGACGGACGATTCCTGCACCAGGAGTTTGTCGGCGACATGATGGGTGCTCCTTTCACCGGTATCGGCGTCACCGGATACGACAACCATAAAAATACGTATGTATCGACATGGATGGATTCGATGAGCACGGGCATTTACTATTTTGAAGGGCCTGCCGATCCGGAGGGCAAGACCATGACACAAGAATGCCATGGTGACGACTCCGTCAGGGGGCCTATGACGTGGCGTTCCGTGACAAAATTCGAGGATGAGAATACCCATCTGTTTGAAATGTACGGCACCGATAAGAGCGGTAAAGAAGAGCTGATGATGGAGATTGTCTACACCCGCAAAAAAGGGTGATGGCAGGAGCAGTGCCGCATCTTAATAATCGGATACTCAGAATCAACCCCATCAACAACGTGAGTGAGCTGTTTATGTCGGATCGAAAAAAAGTCAGGTTGTCGGCGGCCGACAACCTGCGAAAGCTGCTGGAAAAGGAAGAAATCCTCGTCATGCCCGCCTGCTTTGATGCGCTGTCGGCCAGGCTGATTCAATCCGCTGGATTCCCGGCGACATTCATGAGAGGATTCGGCGTGGCCGCCACCCGGCTGGGGATGCCCGACACGGGGCTCATCTCCTATGGCGAAGTGCTGGATCAGGGCCGCAACATCTGCAGCGCCGTCTCCATACCCGTGTTGGGCGACGGGGATACCGGATTCGGCAACGAGATGAATGTGAAGCGCACCGTGCACGGCTTCCACCAGGCCGGTTTTGCATGCGTGATGATCGAAGACCAGCTCATGCCCAAGCGCTGCGGTCACACGGCAGGAAAACAGGTGGTGGAGCGCGATGAAGCGCTGCGGCGCATCGAAGCTGCATTGGATGCCCGCCGGGAGGGTGGCGACATTCTGATTATGGCCAGGACCGATGCCCGGGCAACCCTGGGACTGGAAGAGGCCATCGAACGCTGCCGGGCGTTTGCCGCACTGGGGGTCGACATCACCTTTTTAGAGGCACCGCTCACCGAGGTGGAAATGCGGACCTACTGTGAAGAGGTACCCGGCCCCAAGATGGCCAACCTGGTTGAAAACGGCAAGACCCCGTTGCTGCCGATCCCGGATCTGCAGTCCATGGGGTATAGCATTGCCGTCTATGCGCTGACCCTGCTCAACGTATCCATCAGTGCCATGCAGCAGGCCCTGGGTCGGCTGAAACAGGAAGCACCCGTGTCTGATTTGATCGATTTCCGGAATCTGCAGCAGATCGTCGGTTTTGACGCGTATGATGCCGAGCTGGAAAGGTATCAAGGTCGGAAGTAAAGCCACTACCGGTGGTTTGCCAAGCCGTTAATGAAAGGAACCGGATCATAAACTCTACCTAAGCAAAAACCTTAATTCCAAAGGATAGCGTTCAAATAGAATTTATTGATAAAGGAATCCGAAACCGTGAAGAGTGTCCTATTAGTTTATGGAATCCATGTTATCCCAATTCCTCTTTAATAACCGGCCCTAACTTTTGCAATGTTAACGGCTTTTTAATATATTGACCCGCACCTAATTTTTGGATGTTCCTCACATCCGCTGTCTCGGCAAACCCACTGACAATAATGGCCTTCTGATTTGGATGAATCTTTATTATCCTCTCGTATGTCTCACGCCCACTAATGCCTGGGTCCATAATCATATCCAACAATACGAGATCTACGGTATTTTCTTTCAAATATTCAACTGCCTCCTCACCGCATGGCACGGATTTGGGTTTATAGCCGAGAGTTTCCAACAACTTGCAGGTTATCTCTCTTTGACTTTCAACATCATCGACAACGAGAATGATCTCTTCGTCTCCCTTGAAGTCTTCCATGGTCATGGCCAAATTTTTCCTCGACAGTTTTCCCCTGGTGATTGGAAAGAAAAGGTCAAATGTCGTGCCATTCTCGTCGGTTTCCACGCCGATATAGCCATTATGATCTTGCACCACATTCCATGCCACGGCTAGACCCAAACCGGTGCCACTTCGACCCATTACCTTCTTTGTGTAGAATGGCTCAAAGATTCTCTCTAAATCATCCGTGGTTATTCCCGGACCATCGTCTGATATAGATAAAATGGCGTATTCCCCTATATCTACATCATCATATCCCTTGAGAGGTTCATCGATATAGCGATTCATGGTCGATATGGTAATATTGCCTTTATCTTCAATGGCTTCCGAGGCGTTTGACATCAAGTTCATAACAGCCTTTCTGATATGAATATGTGACCCTTTTATCTTGAGTAGGCCGCTGTCAAAATCGGTTTTAAATTCAATAGCAGGATGAAGCTGTTTGAGCTTGCTAAATTCAGGTGAATGTAAATAATCAGCGATTAGATCATTCAAGTTCAAAGTTTCTTTTGTGGTGGCCACGCCTCTTGCTATGGTCAACAGATCTTCCACGACAGCGGCTGCTCTGTTTCCGGACTCCCGTATGGTCTCAATTGGTTTTCTCAATTTACTATCTTCAGGTAAATCCAATAAAAGTAAATCAGGATAGCTGACGATTCCGGAGAGTATGTTATTCAAGTCGTGTGCGACACCTCCAGCCAATAGCCCCAGAGATTCCATTTTCTTAAATCTAGCGATCCTTTCCTCACTCTTTCTTAGCGCCTCCTCCACCTGCTTTCGGTCGGTGATATCGGCATCAGTTCCGATAAGGCGAACAGCGTTCCCGCTTTTATCTCGAATTGCTTCTCCCCGGACTAATATCCAGCGATTGGAACCATCTTTATGCAGCATCCGGTGTTCAAGGACATATTCCGAGGTTTTTCCGTCCAGACATTTTTGAGCAGCTTCCATCACTGCCTTGCTATCCTCGGGATGTATGTATTTGACCCAAATGTCTATATCGTTTGGGATTTCGTCATCGGTATATCCCAAAATGGCTTTGATATTCGGATCAAGATAAAAGTCGCCGGTCTCAATGTTCCAATCCCAGACACCGACCTTAGCAGCCGAGGTAGCTAAGCTATGCCTTTCCAAATTCACCCGCAATTTCTCTTTCATGTGCTCAAGGCGAGATTCCAACTCCTTTATCCGTTGTTCCAATTCTTCGTACGTCCTTTTTGTAACCATTGGCAGATTCCCTAAATTTAAGGATGCAAGATATTCAAGGTATCATGTAATTAAAAGACTCCTGTCTCTTGATTCAATCCTGCCTGACCAAACCATTTTAGAAACGGGTTTTTTTAGAGTATGTAAATTTGAATAACCTGAAAAGACAGAACATCTTGGGACGGGCCCCGCCTCCTCTCTTCGGGAAATTCATCCCACCGGAGCCCGCCCTTGTCAAGTCTACACTTTGAAACCTGCAGGCTGTCTGCCTGCCCCAATACGGTTTGACTCGCTGAGAAAAAATGCGATAGAGAGCTAGATCTGAAATATTAAATATCCCAAAAGAAGAATTAATATTTGAGATGGGACCCGTTTCTCTCTTTCAAGCCGGAGTGTAAGCGGGTGCAGACCTCGATGAGTAGCTTTCTATCCTTCCAGCAGCGCTTTTGCTTTGCGAAGTAGATGCTGCGTCAGATTGTCCAATAGATCTGACTTTAGATTCCAGCAATGCCAATAGAGCCTCACCGGCACATGGTAGTCAGGCGATAGATCAATCATGTGACCGGTGCGTACCAAAGGCGTGCTTTGCTGATCCGGCAGCATGCCATAGGCAAGCCCTGAGGCGATGAAATCAGCAAATTTCTCGACAGATGGCACATAGTGGGTCGGAATGGAAGCAGGCACTTCCCCAAGGGCCTGGTGGAGGAGCTTGTGGTGCAATTCATCTTGTCGATCGAAGATAATGGCTGGGGCACGGCGGACATCCTCGATAGCAAGTCCACTAGGGAACCATTGGGCCGCAAATTCCGGTGCAGCCATCATGCGGTAATTCATGCTCCCGATATAGTCGATCCGGCACCCTTGCATGGGTTGCTCTTGGGTGCTGATGCACCCCATGACTTCGCCATCTTTGAGCAACCGATGGGTCTGTTCTTGATCGTTTACCCGAATATCGAGCAGTACCCTTTCCTCGAGCAAGAAGGGGTGGATCGCCTCTAAAAGCCAAAAAGCAAGACTGTCCGCGTTGATACCTACCGCTATGGATGTAAATTCCTTTTTACCAGGTGCGTCCATATCACCCATCAGATCGTCCTTCAGCCGCTTGACCTGGAGATAGTGCTTTAGAAGTTTTCGACCGGCCGGTGTCGCCTGGGGTGGTGTGGTGCGCGCTATCAACACCTGCCCGGTGAGTTCTTCCAGTAATTTCACACGCTGGGAGACTGCGGATTGGGTGATGTACAGTGCCTTGGCAGCCTTGTCGAAACCGCCTTCCCGGGCAACCATTGCCAATGCTTCAATGAGCTTATAATCAAGCATGACATATAAATTAGCAAAATTAATGAAACATTAAAACAATTAATTTTACTTTTTTCCTTGCCTGCCCTATCTTTCTCCCGAACACGACATCACTCATGAAGGTAAACTCAATGATTGCACCATTTATACAGGGATTCGGCACCGGGGGTGGGCTGATTGTGGCTATCGGAGCGCAGAACGCCTTTGTTTTGTCCCAGGGGGTCCGGAGGAACCATCATGTGACCATCGCATTGATCTGTATTCTCTGCGATGCCATTTTTATTTCCGCCGGAGTCGCAGGTTTCGGGGTGGCTGTATCCAACAACGCCACTCTTTCGCAATGGGTAACATGGGGGGGAGCCGGGTTTCTTATGTTCTATGGTTTGGGATCGCTTCGCTCTGCCCTGAGGGGCGGGCAGTTGGATACAAGCGACCGGGCGGTGCGGTCTTTGAGAGCCGCCATTATCACCACCCTGGCCGTCACCCTGCTCAACCCGCATTTCTATTTAGATACGGTAATTCTCCTGGGCGGCGTGAGCAGCCAGTTTCACGGGGAAAGCCGACTATATTTCTGGATAGGGGCCGTTTCCGCCTCCACTCTATGGTTTATCAGCCTGAGTTTAGGCGGGCAGATGCTTGCGCCCCTGTTCCCAAAAACCAATATCCTGGCGGATTCTCGATAGCATCGTTTGCATAACCATGTGGACCATCGCTGTGTCGTTGATCATGTATGGGATCTCCGCCTAACAGGGGAGGCATCTCTATTACTCCGGGTCGACGGTTCCCCACCATAGCCCGGACATTGCACCAAAAGGAGAAATGTTATGAGCTTTCCTAATATCATTCCCATAGGTATCGGTACGCTGATTTTTTTTCTATCAGGGCTGGCATGGGGTTTTGTATGCTCCATTATTTTCTCGGGACTAAAAGGACGTGGACATAATATCGGCCCTACTTATATCAGTGGATTTGGAGCTCATCATCCTGTTGTGGCCCCCATTTGAAACGGACACTCTGTGGTGCTAAATAAGCACTAGGAGTGAGCCTATGTCCGAGTATAGTTCTAAAGACGTTCAGCCCATCGAAGTGATCACCTCAGTGCAGCGCCGGAG
>Ga0209363_1000306_pt1 | contig 17913 bp, 11 predicted proteins | sample WorMetexBAHAMAS3_FD_187385 | JGI IMG/M metagenome (GOLD analysis project Ga0209363, IMG submission 187385) | Marine gutless worms symbiont microbial communities from Max Planck institute for Marine Microbiology, Germany - Inanidrilus exumae... | ecosystem: Host-associated > Annelida > Digestive... | reverse complement strand
GGCAGACGAACGGGCGGGAAAGACGGGTAAGCGGATGGCCCTAGCGCAATTTTGGCTCGTAATTGTAACATGTCAGGCTTCAACTCAAATACCAATGACAATGATTGGTTGTCACTGACTCGCGTGACATCAGTACCCGCTGATCATTCCTGTGGTTAGCACTACGATTGAAAGAGTTTATTTTTCTCAAGTGCTGGTCGCACAATTGAAGACCGCCGGTGCCAGCGGAAGTCTGCCACCATGGCTGGGCTGTAGTTTATTTGTGGACTTAAATATTAAGCCCCTGTAGCAGACGAAATGACGCATTTCAAATGACATTTGACACGGTAGTTACATTTAACAGATTTAATAATGTATTGCACTCAACAGATAAACTGTTGTTTAATAATGCAATTTCACTGAATCTGTTCTGTTAAGCAGATAATTTGATGTTAATCATGCAATTTTTACTGGTGTGTTATAGCTGTTTGCAAGCAAATCTTTATGTGGGTGAATTATGCAAGTGTGGGGACGGGGCAGGCACGGTAATATATTTGCAGGAATGGGGCGTGAATGTAAATTCAGCATGGGAGGAACGAAGTGGGAATGGAAATAGAGCTCGAGGAGACGGAACAGGGTGGGCATGTTGGATTGGAATGGGAATGGTAAATGTATCCTGTCTCCATACAATACACCGATTACTTTAGTAGTCCAGGTAGAGCAATTGGTCCATTGCGTGTGTGCGCCCAGATAATAACTTTTGAAGTACACGATCTCTCACCTGGATATTTCGCATGCTGGTTCCAAATGACACTATTTAGGTCAAGTTTAAAGGAAAAAGTGTAAGGTCAAATAAGGACAAAATGATGCTAAAGTGGTCTGTGCACACTCAAGTCTCATGTGCTATGTGGTTCGCATATCCCAAACTGGTAACAAAAACCACAGGAAAAGAACACAATAGGAAAAAGACAAGTCACATACGGGGACTGACGGTCGACTCTCGCAACTGAGGTTTGTGCCAACTTCAAATTCACGTGACATAAAAACTAGACCGAATATCAAAAATCCGGAACGATCAAATTTAGATAATGTGCCCTAGTTTAAGAATCCATGGTCAGTTGCCAGTTCCCATTGTCAATGGTGGAGAAGATAGCTTTTGAAAACGGCCGGATTTACAACTTTGAAGGGCTCGTGACCTTGACCTTGGATCGGGTCATACTGCATACCATCGTGCATCACTCATCGACCTCTACCTACACGCCAAATTTCATTGAAATCAAACTTTTTGTGTCCGTACGTACACACGGACAGACATTTGACACCAGTTTTATTAGGCTGACTGTGTCGAAGAGTTGACCTAATGATGGCATAAAAAACAGACAACCCAGAGTCTACAATGTATAAATAGAGATAACAGACTACTTACAGCCGTTGGACTTCTGAGTCGGACCTCAGTCCAATATCACTAAGTGAGTCAATCGAAGACGCTATGCTTTGGATGCTGCCAACTTCAATTACACAGACAGACACATACATTCAATGAGTCAGGATACAGAGCAATTTACCAACGGTATACAGGAACTAATTATATAGCTAATACTAATAAAAATTAATATTATTACAAAAATGTACAATGGAAAAACCAAAATAACTAAACTGAACAAAACCAAAGCTCGACACCTGCCTGATAAAACGTCTGATCATACAACTGTTACGGTCTATTCTCTAGAACTCCATGTGAGACAAAACAACAACTAACAGAAAATTAATTAAACACAAGCCTTCACTAAAAGTAGCTTCAGTGCAATGGCATAGCTAGCTGAGCATTGAATAAAAAACTGGCATGAAAATTTCCGGTCAACCAACCCCAAAAGATTTTCCTAGGAAAAACTATGGGCGACCTGGCCTGCACTGTGTGTGATGACATATATGGAAAACCGGACAGACAAAGATAGGTTCACTAAAATTTGTGTATATTTAAAACCTCACATCAAGTGAACAGCCATTTCTACCCGTCATTTACACGTAACTCTTTCTGTTCCTGGAAACATCCACCCTATCATACATACATTTTTACATGTTAGAAGGTAAATATTGTCATATTCAGTGCTAAATATGACAGATTATAAGATCATACTATAGTAAGGTACCAAAGAAGTACAAATTACATAACTATGACAGTTACTTTCTTAACATAAGTAACTTAACATAAAGTATCAAAAGACTGAGAAAAAAAGAGAATTGCTGATACCTGAAGGTGACCTTGATGATTGACACCTCTGACCTACAAAACACACAGGTAGAGTGAAAATGCAGGTGTACATGGTTTCTCTGGTATTGTCATAGGACAGATGGCATAAAGAGAACCACACTTCCATCCACTGAGTCCAGTTGAGAATGAAGTAAAGATGAAAAGAGGCTACTGGCCATGGTTAATGCACTGTGTTCCCACTAGAGCTTTGACACTGATGATTGGGTAACAGGACAGCCGACAGTAATAAATCCAGACTGTTACCGGCAGGATGCACACATGCCAGTATTTAGATTACTCATGGGGTGATTTTAAGGTTTTCTCCCTGCAGGGGCAACACGTTGTACCGACGGGGGCAAAATATAGCGTGATGGTCAACTCCTCTGCACCAAATTTCACCCCCATTGGTACAGAGGTGGAAGTGTTGGACCGAAAAACCGAAAATTTTACAAACATTTAGAATATAAATGCCCTGCATGGTCGTGTCCCTTGCACGATTTTTAAACAAAATTTGAGGATCTGTGAGCAATTTCATGTTTGGTTAATGACTCAAATTTGGGGATTCCCTCAAGGGGTTCCAGAATATTGGATTTAAGCTTAGGTGCTTTTCCCCAAATTTCAGCACCCTCTAGTGGCAAAACTATATGTCAGATCCGAATACGTTTTGGAAGTTCAAAAATGATATGGACCTCCATTAACACTATGCCAAATTTGGTGGTGCCCGGACTTTGTATGCTGCCGAAAGAAAAAGTTGGGCGTTTGTTTTTGTCCGTCTTGCTTGTGAATGACAAAGTTTATGACATTGCCATTAAGTTGTATGAACTCACAAATGATCTTGATATTGTCTGATAGGGGAAGGCTTGCTTTTATTGCGTTTTTATGTAAAATTTGATCAAAATCGTGGCTTTTCACCATGAAGGGGCAACAGTATATACAGAACAAGCTGAAATGTGGCATGTAAAAGTATACTATGCATTCTGTCACATGCCAATTGACGGGTGGGATGAATCAGTTTGGCCTTCCTGCCGGTTCTGCAACGGCTTGGCAATGCTTAAAGTTTCTAGTAGTCTGGAATCGCGTATCTTTGCCAAATATTAAGTGAACTAGACACAACTTGGCAAATCCGCATAAATGTATACTTTAAATATGGGCATAGTTTTGTTCTAAAATTTTAAGGGATGGCCGAAATATCAGAAGTAGTCACAACAGTGCTACTTTTCTATGCTGCACGTTAACAATTCACATTCAAACTCAGCTAATATGTCAAGGTCTAGCTGAGCCTACGACAAATTATTTTTGCAGTTGAATTCATTCTTATATCTCAGGCCCAGTTTACTGAAATTTCCAGAATTGCAGGACTTGGACAGAGTAACAGTGGGTGATAGATTATGTCCTTGCTTCGTGAAGGCTCAAAAAGGAAGCAGCACCTACCAATGTCACTTGTACGCTCCCAAGAGCATTCACGCAAACGTATCTTTTGTCGTCCACGATCAACCGAACGATCACCACTGCCAGACATTCGTAGCCGGACATCTCGTTGTCTACCGACCAGTCATCCACATTGCTCAATGTCACTTCACTCAAGTTATTATACTGCTAACAGCAATCCGTTCTATTAATTTGATTCAAGCTTCAACATCACTTACAAAACTCGTACCACCTGCAACTGCCAATTAGTCAGTCTATTTTCAGCATTCATTGCAGACTGGACACAAGTCCCACAAAGCTAACGAGTGTACATCGTAATTTGGCCACATTGTCGACTTGTCACCCCTCATGGCTGCAAATGGATTAGCCCAATCTTGACCCCCATGAAACACATGGTTCCTTGGACCCACATCAGTCAGTGCCCAAATGGCATATTGATTGGTTCAGCTCTTTTGCACAGCACACCCGTGTGACCACCAAATCGAGACAGACACACAGACCATGCTACGTGCGACATCTGTAGCAGTAAGCTGCATCTGTGCATTGCGTACATCCTAATAATAACACGTGTCCAAAGTAATGTGAATAATAAGAGATCCTTGGTAAATTAATGCAACAGAACATTTCTACAAACCAAATGCCTTTCATGATGCTTACACAACACTTTCAGAGCAATTAAAGCAACAGTTATTGCACGATTACACTGCTAAGGCTCTACCGTTTCAGGCCAAATGCAATTACCATATTTACTTTCACTTCACCAAATTATTCTGTATGGGTCAAAAAGTGTAACCATTTACACTGTTTGCAAACAAAAAATCACATTAATAATAGAAACAACGCACCGTTTCAACTCAATTTCTTTCCTTTGTCTGTCCTTCTCAGCTTTGTATGCTGTTGGATCAAACCGCATAAACCGAGACCCTAAGCAGCATGTGTAACAGCATGGTACTTAATAACGTGTACATTCTCAAGCCTTCAACGACCTCTGTAGCTAGGCAGTTTTCTGTCATAAAGTTTCAGACCGTATGTCAAAATACATTATTTCCATAATACATGTATGAACTGTTCCCTGGAATTTCAACAACTCCCGCATTTTTTGCAATTTCCTCACAACACCCCAAACGTTTCCAATCACATTAACAGGGGTCCCAGCAGCAAAAAGTTAAATTTCAAGTTGACAGCATATGAGATGATCAACATGCAGTTGTGAAATTTTCTAAGTCCAGATCAAGTTGGGTGAAAGGTCTAGAGGTCTAGAGGGAAGTACCCTTATCTTTGGAGATACCAGAATTCCTTTCCAACACAGTGTAGGATAAGCCGAGGGAAGCTTATGAGCCAAGAATGATCTGTTCAGCTGTTTTCGTACAGTGCCGGCTTGTGACAAACTTAGCCCCGTACGGGACTGGCGGTCGACTGTTACATACTGCCAACTTCAAAGTCACGTGACTCAAAAACTAGGACAAAAATCAAAAATCCGGCCCGATAAGCATCAGGTATTGTGCCGTAATTTAAGAATCCGTGGTCATTTGCCAGCCCCCGTTATAAATGGAGGAGGAGAAACTTTTTGTGGACGGACGGACGGACGGGCGTCGGACATTTTATACCCGCTGTATTAGGTCGACTCGGTGGAGTCGACCTAATAAATGGGGTGGTTTAGGGTGATTAGGGTTCGACCAAGGTCACTGGAACTAGCACCATTCCACAGAGTGCATATAAGTTCCTATTAGCGTTTCACAGTAACTATGCCTTTAACTTGCACCGTTTCTGAGATATAGTGAAATATTGGTCACAAATCGCGGATTTTAACCTACCCCACCTGTATTTGGCGGCCCCCTTGGGGTTGACCCCGATGGAGTTTCGCCGAGATCTTTGGCACCAGAAAACTAAAGTAGCTGGGGTATTGTAAGGCGTTGTTTGCACGATCGTACATTTAGCCGTTTTGGTACAGTGCTGGCTGGCAATAGACAGACAGACGGACAAACACACGACGACAGCATATACCGTGCTAGCATAGCATAGCACGGTAACAATTTTTTATTCAGAATGTAGGGGGTGCACGTGCATCTCCTTGCACCTGCCTGCAGGCGCCCATGTCTGTTAAGGATAAATTTATCATTTTCTCCCTAATCGGAATGTGCTAGATGCTAGGTCACGCGGGGTTAATGTCATACTTTCAATGATTTCATAGATTAGAGATATCAATGTAACCAGGGTACTGATTTTCAGCCAACAAAAATGAGATGAAGTAAATGACATTAAAATAAATTTACATCAATCCTTTCATTATAGTATTCTGCTGTCTCCCATCCCCGACTGTTCATCAACTGCACACCCTCAGAATGTCATATGCTGTACTTGATGACTGTACTTTCAGACAGTATCGTCGACACCTATCCGGAAAACCTGGCAAAGACAGAAAATTCACAAAAAATTGAAAAATTTAGGGGTACGACACAGCAATGTTGAGAAAGGGTGACATCAGGAAACAGTCATTTTCAGCTTCACAGTTAAACCAAAAATGTACCTGATGCTGGTGAAATCACGTGCAGCCGAGAAAGAGTCTTGGAGACGTCATCAGCGTGTGACCTTTCTCGCGACCCTGACCTGCTGCAAGAACTGGGTCGTGGCGCAGCTGTGCGACCTCTTGTGGCCATTCTTCGTCTCTCGAAGGACAACGATCTGTCACGGGTCCGCGCCGACAGTGTGCTTAAACGTGTCAAGTTCTTCTCTGCTGATCGGTTATGTGGACTACACAGTGCACCAGAAATAAACACAAATATTCTTGGTCACCTCTACCAAGGTCTGAAACAGCATTCCACTGTCTATTAGAAGTTCTCCATGTTTCAAGTTGTTCAAGTGTAACCTCAAAACTTTTTACTACAAATCATCTTTCCCTGCTTAACCACATCTCATTCATCTAGTAACTGCACACATCTCCAATTCAAGCTTTCATGCCTAAACGCATTATAAGCTTGTGTATATATGCATGTGTACGTATGAATGACGACGTCTTACCTACTCCCATCAGGTACTGGCATCACACAGTCACCGTAAAGGGAGCAATGCCCCTCCGTTAGGAGTGCACCGGTGGATAAAGATATGACACTGGTTAGGGTTGGTGCTTTGTGTTCCCTTCAGTGCTTTCATATTGTTGGCTGGGTGGCAAGAAGGACGTGTGGACCGTCACGTGAAAAAAAATTCAAAGCACTAGTCTCAACCACGGAGAATCATCTGCCGTTCTCGCCCTTTCTTAATATTTGCAGCAACAGCGTAGTAAGCACTGGTACTGACAGCCAAACTCAAAACAACCAAGAGCAAATGTTCAAGGAATTTTGACAAAAGGCCGCATCGCATTCCGTGCTGTTATCAAGGACCGAGAGACCCTTTTCGATGCATACTGTTATTGACAAAGCAATGATCCCTGTTGCTGCAACGTTAATCAGGATCAAATGATCCCTTTTCTGCATACACCAAAACAGAAACTCCCAGTGATTTTCAATGGGCCAGACAACCCTCAAAAATTGCCCCTTCACGTGGGGAATCTTGAGCCCATCCATCTAATCCTTGGGCACATGAGATTCTGACCCCAAACTGCGGTTCAGCCATTTTTTCAGGGCTCACAAACATGACCAACAGACAGACCACGCCACTCCAGCAGTAGCAATAGGCCGCATCTAGCTGTTTGTCCGATGCAGCCCAAAAACTGCATCAAATTGGTTCAAAATGCTTAGCTGCTTATACAGTGTAATACAAGAAATGTCTTCAGACCTAAACACCATAAAATTACAGTATCGAGTGCAACACAAATAACACAGCAGTCCTGTTTTTGCATGGCTCACCAGGCGTTGCTGCTACGAGTCACTGCATCTCTGCTGTGCGACTGTGAAGTCTGTCTACCGCATGACAGCGAATTTTGTCGAGGTGTAGGTCGATCACGTGACAAACTGCGAGATGTGTCTCGGCACGAGACTGTCGTCACCGGCGGAAATGCTCGTGAACCTTTCCTAGACAATGCATAACGATAACGGCACTACATCTAATCACTCACTTCTCCTCCTACAACCAGGACTATGAAAACTACACCACATATCTGCAGTCGTCTAGCAGTAACAAGCCATATTGTGAGAGATCCCACGTTCAAATCACACAGTAGGCAGTTGCATTTGTTATGACAGCAACTGCGATATACCACCTTGGGTATGGGCTAAACAGTGCAAACACGTTTATTCAGTGCCTAGGTTGACTCAGGCTTCTACGCTCCATGTGATGTAAATAAGTATCAGCTTTCATGCTGGGTAATAACAATAAATGGCAATGCAAGCTGCCGGTAGTGTCAGCCTTCACCAGTGGACCAAAAACCCCAAGTCCAATGGCCAAGAGTATTGTCATCAGAAATGCAGCTTGCATTTTACTTTTAGGCCGCATCGCAGCAACAGTTAGATCGGGCCCACTGCTGCAGACAAAATAGCGTGACAAGTGTGTGTCTGTTGGTCACGACTAAGCCCTGCAAAAATAGCTGAATCAATCAAGATGTGGCTTGGGGAGTTGACTCGCATGGGCCACAGAAACCACGTAAAAATGGGTCAGTATCTCCCACAGGAAGGGGAAATTTTTGGGTGTTTGTTCAGCCTAGTGAAAAGCATTGGGGTCTCTGCTGCAGTGTACGCAGCAAAAGGATCAATCAATCGTCAATGACGGCATGCAGCAAAAGATAATTCAATCCTCATTAACGACACGTCATGTAATGCAGCCTTTTGTCAAAAGCTTTTGACCATTTATTGTTTTTACCAACCTTCTGAACTGGGCAAGCTCATTCGTGAGGCTCTTCAAGCGAACTTTCAAACTCCTCTCTCTTGCCTTCACTTCATCCAACTTAAACAGCAACAGTATGTGTTACTAACAATGCACAATTTCTGCACTGTAATGCTGGCTGAGTAAAGTAAAGTAAACGTCAATTTGTATAGCACATCGTCGTAATCACCTCTAGTGCGCTCAGGAATGGCACATGTTAGAGGGATCACCGTTATACCTGCCACCTACATGTTTATCCATAAATGGAATGAACCATCCTGCCTTTACTCCATAAGCATTCACTAGATGGCACCACCCAAGCGAGGTAGCAAACATCCAACTACAGCTCACTACTCATTTGTCACCCTCGAAAGGCTGAGTTGGCGGACCTTGTAGTGGACGGTTTACCCACATAAGTGTTCACCCTGCAGCTGCAGGCCGACAGGGAAAGTTCACCGGTCACAGACGGATGTTCTACCACTGTGCCACGTAACCAACCAACAGTGAGTAACAGTGAAAGTCAAATAATTTATTACTGTTTCGGGTTTTTTTGGCTCATGCATAATATAATCTGTATGGTGACAGCTCAATCTGCTGCAACAACCTTACTTTACTTACTTCAGGGTTTTATGCTGTTAATCCAGCAACAGAAAATGCACTTTCATGGACATTACCTAAACTGTAGAAGCCTAAACAAAACAGACCAGTCAATGGTAATGGCCATTGTAACGTTAGTAGCATCAGTAATGCCAGCAGCAGCAGCAATGCTACATCAATTCAGCTGCTGTCCCTTTCCATTCAATTATGTAAAATAATCCCAGAAAAATTGATCCACTATGTGTTATGCAATCAAATGACTAATCTCAACAAATGCGGACAACAATTTAACCCAAGTTAATTATGAAATTTTATCCCCCAAAAATACTGGTAATTTTTGCCGCTAAAATTTCCAGGTTAAAACTTTTGCTGATGAAATTTCCCAACATAACATTATCAACAGAAGTCTCCAAATATGTCCACCATAATTTTAGTCATTTCCATTCACATGTAGCAATGTTAAAGTGAAACACATAGGATGTATTGCAAACAACATGTTTACTAACCTCTTCAATAAGGAGTCGACATTGTTTGCTCCGCTTCAACATCAGCCGCTGATACTTCGCTTGTAATGTTGTCAGTTCTTCCTCTAAGCTCCGTACCATGCCTCTTAGCATCCGCAGCTCCTGGGCCGCATCACCATCAATTGTCATCTCTATCTGTTGACGGTAGTCGTGAAACTCTGCCTCCAATGCATCCTTCTCCTTCATCAATAGGTCATAGCTACATCACAATAAACTAGCATTATAATTTATAAAAATTAGCCAATTAGCTTTCCCATTACCTTCATGGCGAATGATTTTTTGTTTTTTTGTTGCCCAGTTCTAAGGCCAAACAGATTAACTCACTGCGTGTGCATAATTAGTCAATTAATTATTTATTTATTAAATACTAACCACAAAGGGCCATAACTGATTGATTGATTGAGTTAAGGTATAGTCCCACCCAACACACAATAGGTCACTTCTGCGACGTTCTTCTCCGCCAATCTATTAACTTAGTACTGGAAAATTAAATCTAACAGAACAAAAGCAAACATGCATCCGTAATAAAATATACTATAATACAAAATAAACACAATAACGCCATATTGGATGCATTTTACGACTGCCAACCTGGAAACAAAACGGGTCTCTTCTTAAGGAAATAAATAAGTAAGAAAGTAAGTTAACAAATAAGGAAGTAAGTACCGGTAAGCAAGTAAGTAAACAATTTGTATAGCACCGTAATCAACTAATAAATCAGGGCGCACTATAGCTGCAGAGCCTGTAAAGGGCATCTCCACAATTACGTGGCTCAAGCAGCAACCCACGTTCACAAAATGACCATTAAATACACAAATACACACAAATTTTGTCTAACCAGTCTTCTTTTCTGGAGTTACTCCGGGCTGTGTCAATTTCCCAACAGAGAATTAAGGGACAATCAACAGATTCTTAAACACTGGACGCCCTTCATGTCACCCAACCAGCAGCATCAAATCACTGATGTGAACTCTAAGCACTGAACAGTGAACACAACAAGACAGAATCAACCACTGACACCATCCTTTCTTATCTACGAACACGTCGAACAGACTCTTGAGGGAAGGGGTAGACTACTACACCCTTTATGCCAGCTCTCCAAAGCCAGTAAAAGGACAGGAAGAGTACTTATACAGCGCCATTTATGCAATGCATAGTCTCAAAGTGCTCATGCAGTACCCATGGTCACTAAAAAAAGTGTGCAATATTGTAACGGTCTACACTTCCAGAAAACTTTTGTGCTTAATAGTGACATAAGGTAGTAGTACATAACACAGGCCTTAAGAGGTTTACACAGCAGAATGTACACCATAATGCAGTACAGCAAAAGTAGCTAATTTGATGTAGATAATTTTTAGATCGTTACAATTAAAGAAAATGAACCGACTATCAACAGCTAAAGTCAGTGGAAAGAATCACGTTTTTGTGATGTCAACAACCTAAAGTTAACCGAACAAAAAATTTTGAACATTACAACTGGCTTTAACAACACAATAAAAGTTCATAAAGCCAAAGCAGCAAGTTTCTGAAAAACTACTTTCCGAACACAAACAGCTATGGCCTACTGGTAAAAGTGAAGAGAATTCAGTTCATTTTGTAGTATGGTATGGTATTGTAGGGCTTAACGACCCACTCGACACATTATAGGTCATTTCGAAGACGATTTTACAAGTCACATGACCCAACCAACAGTGTAATAGCACTGAAGAATGATAGTCTTCCAGGTCAAGGGCCAATCCCAAGGCTCAGCACACTAAAAGGTAAAAAGGATGTAATCAAAAAATTTCTACATATAGTACCAAGTACACCGATAACACCAAGGCGCTTGGAAGACAGCTAAGCCAAGCAAGATCAAAGCCCGATCCAGTCGACCGCGTACGAACTGCTCATTATATAGGTGTGCATATGATGTGCACAATTATGATGCACAACAGCACAGAGCTGGTCAAATAATCTCCCCTCTTACCATCCGGACTATCACCACAGCTCGGATGTTGTCTGTTGGAGGGGAGAGGGGCCAATTCGTAGTAAATTGTACAACAATATTCACAGCAGTGTCAGAAAAGATAACGCGGTTCACTTACTCTCTTCTCAGTGTCTCCAGTTCTCGCTGTCGGTAATCTTTCACGTTCTGTAAACGACAATACCACCTCTGTATTCACGGAGGTTTCCAGCTGAACATGACTCAGCCGGTTCCTCTCGGTCCACAACACAACCTCTGTGGGAAATTGCTATTTGATGGGCTGGATGCAACCAACCAAAACCGTCAAAACATTGAACTCGTCCACAATGAGTCACTCACTGGCATCGTCCTTTCTTCATCTAACTCCAGACTAGAAAGAATAGGAATGTGTATTGCTCCCTCCAGCTTATGCAGACGCAAGAAAGGTACATTTATTTGCTATTAGTTAAGACTAATGTTCCCAAAATGTGATCTTACAGATGCATCAAGTTCAAAGAACGCCTGCCCAAAGTCTTTACTTCAGTATACTAGTTGTAAGCAAACATCCCACACATTTCTAAATCACATATACACACACACTCCTAAAGAGGCAAGACAGGCAAAGCTGCAAGACTGAAAGAATTTCAATACATTAAAAATTAGCCCAGACTCTTTGACTCTTCGCAACTGACGTTTCTGCCAAGTTCAAAGTCACGTAACACCAAAACTAGGACTAATACCCAAAATCCGGTCGGATAAAATTTAGATTATGTACCCTAGTTTAAGATTAGTGGTCATTTTCCAGCTCCTATTGTAAATGGCAGAGGAGACAGCTTTTGAAAATAAAAAGATTTCCAACTTTCAACTTTCAAAGGCTCATGACCTTGACCTTGGATCGGGTCATACTGCATAACATCGTGCATCACTCATCGACCTCTACCTACACACCAAATTTCATTGAAATCAAAGAAACTTTTTATGGACCGACCGACGTACGCATGTACATACATATGTAGGTACGTACATATGGACAGACGGACATTTGAGACCCACTTTATTAGGTCAACTCAGAAGAGTCGACTTATAAATGAAAAAATCACCTGTTGCTTAAGAACATCAATATCCTGCTGAAGTTGCCTGATGGTACTTTGTAGCAAGCGTGGATCAGGTTTTCCGACATATGGCAGAGGAAGTGGGTAATGAACCCTAAAAACAGTGACAGTCAATAACGATGGTACTTCTTGCATACAACAGTAACACTCATAAAGTCTCAGCTGCAACACACAAGAGACTGTGCAATGCTGTTTTATGTTCAACGTATTACGACTTACTTAGCTGGAGTTTAACGTCCCCTTTGAGCACAAATATGGCCATATCAGAGACGAAAGGTCAGGGGTGGAGAACTATCCCTACCCAGTAAAGGAATGCCAGCGATGTATTAACCTCAACCCTGGCCGTAGCACACACTACGTTATGCATATGTGTCACATATTGCATAGATGCGGCCTACTGCTACAAATGGCACACATATTGTAGTCTGCGTGTATGTCTGTCATTGTGTGTTGATCACATGAGTAAGCCATGCAAAAATAGCTGAACCAATCATCAGCCTGTTTCGGAGGGGTGGTGGTGGTGGTGTGGGGGGCATTACTCACGTGAGTCCAAGAAATCATGTGTTAGATGGGGGTCCAGATCAAACAAATGCATTAACTGCCACAAGGGGTGACAAGATGGCAATGCAGTCTTTTTCCAAATTACTTCGGACGCTTGTCTAATAAATAACAACACATGTATCACATAACATTAAAACTATCAAGAATTAATTCCACGTCCACCTGCACAACGCTATGCCAGCGCAGTATATGCTATGTCTCTCTGTCACAAACAAGTGTTTTATCGAAACGGCTGTAAGGTCTGAAATGGTTTTTGGCACAGAGGCTACCCTCCACTTATCCTCCACTGTGTTATAAAGGATATCTTAATCAAAAGTAAGAGTACTTTCCTCTGGAACGTTGTAAAAACTCATATTTTATCAGACGTTTCTGCATTTTTGCAGCGGCACACTGATCATCACAAATGCTGTCAACTTAGTTCAACTGACAACTGTCGCCAGTTTATTACACTATATGTCATGCCCAGCGTGTTTACAACATGATGAGTGTGACATAGAGCTGAAACTTGTCATTATAGCGAAGGCTTCATTTTTCACATTCAACTTGATTAGTAATCATCCGGAAAAAACCTGTTTCCTTCAGCAAATAATAGATGTTGAAAATGGAACAATCCAGAAACAGGTAAGTGATGAAATGTTTAAATGCAATATTTAATGTCCAACTCGACACATTTTTAGAAGACCAAATAAAAGATGCAGAAGACAGTAAAAAAATAAGTTATAAATTCCGTCGTTTTTGAAATAGGATGCAAGAAAAATATGGAAAAGGTGGATCCATCTAAATGACACAGAAAACTTGTTTCATAGCCATTATCCAGGTTAACGTGTTAGCCGGCATGCCAGTTAAGAACTGCAGGATTTTGTTGGAGCAGTCTTACTGTCTGCATGTTCCTGCTGACTGCAACTAGCATAATCGATTAGGTCGAAGACATAGGAGATTCCTCAACAATATTATCCACGTAGTCTCCGTACCATCATCCATGTAAATGACACACAATAACGAAACATGCTATCGGATGATGAAGCAGAGTGGGAATTAAGCTAAAAGAACTAGGGGATCCGCTGCCCCCCAAGGTCAACATAGATGACAAAATAGGGGGTTGAATACACGAACTAGGATAATCAAACCTCCCCAAACCCTGGTAATTCCCACACTGTGATGAAGTAGGAAAAGTTGTGTTCATTATTCCACTTTCAGTACCAAATACGATTAAGGTTTAAGTTGCAACATAAGTTCTACCGAATCTGACAGAGCTAGAATTCTACATACCGATCAAACTCAACAGTGTAAGTAACGAGGAGATATTTCTTGTTGCTTGGTGCCGATGCAACAGACTGACCAGCTGGCATTCTACGAGTCTCTGTCTCTGCCTTCTGCGCTTTCAGCAGCTCCAGATCAGCGTATGTCAACAGGTCCAGAGTGACAGAATCACTCACCTAAACAAGTGGTCAAAGAATTCTGACGACAGGCCGCTGTCGCAGGGGGGAGGACTTTTCTTGGGAGAAAAGTTAATGTGACACCAGCCAGTCAGAAGCAATGCAGTCGGTTACAGGAGTTGCACTGATGCCGTTATTGATTTTTTTGCTGCATACACTGCAGCAGTAACTCACAACGCTTTTCAATGGGCTGGACAATCCCAAAAAACTGCCCCAACCCCTTAGGGGATCTGGACCCCATCTAATCCACAGTTCCTTCGGCCCAAGAGTCACCGACCAAAACAACATCTTGATCAAATACAGAGGCTGGAGATGTAATGAGTGCTGAACGAACGGATCTATAAGAACAGTAACGTCCATCATATTCAACATTCAAGCAAGAGTACAATTTTCTTAACATGTGTTCTGCATGGTCAACACTTGTAGTGACAGATAGACTGTGTTTCATGAGAACCCTGGGTCGATTCACAAAAAATCTTAGGAAAAATCCTAAGTTTATCATAAGTTTTTCCTAAGTTTATCTCTTAAGTTTATCCTAATTTATAAAGTTAAGATTTTTATAGACTATTACATGTAATTTATTAAAGCAATCTTATAACTTACTAAGTTCTTCCTATATATACATGCAGACAATTCTGTAAAGAAATGTCAAGTCATTTTTGCAAAAAATTGCATTTTTCTTATTAAGGTGATCTAAGTTTTTCGTAAGTTCATCATAAGTTTATCTTAAGATTTTCCTAAGTCACACTTTATCCTAAGTTTTTCCTAAGTTTGTCGTAAGATTTTTTTGTGAATCGGGCCCCAGGATTTTGCATCTTTACTACATTCATCTATACTGCCTACTCCAACATGGAAAACAAGTCACATCTGCAGGCAGCTCTAAGTTTGCTAGACTGAAGTAGAACCATTAATTACCAATAGCTGACAAAACTAATACACAGAAAAGTTGAATAAACATTGAATTACACATCTATGCGATAACATTAAATTATGCCACACATCATTAACCTGCGCAATCGCTGACTCCAGCATCTCCACAAAAACGGGAAACTTCTTGAAATTTCCTGTCTTGAATGTGATATCTTCAATATCTGCCGATTTCAGAAATTGACACAAATCAAGCAACACTGGCAAACAATTTGTTTTTGCATCACTATGATCATACTGCGATCTATGCATTCAAAATACTTAAAACATCTCAACAAGAAGACATGGACTTCGATGCCCTTGTGTCGATGTGGATGCCTTTATCAGTACACACCACCAAGATGTGACCTTGACCTTTGACCTCCAGAATCTAACCAGGTTATCAGTAGGGGCTAACAAATATTCCCTGTCAGTTTTATCAAAACTGTTTGAGCTGTTCATGAGTTATCATGGTAACAATATCTGACCAGACAAACGGACAAAAGAATGGACAGACAAACGGGACAGACTGAAAACATAATGTCAATTTTGCTATAGGATAATTACAGTATAAACTAGACTTTTTATTGTAATTTTCGATTGTAAACTTTTGTATGATCTTTAACCTATGCAGCAGTAAGACAAATTAACCATGTCCATAGAACTTCAAAAACTACTATACACATGCTGAAGCTATGAGCTGCACTGCTTTGAGCAACCACTTGCTACAGAACTGACCTATCCATGGGCCAGCCAGCCGGGCAGCATAGTCCGGTCACCAGATCAATTAGTGACGGCCACCGGGATGGACAGTGAAAAACTGACCACTGTGCACTCACTAACTTCTTGCAGCATTGTACTACTGATGGTGGACATCTCAGTTGCTGTAGCTGAGCCTGTAGGACTGTCACAGCACGCTGCCTTGTTGTTTATGTACTATCGTCCAGTCATGCTCATGACCACAGCAACTGCCACTGCCAGCCTGTTTGCGTTTACCCCCAGTCCGCGATAGAACACATACAATATGATAGGGAAATCTGTAATGTAACTAAAACCAAAACTGAAGAATAAGGAACCGATAAGCTCACAAGATACGGTCCTCCATGGAGGCTAATATTGGTGGATTAAAGTCCCAAAATGCAACCATCATTGACAGACCACCTGTTTTCAATGATCATTTTTCTTTGAATGGATGAGTAGATACTCAATGTGGGTTTACCTATACTGTCTATATAGATTGTGATTCAAATATATGGCAACTTACACAACCACGTGAAAACAGATACCATTTAACAAAATGTACACCTCAATTGGAGTTACAAAATGATCACCTGAAAAATGTGACCCTTACTACAGGACACCATTCCTGACACCACTAATCACACTCACATAGACCTTAACATCAGGAACTGAGAGAGTCAAGCACCTTGAAACATCAATGGCAATGACCTAAAGCATCTTCCATGATAATAATTAATTTAACTATGATACAGCAAATTTACTTATCGTTACATTTCTTTTGTGCCCTACAGTTTTGACGTGAAAAGTGCAACCCCAATTCAAAACAGACATGTGGTCACAGGGGGTAAACATTCTGAAAGAGGTCTTCAGCCCACACTAAAATGACCAGAGACATGCGCAAAAGAACAGCTGAAAGCTCACAATTAGCATCAAACATGTTACGCCACTGGTCAGTGGATGTATGCTCTTCGACTTGAACAGTTAATTGGCTGCCGTTCTGTACGGACAAGCTCACTGTATACTCAACGCCGCCAAACGTGAATGTTGCGTATCGCTCAGTGTCGACTGCCATCTTTTCTGCCAGAAAATACAGAAACAAAAATAATTTACAAATGCAAAAATTCTTAGGAATTAAAATAACTGTCAAAAAATGACACAATAACTTAAATTAGTTCCAAGCCTGAACAGATTTATGTACATTGCCACAAAGAATATTAAACAACGCAGATTTCGACAACCTGTAGGTACATCCGACGGCATCTCCATCAATTCAGCCGTTTTTGCACAGCTCACAGTAGTGTTCCTATACTTTACAGTGAGCCGCCACTTTTCCCACAAAATTCTCCTTCCTCTTCCGAGACCGGGGCTCCCGTCTATGGTTTCCTGGGCCCGCCCGAGTCCGCACCCCACCGACAGTCACGTCTGGTGCCAAGTAGCCACACCGCCGACTTCATTTGACGTAATTCAGCAACAGTAATACGAAAAGGTTTAGGCCTAAAGCAGCATTCTCATGCGGCCGTCAACGACCGTAACACGCCCGTAATCGAACGTGTGCGAATGCGGGGGATAGTCTTAAAAATTAGCATTGAAAACGTGCTAGCTACGGCCATCGACTGCCGTAACACGCGCGGTATGGACGCAT
>Ga0209363_1000304_pt1 | contig 17960 bp, 12 predicted proteins | sample WorMetexBAHAMAS3_FD_187385 | JGI IMG/M metagenome (GOLD analysis project Ga0209363, IMG submission 187385) | Marine gutless worms symbiont microbial communities from Max Planck institute for Marine Microbiology, Germany - Inanidrilus exumae... | ecosystem: Host-associated > Annelida > Digestive... | reverse complement strand
ACACGTGTGACGTTGGGTACAGGTGGTGGTTTTCACGCCACCAGTCCCACACTGTTGGATACTTGCTGCTGTCGACTGGAGTTATACACAGAAATATGTAACGTACTGCTGCAGGTTTGATGTGCCGTGGGCCGCATAAACGTACCACACTGACGACAGGGGGAAAACGGGACAGACAAAAACCGAACCGAAAACCGCGGTTTTTCTTGCAAAACCTTCCGAAACCAACCGACAGCAAAATTTTTGAAACCGTAACAACACTAGTTGATTCTCATTTTCCCCCTAAAACTTGTCCATACTTTCTCAGCCTGTTTCACCATAGCACTGTAATTGTATCTGTTCGTGGTTTTTCTCTCAGTTCAGTAGATAAAGACTCAGTTAAATTAACACCACACATCCATGTCTTCTCATATCAGCTTGTTGAAGTTTATAACACAGAAAACTGGAATAATAAACAGGAAACGTTTGACTGTCCATCGTGGATTGATGCTTTAGCCCATACACCCAACCCAGTTTTCCATGCCGCCAGCAGGCTATATGTTCTGCCGACGATTTTTTTTTCTTAACTCTCGCCTCTCTATATCCACAACGGGTGTACAGATCGCAATGCGGATTTTTGTGTTAACACAGTCGATAAAGAAATTACTACAGCTAAACATTTGTTGAACTTTGGTCAAAGGACGTTGCCATGGCAACCAGTTTTGTTGTGCGAGATGGTGACAAGTTGGCATTCACCGCCTTCATTGTTGTTGTTGATATTTGAAAATGGTTGGGAAGATTGCAAAACATCTATCCACAAAAAGTCTCTACTATGAACCCTCTACATCTTGTAAAAATTTCTTGAACTTTAGTGCAGTAAATCCTAGAGATGTTGTGAGTTTGCAGAAGTAGGATGCACACATGCACAAATATGCACATTTGTGTTGTTTTCACTGAGTCTATAGACTGCCCTTCACTAAACTTTCAGCATATATAGGGTGATTAGTGGACTTTATAGCAGTGTATTCAAATTTGTGACTGCTGCCTCAAGGGACATTGCTGAGATAACCAATTTGTGGCACATGTTGGGGAAAATGGACACACCCGGTCTGTGCACTGGCATTTGACAACTGTTGGGAGAATCACAAAGTGGATGGGAGACTTTCACCCCACCCTCTACATCCTGTAAAAATTTTGTGAAATTAGGTCCAGTAATTTCTGAGAACTGTTGGTGAGTTTGCAGGGGGTGGGTGGGTGCACATAGATAAAAATACGCACATGAACCCCGATGGACCCTCAACATCCTTTAAAAATCTCATGAACTTTGGCCTAGTAACCTCTGAGATCTTTTGGCCAGTTTGCAGGGGTGGGTGTGTGCACACTGTACATAGGCAACAAAGTGCACTGCAATGATTTTTAAAGGTCATTCTGTAGATGGCAGTAGTATAGCCAGTCTTTAAGTAAGCAAGAAATGCAGAGTCGAATTTGCACATGCCGGGCGGTCTACACATTAGCTTTGCCCACTTAGTAGTTTTATATTTATAATTGTCTTATATTGTTATACTAAACTGATGCTGCTGAGTGATGCATTTAGAAGTTAACTGTTGCAATGTTGATGTTTTCAGAAGTTGAGTCACAATTGCCATTTACAACCAATATTCTTATTCATATTAAGGACAATATGCTCAAGTCATTATGGAACAGCAAGTTTGGTGATCCATTTCATGAGGCAATTGATGACAAGGTATGCGCAGAATGTCTCATAGCAGCTTACTGGTTAATTTGCTGAGTTCATTACTCATAAGCCTCATTCAGACCACAGCCGATGCCACAAAGTAATGCATGGCACCATGTGATGACATGTGGGCTGCAGAAATCAAAGACAATTGATTTCTGAATCAGATGCCGCATCCTGCCGGACCTGATGTGACACTCTCAGCTTATTTAACAACTGTTTGATTATGACTTTGCTGCATGGCACCATGCAGTGCCGAATGGCACAACACAGTGCCAGAGATCTGGTGTGAATGCTGTTTTAGGGTTGTGTATAGTCCGCTGATAGTTGTAAGCACATTTAGTTATCTTCTATGCATTATGATTAAAGGGTACTGGCATAGGAGATCCAACATAGAGGGAATGTGACATCCAGCATGAGGAATTAGTGGGTGGACCAAGAAAGAATGAGGTAAATGGTTCACATTTTCTGGTCTTGGTTAATGCTTTGAATTTCCTTTAATGCTTTTACACCATTGTTTGGGGTTACAGGAACAGTGTCCACCCTGTTATTCCCAAAAGTTCCATTTTGGAACAAGTGGCGTGAGTGTGTTATGCATAGAGTTCGGCCGATGTACACATCGGACATCGGCAACATCAACATCGGAGTATGCTAAAACATCTGCAAATCGGCGTCGGCAAATTGTCGATATCGATTTAGTAAAAATAGTAAGCAGTGTGCAACAACATTAAAGTCATATCCACGCCAGCCGCCGCGGACGACCACCCACACCACCGACCGCCGCATGAAGCCGCAACCTGCCTAGTCATGCGGCAATCCGACTAAACACCGGCATGCGTGTTTCAGATGCGCTTTCGGCCAGTCGCTGTAGTGCCGCATTCAGGGAACTGTTGTCAGCGTTATTATCGTTTTCGTTTTTGATTTTTCGTTTTAATTTTATTTCGTTATTTGTTTTAGTTTTGTTTTAGTTTTAATTATTTTTTTGTTTTTGTTTCAGTTTTTGTTAACGAATTCATATTTTTTGTTTTTGCCAATTTTCGTTTTAGTTTGCGTTAACGAAAATCACACTGTGTTTATGGTAAAAGCTTTTTTTGCTGGATACCAAGAGAAATATTAAGATGGGCAATGCGCATATGAGATGTGAGTGAGTGGTTGATGTACGAAGTGCTGTCATTGTGCCGAGATGCAAACATGTTAATTATGGGTGGTTTGAGGTTGGACCATAGTTAACACTATGCTCACAGCTGTTATTGTCACGGAAATGAATTCTAGCGAGTTTGTGGTTTACGTATTGTGAGAATTATCATGTACAGATGATCCTATTGCAACCGTTGGATAATGAAATGGAGCTGATTTAATACATGTGTGTGAAAGCTAGAATAATAAACAGCATCATAGTGTAATGAGTACCTACCATAGATGGGCATTACCAATTTCCATAGCATAATATAAACCTGGCTATTGGAACTATGAGTTAGAAAGGTACCACATTTTTCACAAGGTAGTGTAGCAGCGACATGTTTAAGATATGGCAGGATTTTTAACGATAACTGTCTCGCAGACCTGCTGCTGAATGTTGCGGTGAAAGAATTTAGAAAATCGGTGAGCAGTAGGAAAAGTGGCATGCATAAGTAATTAAGTATAGCATTCTTAGACTCATATGCTAATGTCACATTTTATGCACCAACCTATACCAGCAAAACCACAGATAATGCTTGATAGATTATTTTTAACAGTATTGTACACGTGCTGTCTTGCTGTTATCTTGGTTGTGGTATATGAACTCACAGGAGTTCAAAAAAGCTGTCAGCAGTCCTGTGGATCTTAGTACTATTCGACAGAAGTTGGAATCCTGTGAGTACAGCAGTGCTGACGAGTGCATCAATGACATCCACACAATGTTTGTTGAATGCAGGAAATACTTCAAACCGGGCAGTGTAAGAAGATAGTGAATTATATTGTGTTCAGTTATGCTTGCCAGTGCCAATTGAAATGTTTTATTGTTCTTTTTCTGACTTATATCGAATGCAGATGGTCATATAAGTTATTTATTACCGTTATTTTTGTCTGGATTTTACAATCATCGTGGTTTTCTAGCTGTGTGGTATGTGCCTGATTAGTTTCACAAAGGTGCAGTAGTGTATGTACTTTGTAGCCTATATATATGGCTTCAAATGGCTTGGAGAGATTGTTTTTGAGAAAATTGAATGCACTTCCACAAGTGGTAAGGCATTGGTTATATGATCATTTTTAGATTTATAAAATTATAATAAATAATGACTTTTTTTTACTACACTATGCTAGTGCAGTATAATTCTGTCATTGTGTGTCTGTTCATATGGGAGGTCCAACATAAACTGGTATTGTATCAAAACGCAAACAGTGCCTTACAATAGCCCAGGGACTTTAGTTTTCTGACGCCAAAGATTTCCTCAAAATTCCAAAAGGATGACCCCAACAAGAGTGCCAAATAAATACAGGTAGGGGAGGTTAAAATCGGCACTTTTCGATTACTCTCACTATATTTCAGAAACTGTGCAAGATAGAGACAATTATTATGGAAGCATAGGAACTCTCGTGTACTGTATCAAATGGTGCTATTTTCAGTGACATAGAGTAACCCCTAATTAGTCCAAACCGCCGCTTTTTCCACATTTTTTGCATTACGTATCTTCATAATGGGTGGAGATAGAGAATTTTAATTTGATAGGTAGTATGATCATAGCAAGTCCTAGCCTGTGAATGACAAACCACCGTGAAAGGGGGCGGGGCACAGTCAGGGTCAAATGACTCAGTTTAAATTTTTTAGGGCCTCAGTGATATTAATGGAGCAGCTGAAGCTACAGTCATCAAATTTTGTATACAGGCAGGCCATGTCAAGTCCTAGTCTCTGGATGACATTTATTCTTTGTGTGCAGGGGTCCAGCCTACTGTGGACCCCAGCGCTGAGACATTTATATCAGTCCAATGCGCCAGTCCAGGAAGAGGGAGGAATTGGTAGGTGTGTGCAGTGTGTAGGGTGGAGGAAGGAACAGTAGGCGTGAGCAGCTTGTCAGGTATTTCTAAGCAAGCCGCCTCTAGGCGTGGTCTACTGTCAGGCTAAGCCTGGAATGGCACTTATTCAGTGCCAGCCTTGACCGGCACTTCTTCAGCGCTTGACCACCAGACTGACACTTCTTCAGCGCCTAGCCAGGTGACTTAGCCACATCTGCTGCCTTCTTCAGCTCTCACGTCAGTGTGGCTGACACCTTGATGCTGCTAATCAAGGCATCAGCAATGGTCACAGTTTATAGAGGACACCGTCAAACCCTCTTACCTGCCTGGAATTAACTTCCTGTTCATCATGTGCATAGGAATTATTAGAAATAATTCTTTGGTAGGTGGATGCGCCAGAGCTGAGGCGCAAACCTCGGCCACTGAGCGTGTCATGCTTTACTGCACATGGCGGCCGAGTGCGCTGACCACTCAGCCACATGGGCAGTTCACCTGTGGATGACACACCTCCAAAAAAGTGGCGTGGTCAGGGTCACATGACCCGTTTTTAAATTTTTTGACCCAGTAATATTTTGGAACTGGTGTAGCTAGGTAATTTAAGTTTTGTATGTTGATTGATACCGAGGAGCACTAGTGCATGCATGATAGTTTACCCCCAAAGGGGATGTAATCATGGTTACGTGACTTCTTTAAATTTTGATAATTAATTTATACTATTTCAGGTATGGTGCAAGATGGAGATATAGTTGCAATAGAAGGCTAATAGGAAATCGTATGTCACGTGGCCTGTCACATGTTACCATTACCAGTAACCTTGAAGGTCACTTTTGATGTTTGAAACCTTTTAACTCCATTACATTGGGAAATGTAGTATATATTATCTATGACATGTATGCATATGAATCGGAAAGCACTTGTGGCTTGTAATTTTAACTATCTTTTTGAAAATGAAGAATTTTTCAAGGTCACAGACAAAGCTTAGTTACATTGCAGACCAGTCGTGCTTCATAAATGCTTTTATAATTATTTTTAAATATGATTTATGATGTATAATTCCAAGGCCTAAAGGCTGGAATTTAGAAGCAAATGCTGGGCCAAATGACTATTGGTTTGGATCGTCAGCTGTTAAAGTTTTGGTATTACTACTGTTGTTGCTGATGTTGTTGTTACGTAGAAGCGGTGACAAAGTATTTAATGAGTGCATCTGTGTGTGTGTATGTGTGCGTCTGTCTGTCTATTTGTCCACGAGCATATCTCCCGAACCACACACGCGATCTTACGAAATCTTTTGTGCATGTTGCCTATCGCCTTGGCTTGGTCCTCCTCCAGCGGTGGTAACGCAATCCAAAGGGGAAGGGGCAGTTTTATGGGTTTTCTTCCCAATTGACAATGCATTGTACAGCATAGCATTTGAGACCCATACGAAAACGGCTGAACCGATTAAGATGCCGTTTGGGTTAATGACACAGGTGGGCCATAGGTACCATGTTTTAGATGGGGGACCCGATCCCCCTAGGGGAAGGTGCAATTTTTGGGTAAAACGTAGCAGTCTATTGTAATGGGACGCTGTACGGTGTGCTGGGCAAAAATGGCTGACCAATCGACATGCTGTTTTGGATGAAGACTGTTAGGCCCACAGAACCATGTATTACATGGGATGCTGATCCCCTAAGGGGAAGAGGCAATTTTCTGAGTTGTCCAGCCATTAAAAAGCGTTGACTATCTTCGCTGCCGCATCGCTATCGCTTTCACTGCAATGGGGATCATTCGATCGCCAATAATGTCACGCAGCAGAAGGGATCATACAGTATGCCAGGCAAGCGCTAATAGTATTCTGAAAATTTCTGGGTGCCGGCGATATGGCCTATCGGTCGTGAAGGAGTGGTGGGATTGCACAGTGCGGGCGAAGTTTGATATCTACGATTGCCTTGTTGTTCTTGTTATTAGGCCGCATTGCAGCTAACTATAATGGACTGTTGCTACATATGGAGTAGTGTGATTGGTCTGTCTGTGTGTGTGTCATAGTCAATGCCATTGAGGAGAACTCGAGAGCATCTTTTTCCCTTAATTCAAATGTGCTAATTGCCGTTAGCGAGGAAATGTGGGCAATAAAACTTTTCTCCCACAATATTCTTCTGTCCTTAACTGAAGGTGCCGGCTAAAGCAGGTTAACTGTATAATAGCCATAAAATGGTTTTAGTTGTATTAATATTAGTATTATAAGTGTTATGATTATGCAGTTACCGCGGTCACGCAAGCACTCTGCAAAATAATTATAGATTGGGCTAGAGAGTCATAGTTGAATGTGTGTATTCATAGAATGTGTCCACTGGTAGTCCTGTACACCCTGCTCCGTACGGGATCCGGGGCAGTAATGTGCCGTGATTCATGTGTCGATATTGGCGCTATATAATTTGTTTTTTTGTGTGTTTACTTAAATTCCTTTCTTCCTTCTGTACTTTCTTCTTTTTTTATGCTTTCTTTCTTACTTGTTTACTTCCTTACTTGTTTACTTTCTGACTTATCTATCTACTTCTTTCTGAGTAGACCCGTTCCGTTTCCAAGCCAGAGGTCGTAGGAGGCAACCAAGCCCGGCTTTAGTTTTATGTTTATTTTATGTTGTAGCATATTTTGTTACAGATGTATGTTTGCTTTTGTTGTGTTTATATCAGTTCTTCAGTACTAAGCCAAGAGATTGGCTGGGAAGAACGTCTCCGAAATGATCTATTTTGTGTCAGGTGGGACGTAAAAGCTTAAATCAGTTAATCAGTCCTGTACACCCTACTACCTGTGTGGATACATTATCAGCTGGAACAGCTGTAGATTTTTCAAAGTGATACGGGTACATCAACTTGTCTAATTTAACGTGCAACTGTCTTCTTATTTGATTGCCCTGATACTGCTTTCGTCTGACCATACTGTATTGTTATACCCCCCTCAGTCGGAGTATGAAGTATTGTGATCAGCATGATCTGTAAGTCTGTACATATTTGTGTCTGTGTGTCTGTCAGCTCACATATCTCGTAAACCACATGTTCAAACTTCAGGAAATTTTCTGTACATGTTGCCTGCGGCTGTGACTCGGTCCTCGTAAGGCAACGTTACAATACGTTGTGTGCTTGCAGTTTTGTGGATAACATCATGTTTTCACACAGTGGGGCATATGGAATACGAGATCGTGCATATGCCGGCAAGTGGTCTCTGTGGTTTACACTCGTTGGCGTGGGTTGAAGTCTGTTATCCTCAGTTTCCAGTGTGGTATCATGTATTTGATCGCATGTCTGAAAATTACTGTTAACTGCAGGATGAAATAAAGCAGGCTCCACCTTCAGCATGGAAGATCAGACCTCGCGTGATTAGAACTTGTGAATCTACGTCTTCATTGGATGCCAATGCTGCTGCTGATGCTGCTGTTTCTAGTCGTAGATGTTCCATCTCACTGAGTGCTCTCCCCAGTAAGTCGTGTCAACCTTCAGCATCGAGTTCTACATCATCCTTGATTACTACAAGTGCCATAGGAGGTTAAAACAATGAGAGATCTTGTCTTCTAACGTTTGCCATTAATGTAATTTATATGGTTTGCAAACGTGTATCACTTGGCTGTTGGAAGTAAGTCTTGTCACTTTCGATTTGAACCAAGTCGACCTAATAATGTCATCTAGTGATACTGGCATTAAAGAGACTGTGTAAAGGTCGCAATGTCCCTTCTGTCAGGAGTCCAATGGTTGATGAAGAAAGAATGAGGTCAGTGCGTTGTGTTCTATCCTGTGCTTTGACACTGATGGTCAAGTGACAGGAAGGACATCCGGCTAATGAAACAACCCAGGGACCATGGTTATCAGACAGCTGTGACTGGGATCACAGTAATCAAATGGCTGTGACTGTGTGGGGACCGTGGTAATCAGACAGCTGTGACCGTGATTGAGGTAATCACATGGCTGTGACTGTGTGGGGACCATGGTTATCAGACAGCTGTGACTCACAGTAATCACATAGCTGTGACTGTGTGGGGACCGTGGTAATCACTAGCTGTGAATGTGTGGGAACTGTGGTTATCAGATGGCGTTGACTGTGCACAGCATGCAGACAGTGGTGCGGGAGATGGTAGCGGGGTATTGGTGGGCGATAATGTTAGTGTACATCTATGGTATAGAGTCTTGCTGAAAGGCGGCGAGCTCACGAATGCAGCAGAGTAGGCCACTGTCTCCATAATCCATTAATTGTTGCACACTTACAATAACGTGTAAAGTGACATTAATTGTCCGACTCCCATGTTCTTGCATCTCTCTTTGTTGACGTTGCTAACAGCGATCAGTGTGACCATCCATTCTTGCCTGTTGCTGACAACACCCGTAAAAACGGAGTAGGACAGAATATTGTATTCATTTAAGGATGAAATATTGCGCCATTATTATCGTGATATTTGATCCAATATGATATGTTATGCTGTCACTGCATTTTTGTGAATCGTTACACATTGGTATACCTGTAATGATTATTCGTGATAATCTGCAGATTTGGGCAACTCGGCGGATGATGACATATTTTTCCAGTCGTGGAATTGTCCTCGATGCACATTCAACAATCGTGCACTGATGACTCACTGTTGTATTTGCAGTTATCAGTTCACGGCTTCCACCATGAGTAAGCTCACCATTCACACTCTATCAATACAGCTTGCATGTATATACACTCGCACAACTGGTATACAGCAATATGTAGGTATGAGCTGACACCCTAGTTAAGAAATTGCAGGATTGTTTTGTGCAGCAAAGTTTTACAGCCTGCAGCCTTTGCTGACGTCGCCAATTGAAGTAATAGTAATAATGGTTTGTTTGATTTGGCAACAACAGCTGGATTAGTCATAAAAAGTACATACATACATATAGAGCCTAAATAGCCAAAAAAACTAGAAAATATAGTCCAATGTTCAGTGTTCAGCAGGACACAAGAGATGTAGTGCATTACAGCAGCGACGTTCCAGTTATTATCGCCGCAGTATTACTACATTATTGGTAGTAACGTAAACAACATGGTATAAAAGTTTTTTTGAATCATTCGGTTTTTACAGTGAGTGATTGAAATGTCTTTGGATAGCTTAATCTATTGCATGTCTGGTACCGTGGGCGGGAGGTCTCCTGAGTTCTTTTGGGTTTTACCTAAGAGAAGCATTCCAAAGCCAGACACACACGGAAAAGATGCTATACAACGAGAGTCGTTAGGCACTGATATGTTATACGAACTCATGAACAGTAATTACACAAGATATTACATTGAAGTGATAAATATGACTTGTAGTTGGTCGGTTAGTTTCCACCCTGTTGTAGGCAGTAGCATAATAACTTAAATGAGCCTCTCCAATCCTTTCCAATTTTGGGTCGTCACTGAACAAAAAGGCAACGAGATTGTGAGGTCACTGTATCGTTGGCCATCCTTCCTGGTAGAACTAAATCTCCACCAAAGACTTTGTGCCTGATATAGCCTATTTTTGTGCTGAAAGGGGGATTACGTCAGATACATGCTTATTAGATGAAGTCCAGATCCTGAGACAGGAAAGGGCAATTTTGTGGGTTGTATAGCCCGTTGAAGAGCATTGGGAATCGCTGCTATGGTGTCAGAGCTGAATGGATCAGTGAGTCCTCAGTGACAGAGAGACTGCAGGAGCCAACTGCAGTACTTAACAACTCAGAATCATTCATGTCGCATTACATTGTCCCCCTTGAAAAATTTGCCACCTTCTATGTGGCCCTTCATCAAAATTTGTTTACCACTTGTTATAGTTGAACTTATAATAATTATGTCAGAAAATGCCATTTGACGTCATTTGGCAGTACTTTGGGTAATGGAACTCTGTGCAGTTTTGATCATAGTGCAGTTGAAGTGCTCAGCATTTGATGTCAAAGTCTACTACTACTTTTGGTTTTCTTAACTGTGCTTTTTAGGCCACATTGGAATGGGTGAAGCTAAGCGTTTTAAATTTGGTGTGCAGATTAATACTGGCATGCATGATAGATTACTCTCAAAGGGATGTATTAGGGTCACATGACGTCTCAACTTGGGGAAGTAATTGATAATGTCTCAGAAACAGTATAAGATAGATACATAATCAGCATTCTTTATGTGTAATTGTGACATTACGCAACCAACCAATCGATGTAGAATGACTAGCCAGACTCTGGTTAACTGAACCAGTCCAAAACAACTTCAACATCCGGGACATGTAGCACATAACCGTGGTAACCAGTGTTCAGCCACTTTCAACCAGCGCTTGACTGCGGTTAAAAAATCATGGTTATGGTTGACCTAATAGCATAATTATCATAATAGATCAACCACAACAAGAGTCTGCTTATGCATATAAGTATGTGGCTATAGTTGCAGTGGTAGACTAATAGGAAAACTATGGCCTGTTGGATGGTGCCAGCACTTGTGACCTTGGATAACCTGACAGATCACTTTTGCCGTTTGCAACCTTCCTAACTCCTGTATCTTAGGAAAAAATATAGTATGTATTAACTATTATATGTCTACATATGAATAAGAAAGTGCACATGGTTGTAATTTCAACTGTCTTATCAAAACTGAAGGACTTTTCAGGGTCACATGCAGTAGGCATGAGCAGCTTGTCAGGTATTTCTAAGCAAGCCGCCTCTAGGCGTGGCCTGCTGTCAGGCTAAGCCTGGAATGGCACTTATTCAGTGCCAGCCCTTACCGACACTTCTTCAGCGCTGTTTTTATATCTGTGAAATGGTGCAAAACAGAGTCGTTGCTGCTATAGACCACTAATAGTAGTGATATATGGCTAATTGACTAGTGGCGATTCCAACAGTCTTGAGGGGGATCTTTAAGGTTACTCACCTATTGCAGTACTTTTTAAATGTGATTTTTCCGTGCAGATATGCTACTATAGACCACATTCACATTCGCAAGATTTCAGCTTTTGTGGTACGTTGCGTGGTCACTCTGCGATATTTGAGCTTCTTGTTTGCACTGACTGGAATAAAATTGTTTCTGAGTTTTTATTGTAACGTGTTTTGTTTACGGTGACAGTTCCTGGTGGTTTAGACAAGGACTTGACTGACGGTGCTGCAGCTCGTGGTGGCGGTGGTGATAAAGGCGTCATCAGTTTGTGTGGAAGTGGATTAGTTGTTGATCAGAATAAGACCAAGAGTGACAACACAGTGGCATCTGCGACTTTGCCAGCTGAAGTGGTTGGGCTTGAGTTTGAAGATCCAAGCTGGAGCTGTGTGAGGTGCACTTTCCTCAATCACCCGGCACTGAGTGTCTGCGAATGCTGCTCATTTGAACGGTTATCAGAACCAAGTGAGTGATTGGGTTTCTACTGTATATCACTGCATTTACGTTGGCAGAGTCATTTGAAAGATGTGGCTTGAGTTAGATAATCAGTCGGTTAGCACTGTCTGTTTGACTGTTGGATACATCAGTCAGAAATGTTGTTGTGCTTAACTGTTCCACCATCTAGATGTAAATGGATGCTTTAGCTGAAAGTGAAACTTGAAGTAGTCCTATGTGCATAATTTGGTATTCTCTCTTGCTGTGTAATATTTTGAAAGAACTCTTCGCATCTTGGACATTTTCTTGCGCATTTCTTTTGTTGAGTATAGTTGCCTGCAAATTGACATTACTGTAAGTATGAAATTGAACATCTGCTGTCTGTGGAATGCTGAACACACAGATTCTCCAAAATGTACAACTTATCTCTGTCAAACACATGCTAGTAGAATATACTTCATATGGTCAAACACGATATCAATACTATTCCTTTACTGACAGTAAAAACACCTTTGATCATACACCCAGTCGATCAGTGAGGCGGTGAAAACTTTCGGAACGTAATTTTGTAAATTTTACCGTAAGGGGTCGTTTTTCCAAAAAATGCAAAAATTGCTTTATAAAATCCAGGTCTTGCGACTTCAGGCCGTCGTAACTCCGCAGTGATTACAAATGCCGAAAACTCATGGCTAAATGGTCCCCAAACAGCATGTCTAGTTTCCACTTTTAACGTTATAATCAATTCAAAGTCTTGCCCCTGGAATGTATGCTGCACACCAGAAAGGGACCTACCCAAATATTTGGCAACGTCCGTTGTCTGATGTTGTCCAATAGTAAACTGCAGTGCTGGTACGGCCCAAAGCCATAGATATGGCTATGGTGCGGCCTAGTGAGTCATATATTGAAGAAAAATAAACTGAATTGGAAACTGAAAGTAAGTAACACTGCAGATAACGCTAGCATCACTCAGTTGCAGGTGCATGACACTAGGTATCGTGGAATGCCGGAACTACACAGCTTATGTGTCAGTAAATAAGTAAACAATTGTGCCGAGTACATCGGTGAATATAGCTGCTGATTGTGCTCCAATAAATACTTCATGTAGCCGTAGACAATAGCAGCATTTGGCTTCTCCACTGTGCGCTGGGCCTATTGTTACTGACTAAGTTGCGTGGTCAGTCGGTCTGTCACCTAGTGAGGCCTGCAATAACAGCTGAAGCGATCGAGATGCGTTTGCATCGTCGACTCTGGTGTGTCCAAGAAAACACCTGTTGCATATAGCGGATTGCTTTGGGCGAATACTGTATCGTGTTCATTCAACACAATACAGCCTTCTAGTTAGGTCGACTCCTCCGAGTTGACCTCATAGCATTAATGGGTCTCAAATGTCCGTCCGTACGTCCATACGACAGTCCATCCACAAAATGTTTCTTCGATTTCAATGAAATTTGGTACATAGGTAGGGGTCGACGAGTGATGCATGACGGTATGCAGTATGACCCGATCCAAGGTCAAGGTCACGAGCCCTTGAAAGTCGGAAATTCGACCATTTTCGAAGAATATCTCCTCCCCCATTTATAATGGGGGCTGTCAAATGACCACGGATTCTTAAATTAGGGTACAATACCTAAGATTTTCGGGGACGGATTCTAAATTTTTGTCCTAGTTTTTGTGTCAAGTGACATTGAAGTTGGCAGTAACGACAGTTGTGATTCTCAAAAAAAATTTTCCGATCTTAATGAAATTTGGTGTGTAGATAGAGGTCGATGAGTGATGCATGACGGTATACAGTATGACCTGATTGAAGGTCAAGTTTACGAGCTCTTGAAAGTTCAAACTTCGGCCATTGTCTAAGGCTATCTCCTTCCCCATTCATAATGGGGCTGGTAAATGACCACGGATTCTTAAATTAGGGCACAATACCTAAAGATTATCGGGGCCAGATTTTTTATTTTTGTCCTAGTGTTGTGTCATGTTACTTTGAAGTTGGCAGTAAGTAGGAGTTGATCATCAGTCATGTATGGGGCTAATTTTTATTTACTTGTTAATTTAACTTAAATATTTTCCCATCAGATTATACCAGTTGTGTAGTTTAGAAGTGGCACTGTTACACCATCACTGTCAGCCAAACATGCTGCAACATACACAGTAAAAAGGTAAAGTTCTCCCATACTTGTTACCGAGCATTGAGCCCAGAGCTGATCCCTGTGTACAGGCAGTCAGCCTGCAGGTGACTTGAAGCCATCCACCCGGCCGTAGGCTGCCATTACTTTCCGCCAGGCCTGTGGTTACCTTCCCAGCCGAAGAGCGTCACTGCCCATCGGCTGGTACCAAATTATACTGCTTTGGACAGAGGCACATGCATGTGAGCAGCTTGCCCAAGGCTGTTACCTGGAAGCGGACCGGACGAGATTTGAACCTGCAACCTTTAGGATTGCGAGCGAATGCTGTACTGTTAAGCCACACAGGCCACACAACATACACAGTACAACTGGTAAATTTGTTGGGCTGCTAAAATCATTTTCAGTGTCATTTTATGTCAATATCTTGACAGTTTTGAAATGTTCTTAGCACAGTGTAACACATGAGCAGTGCAGAATGCAGATGGATGATAGCAAACATGATTGTCTGTGCCACTCTGTTCAACTGACAAGTTTGCACATGATATTACAGGGGCTGATCGGTAAACTGGTTTAATGGTGAACGACTGATGTGTGATTGCTTAGGAGTGGAAGAACAGAAACCTTGGAAGGAATTGCCAGCCATGTGGTCTGTGCCGAAAGCTGGCGAACTGTGCCATATGAGCAAGCTGCAGCCATCTGACCCCGAGTACATGGAGGTCGAACGTAATGTTCGCAAAACGTGTGTCGTGTCACTGAAGATTGTTTCAGTAAGTGAACCTTGTGAAACTTCTGTGCATAGTCTTTGTCACAGTAGTATAACAGACCAGGTGAAACTGGTGTCCCACGTAAGACAGGTGACCCAGGTGGGACAGTTGATCCAGGTGAGACAGGTGTACCAGGTGACCTACATGAGTCAGGTGACCTATGTGAGACATATCCTGACACAATCAAACCAGATCAGTTGCTCTACCTGGACCACTAAATTGGTTGATAAACATACTAAACAATATGCGACAACTGACTACACTAGTTCAGATTGTATTAATTATGCATTTACAAAGCATAACCAAACTGACAGCAGCAAAAGCAAATGACAGGGCTAACCTAGGTCGCCTTTCTAACCTGGGTCATCCGTTTCACTTGGGACACCTGACTCACGTAGGTCACCTGACTCACGTAGGTCACCTGTCTCACCTGGTACACTTGTCTTATCTGTTTCACCTGGATCAACTGTCTCACCTTGAATACCTGTCTGTTCAGGTGGGACAGGTATTCAAGGCCAGGTGTGTCAGGATGACAATTTTTGATTTAAATTACCCTTGACCCAAATATTTACCTTGACCCTGTTTGAATCAAGTTCAGAGGTCACTGACATAGTTCAAAGTTCATGGTCACAGGATGGCAGATGTTCCATTATGGCTATGGATGAATATTACGAAGTGATGTATTTTATGGATGCATGTTACGACGTGATATATTTATTTGTCTTTGTGCTAAAATGGTCAAGTGTGACCTTGAATGAAGGATTTCTGTTGTTCGCCTTCAGTGTTACCATACTGGCTGCTGGGCATGAAGCAGTGAAATTGAGCTTCATTAATCATGTCTGTTTTCCTGGTCCAGTTTGTGATGAGCATTGATAAGTAGGACGGTTACGTAGAAGCTGCTAATATAAGTTTGTTTGTTTGCATTTTGTTCTTTTATGTAGCAGACTATATGATCGATTTTTATATGTATTACATACGTCAGAGATATGGCATAAAGTGTTCAGCATCTGATTCATCGGGAATCAGTTGGTGGTTTATAAAAGAATAGGCCCAGTTGGTCTCTGCTTGAATGCTGTAACGCTGTTGCTAGGGCATTCAGTCTGTGAAACAACAATAAAGTCTGCTCTAGTTATCACAATACTTGAGCCCAGCCTGAAGTATCTGTAGAAATAAAGCTATTTTATCCCAAAAATGAATTACGCATGGGACTGGAATGTTTTTGTCAGATAACACGCATAGAGAATGCTCATCTGTACGGTCAGTATGCGCTGAAGCGTGAACAAATGAATGAAGCCAACGGGCCATCCGTCGTCAACGAGAGACTTCTGTGGCACGGAACAGTGCCAAGCACCGTCTCAGTTATCTGCAATCGAGGCTTCAACAGGAGCTACTGTGGAAAAAATGGTACAGTGTTATTATTAGGCCGCATCACAGCTATAGCTAGTGATAGCAGCCTATTGCTACACATGGAGTGCATCGTCGGTCAGTCTGTGTTTTTGTCTGTCTGTTGGTCACATTTGTGAGCCCCGCAAGAAGGGCTGAGCCGATCGAGATGCCGTTTTGGGGGCTAGTCGGGTGGGCCCAAGGAACCATGTATTAAATGGGAGTGCAGATTTCCCAAGGGGAAGGGGCAATTTTTCGGGTTGTCTTTGCTGCAGGGTACGCAAAAAATGCATGGAATGATTGAGATTCCATTTGCGGCCTTTTGTCGAAATTCTTTACCAACTGGTTCTGTGTTATGAGCTGTGTTTGATGAAGCATCTTCTGGAGTTAAATGTGGAATTGAGTGTACTGAGAGAAGTCACTTAGTGAATCAGTAAAGACATGATACTGGAGGATGATTCCCAGGTTTGAGTCAATGTTTTGAATTCTCTTCATTGCTTTGACACTTTCAGTCGGTTGACAGGAAGGGCATAAAATAAAACCGGCTCCAATTATTCCCGCAGGTTTTATTACAATAAAACACACACATACACAACATGCCATTATTCTCGGCATAAATACTGCAGTTAATGAACTTTTAAAATATTTAGCTTGCAGTAATATTATAGATTTCCTTGAAAGTATAAATTTGTATGATGACTTATAATCCTGAAGGCAAGATCTGATCGTAATGGTATTGAAAGTGCTGTTAAAAAGCCAATCAACCCAGAGATTCTCCCACAGTTTTTCAGTTGGAGAACTTGGCTCACCCCTGAGTTACAGCAGAAAGAACACCAGCAAAATTTGAATCTGTGAGTAATGTGCTTAGTTCAGCATTAACTTTTTGCTATTTGTCTGTATCTTCATAGAAAGTTTATGTGAATGTGAAAAATGATCACTCGTGACTGTGCACACTGCTTGCACTTTATTCGAATATTTATGAAAGGTGTTGATTAGAACTGGAGCATTATCACATGGAAAATTTAATACAGTTTTTTTTGTTTGCAGTTTATGTGCTGCATCACATGCACTTAGTGCATAAGATGCGGCTTATTGCTACAGATGTTGCACGTAGTGTGGTCTGTGTGTCTGTGTGAGGGAGTGTCTGGGTTGGTGTGTTGGTCACGTGAATGTACTGTCCAGAAACAGGTGAACCGATTGAGATGCCATTTGCGGCTATCTCTTGTGGGTTCAGCGAACCATGTATTAGATGGGGTCAATATTGGACGAATCCATTTGCAGCCACAGGGGGGTGACAGGTCGGCAATGCGGCCTTTTCCCATATTCGTTCGTTCGTTCTTTACGGGCAGGCGTCCAGCCTACTCTGGACCCCAGCGCTGAGACCATATAGCAGTCCAGTGCGCTTGCCCAGGGAGAGGAAGGGAATTGGTAGGTGTGTGCGGTGTATGTTAGCGAAGTGTAGGGTGAACGAGGGATTGAGTAGGAGTGAGCAGCTTGTCGGGTATTTCTATAGTGCGCCCCTTCTAGACATGGCCTACTGTCTGGGTTAGCCCTGACTGGCGCTGTGTATTACGCCAACCAGCGGCCAGCCAAGTCTATTTGCTTCGACTCACGCCGGCGTGGCAGGCAAACATGACACTGCTAGATCAAGTTGCCTGCAACGGTCACAGTTTATAGAGGACACCGTCG
>Ga0209363_1000302_pt1 | contig 18014 bp, 2 predicted proteins | sample WorMetexBAHAMAS3_FD_187385 | JGI IMG/M metagenome (GOLD analysis project Ga0209363, IMG submission 187385) | Marine gutless worms symbiont microbial communities from Max Planck institute for Marine Microbiology, Germany - Inanidrilus exumae... | ecosystem: Host-associated > Annelida > Digestive... | reverse complement strand
TACGAAACCAATATCATGCCTAACTTCTGTGTATAAAAGTATACAATAGCCACATTATTACAGACTACGGGGAAGCTCTGGTGATCAAACACAGTGTACGATATACCGTGTACCGGGCAACAGCAGTACCATCAAAGTTACTATACCCCTAGTGCCTTGCGTCATTTTAAAAAGCAGCTTTACTTACTTAATACGAAGGGCTCGTGACGTGTGAAAGTGGGCGTGGTGGGCGTTGTTGTCAAAAACGAAGTACAATAATCTAGCAGCATGTCTGTAAGTGTATATTGTGCTCGTGACATTGCCAGAAATTGAACTATATTCATTTTATGCCATTGCGGTTGCTATTAAGACTAAAGTGAGTGAGTGAGTAAGACGTAGACGTAATCGTATAGGATGTACAGGCGCAGGCTGAGCGCCTTCTTGCCAGCTTCAAATTACTGCTATTCAACATAAATTTATAAACTAGACTATATTAACTCTTAGAATCTCACTGCGGCTTCCAGTTCCTTTAGTTTGCGCTCGAAAATCGTATATAATATCTTGATGTTGTCAATGCTGATCAAGTGTTTTTTAAACATTAATATTATTAGAAAATACGTTTCTATCATGTGTCCTCTTATCTCTCTGTAATGTAGAGTCGTTAGTGTGCATCCTTTCAAACGATCAAGATAAGTAAGATGTCTCAGTGCTGGCAGAATCTTTGTTACCCTTTTCTGTACTTTCTTTAAGGCTTGTTGTTGTTAACTTGTTGGAATCTCAAAACTGGGAGTACGTTTACTATTCTTGACGTGAATATGCTCCCTAAATGACAACTTTTCATCAAACCATACCCCTAAATCTTTAACCTTATCTTTTTTCAGGGCGACTTCCCGATCATTATGGTCCAAAAGAGTATACTCGATCGACTTATCTTATTGACAAATTTGCCATAAGATACTACACAACACGTCTTATAAGTGTGTAGTTTGTTAAGTGCACATATGTAACAGATGCTCATGATTGAAAGCAGGGTGTAGTCTAATACTCCACTGGCCCACTGAATGCGCTGAGCTAGCTGATCGGCTGATATGATCTGCACAACACTGGTAACAGCTGATCTGATTTGGCTGATCTACATATGTGATAATTTGCTGGACTAGTCTCTTCAGATTGTTTACCCATAGTATGTACTGATGATAATTACTCCCATAGTGGGATGATTGGGTCAGATGACCCCCGTTTTGTAATATTGATCAATGTCATTATTAAAACCGTACTATTTTTGAGAAAAACCACCATTTCTTAGATATTATCAGTTATTCCCAAAATTTAATGAGGTTACATTACCCTGAACACATCCCCTTCTATGTTGCATGTGCTAGTACTTGCTATGTCCCCGTCTTGCACTGTTTCTGAGATATAGTGAGACGTAGGTCAAAAATGCCGATTTTCACCTACCGTACATGTATTTGGCACTTCAGTTGAGGGTGAAACCATTGCAGTTTCATCAGGGTGTTTTGTAAGCAGTTTGTTGACTTTCATGTGGCAGTGTTTGCATGATGATATGTCAAGCAATTTTGATAGAACGCTGAACTTGTGAGGGACTGACAGACTGACTGATGGACAAATGACTGCGGAATATACTGCATTAGCATATAGTTTCCAGATCAAAAGTGTTAATTTTTTGCATCACTTGATTTGAAGTGCAATAGATAATGTGTACTGACCTTTGTTTCTGTTTAATTATGTTCATCTCAGTAGAAGGTTATGTAACTGTTTTGATTTCATTTATCATACTGATAGATATTGATGAATACTGATAGAATGAACTGCATAAGTGCTCCTTCTTGCTTTGTTAAGTTGCATTGTTAATTAGTGCTACATTTGTACTCTGCCACCAATCAGCTGCCAGTGATGTATTTATTTTAGTTATTCGTCTGCAGTCATGTTAAGCTAATAAATTTGGTTTATTTTTATGCAAACCTACTGGTATCACCATTTTCTTAGTCATCAAGTCAACCTATGTGTACAAAGAACCTTTTCAGAATTTAACTTCTATAAAGAAAGTATATTACTGTTTGGTATAATTGTTTGAGTGATATATTACTATCATGCTATGAAATTTTGATGTTTTGCAGGCTGTCAGCGATGGTTCAGACTCCAGCCATGATGTTACACCTTCAAGGAGTAGCTCTAAGGTTGGTGAGCTAGATTATATGGACGTAGATGCAAACGCATCCACAAGTTTTTCTCGACATCCACTGATGGATGCAGATGCAACCTTATGTTTAATTGCAGAGCGGCCGCATTGTTCTAAGGCCGGCATTTGCGTGTTGCACGTACTCAATGAATGTTGATTTTCAGTAGTGATTTCTGAATCAAGTAACAGCTCTATATAACTCATAGCATGTCTAATATTTGTCTGCTGTATTACATTATCCGTGTTAATTCGTGTTATTGTTGTCGTGGTCTCGTGGATGACATGTATGACATCATCGGGTAGTGTCCTGTTAGTGAAGGTCCTTAGGGTGATGTTTTCAGTCATTAAGGAACACTGTGTCATTGTTCATTTGTATTGCTTTGAGTACATTGCTGACATTGCTGCTGGTAAGACCAGATATCAATCATCTGACGACATGCGCCATTGGACAGCCATGGATGCACACAGTATTCGGTTGCGTGGTTGGTTGCGTGGCACAGTGGTAGAACGTCGGCCTTGGCCGGCGAACTTTCCTGTCTTGCGCTTGACCTGTAGCTGATGGGTGACCACTTATATGGGTAAACCGTCCGCTATAGGTCAACCAACGAGGCCAACTCAGCCTTTTATCTCTTTGGGATCGATAGATGAGTAGAAAGCTGCAATTGGATGTCTTCTACCTGAGTTAGGGGTGACACCATCTGGTGAACGCTTACGAAGGAAAGGCAGGCATGGTGTATTTGCAGATAAAACTGTGTGATCCATGCCTGAACGCTTTGAGATATGCATAGTATATAAAATGGTTCTATTTAAATACTCTTCCTTTCCTTTTCCTTTTATTTTTGCTGATGTGAATAATTGCACATGTCAAAATTTTTGTGTCTGTACATTTCTGAAAGCGTCTTCTTGTAGGGTATTAGCTGTGATAGCATGCATGATGATCACATGTGAAAGTTGAAATGTATAAAATTAGATTAGCTAAATTTGACAGGTGTTCTTGACTTTGCATGCATGATTTGTATTAAAAAGTGGTATGCAGGTTATGAATGTAAGATAAGTGCCAGAAGTATTGTTTGTGCTGAAATTGGAGGTGCTAGAACTCAGTGCCAGTGAGTTATTATTACCACTGGTGATATGCATGTGTGCATGTATTGAATTTGCCAGACTCATTAACAGTGTAAAAATTCATGCATATATTAATCTGGACATATGCCTTGATTGACTTTATATCGTTCAAACATTCAACCGTTTGTGTTTTATGATGCACCGATGTCCAATCCAGTTATCTAAATCCAGTTGGATTTTGGTATTTGGCATTTAGTGACTTTATTGTAGCTGTTAGAAATCTGAATTTGGCCACATTTTAGGAGCTGCTTATTTGAGTCTGGTATGTAGTAGGAAATCAGCATCTTTTTACCTCTCCTTATGTCACATTTAGTGGTTTATTGTAGCTGGAGACATTGTCACGTGATGATCTGCTGAAATTTGCCAAAAAACAGATGGTGCTGCAGCAGAAAATGAAGACACGTTGTGATGGTATGTTGTTTTTATGAGTATTTCCAGCTAATTTTGCATATAATCATTATTTTATGTATGTAGAATGCAACAAACTTAGACACTATCGTTGTTGTTGTATTTGTATTTGTGTATGTTTATATAATTGTTGGTATCTGAATGACAGCAGCACCTTGCTGATGAAAGTGAGACATAACGTAAACTTAGACAGAACTGCAGGGGTTCATGGGGCAGGTCTGGTACAATGGGCAGAGGTCCCCCCGGGTGCTTCTTTTGGGTTATACCTAAGAGAACCATTTCAAAAGCCAGACTCACATGGAAAAGATATACAACAAGAGTTATATGTTATATGAACTGATGAACAGCAATTACACAAGATATCGCATTGAACTGATAAATAGGTCTCGTGGTGGTTGGTTAGTTTGCACCCTGTTTTAGGCGCCAGCACAATAACTTAAATGAGCGTCCCCTATCCTTTCCCATTTTGGGTTGTCGAGGTAGGGAGGGTACTGGGTCATTGGCCATCCTTAACCTAGCAGAACTAAATCTCCACCCAAGACCTTGTCCCTGAAAGAAGATGCTAATCTCCAAACCAACCAACCAACCAGACAGAACTGCAGTGTGCATGATCAGCTGAATATATGGGCTTACTTACAAAGAAAGGAGGCAGTTGCAGAGCTTAGAGAAATGTGGAGATTGGAACCAGTTAGTTTAGTGATTGGGTGGACTGGTAGACTGAGATTGAATATAAAGATGACAACAGATCATGTCAAACATTGTGTAGTGTTGAAGGTAAGAAAGTAAGTGTTTATTTTAAATTGGGGAGATGTAATTAGACACTGTAGTTATCCAACGAAGCCATGGGAGGATAAAGAGAACATCAGAAGTTTTGGTCTGTTGGAAATGATGCAAAGGTGAAAAAGGGAAACCCGCTATTTCAGATTCACCTGCAAAATGACCCATCAATGATCTGTGTGGCATGTGTGCTGTTTAACTGTCGGTATCTTTATCTGTTGTTTTGTCAGAATTAACGAAAGAACTGGAAAGTAAAGCAAATGAGCACCAAGATGATCAAGTATGTGTTTATTTAGATGGCAGGAGCTTGCAGCTGTTTTAATTATTGCACTTTGATACAGTGGTCTGTGGTTTATTTTCATACATGTTAGGGCTGTATTTGTTGCGTGGCTTGCCACTGTGGTAGCTTTAACCATTGTATCCATCTTAACATCTATGTAACATAATTTGTTTATTTTATTTTGCCATTGGAGCTCATAACTAGAAATTTGTTGGAATCTAAAAGTTCAGTGGTCACAAAGCTGCATGAAGTTTGATCACAAAATTCGACAGATTCCTGAGCATTGACTGTTCAGTCTCAATCTTGCTAATGTTGATCTGTGGACAGGATAACATTTGTTGCATGGATCTGTTTAGTGGAATACGATAAATGCATGTGATATGTATGTGTATGATGTGATCACAGCAGCACGGTGACTATAACCAGTTGCTGGAAGCCTATAATGCCTCTCAGCAGTCTCTGCAGCAGAGTGCATCTTCCATAACCGTCAGTACTATGCTTAGTATTTGTTATATCAACAGCTTCATTTAATGGATCAGTTGCCATTTGAAGCAATTTCGTTTTACCTAAATTTTAATGAAATCACAGAGTATTTGTACCTAAATCTTGAATGATGTCATATAAGAAATTTTCCTTAGAAGTACACCACTGAAGAGAAACTAAGCACAAATTGCACATTAAAGTTATGTTCCATAGTTATCCCCGCAAGAGCGAGGGAATATGTTTTTACCGGCGTTGGTTTGTTTGTCTGTCTGTGTGTCTGTCTGTGACCACGATAACTAAAAAGATCGTGGACGGATTTGTACTAAATTTTATGGGAAGGTTCCTAGGGGAAAAGTGAAGACCCAAGTTTGTGTTTCGTTACGGTGAAAAAACTTTGTAAACTGGCAATTGTTTACATTTTATGCATCACAAGCATGGTGATGATTAATCTTACCCACAATCGGCGAACGCTATGTACCTAAATGCCAAAATGGCCCCATGTAAGCAGTACCATTGGGCAGACTTTTACGGGGAGTTGTACTCTCTCAGAGTACTTTCTATCTAGTTTAGTATGAAACATCTATGCCGAGTGCGAGAGACTGTTAAAGCTGTCTGTCTGTCGGTCTGTCTGTCTGTCTGTCATACACTGGTATTGTACTAAAATGCTATCTATAAAGTGACACGATATTTATGAGGTTATAGCCACTGATTCTAGTTTACTTGCACCAATTCACCTCATCCAGGGTGTTAAGTGGAAGGGAATGTGTATGGAAAAGTTGTAATTCTACATATAGATGCAGATGTAGGCTACTAAAAGAAAGTCATCCATGCCTTTCTCAGCGGTAGCATTTCCTATTATCTTGATTGACCGCTAATTCTGATTACAGGGTTGTGCTATGTTAAATCATCATTTGTATTGAAAACAACAACACTTCTGCTATGGCATATACATTTGGTCTGTCTATTCTATATGGCTACTAGTAATGCTATGACCGATGACCTTATAATGGTCTTTTGCTGTGCTTCACTTTAAGCCTTATCAAAGTTCCATCTAATGTGAGTGTGATTGAAATGAAGTTACTACAGACCACTAATAAGATGTCAGTTCAACCCTTCTCCTCCACCATTTATTGGTCATTTTCCACGTAAACCTGGATTAGCTGGGTTTCTCCAGTGGTTTTCTCTCTCCATTTGTTCCAGAGAGAACCTGCAGGAGCAAATGGTAATGGTAACGGTAAAAGTAGATTTGTATAGTGCATTGTCACAAAGTCTTTAATGCGCTATAATAGTACCTTCCTATCATCCTAGATGGCGGTTTGGTGTAGTGGTAACACATTGGTCTCGATCAACGAAGTTAACCTATGCTGAGCCCGGTTAGTACTGGGATGGGTGACCGTGTCCAGGTACGACTCCCAGACGCAGCACTTTATTTCGGTATGTAACTAGCCACCCAGGTCGACTCAGCCTTCTACCCTCTGTGGGATGGTAAAATGAGTACCAGCCAGAGGGCTGTGATGCTATGTGGCTGGGAAGGTAACCGCAGGCCTGGCAGAAAGTAATGACAGCCTACCACTGGGTGGATAACTTAAGTTGCCTGCGGGCTGACTGCCTGTACACCGGGATCAGCTCCGGGCCCAACACTCGGTAATGAGTATGGGAAGACTTTACCTTTATCATCTATACCACAGTGTCTAAACAGTGGTAGTACTTCATATGACATTGTATAACTCGCTGGTCCTAGTCTCAGTTTTGTGGATATAATATAATATGCAATAGGCAGCTCTCGGCTAGTGTATCCAGTGTGCCGTAGCACTGAGGAATCTTGACTGGATGGAACAGCTTGAGTTTTTTGTGGTGAGCAGTGATGTGCATATTTATAAGTATTTTTGTGGCACTTTTGCCTAGCTGCTGCCGGCCTGCCACTGATATGTGAACTGGTTGCAGTAGTTACAAAGATCCATGTAAAATATACGTAAGTTCATATTATATTTGAGCCAACTAAGATTTTAGCGAAATATAGTATGTTTTTTTTGCAGTGAATTAGCTAGTGTTTTAGAACAGCTAGCTTTTGGGCTCGTTTCAGTTGCTCAGAATTGTTGTCGATTGCAGATGCTTAATGAACAGGTCGACTGCATGACGCAAAAACTTGAAACAATAACTACACTTTACCACACTCTGCAAACAGAATACAATGCTGCAACGACCATCGTAAAGGTTTGAATGGAATTTTCAGTTTATTTAATATTATTCCTGTGCAATATTTAACTGCCAAAATGCTGTGAAACGAAAACTAATGACTTGCAGAAGTGCAGTAAAAAAAAATAGAAAGCTGTCACTCAAGGTTGCACTGACCAATTTTGGTAACCTTTTTTCTTCTTGTGACTGTGACCTATGACATTGACCTTGACACTTGACCTACATAGTGTGAGTATGCGAAATATCTAAGTCATCGGTCATTCAGTTCAGAAGTAATCATCTAGATACACCAGACTGATTGCCATTAAAGTGTTAGTAAAAAAAGTGATGCACAGTCTGTGACATAAGTGGAGCTGTAAAATATATGGATTTAGGATTTATTCAAACACTAAAGAAGACAAAAATGTGTGAAGTATTTCAGTGACTTCCTGAGTCATCTTCATACACCACGTGTGGTGATAATGGTGACTATCAGTGTGTTTGCTTGGACTGCATTTCTTTTTGACAGTTATACTATTTATTATTAGGGCTGTTGACCGATTTATTTTGTTTGCGTTAATTGTCGCGGCCAGATGCAGCAGCCGTGTCCTCGAGCTTTTCGTATTTCACACGTCTGCGAATGGATGCAGACGCAACCTTAAGTATAATTGCAGACGTGGAAGGCCGGACACTGACGCGTCCTTCTAATGTAGCATTCCCAATGCAGGCGTAACGTGCACGATACAGTCGTAACACACATGTAACGCGCACGTACGTTATGGCGGTTTGTGCATGAGGATATTTCCAGAATTACATGTGCAATCTTTACCAAATTTTTTGTGCTTATTGCCTATAGCCATGGCTCGATCTTCCTCTGGCATCGTTGCGATAAGTTATGTACTTCCAGTTTTGTGGATGACATTATGTTTTTATGCTATAATGGGCCATATAGCTGTATGAATTTCGATACGAAGGACCGATTTCGCTTACGTTTACCTCTTTACTGCAAAGTCAGACAGAATTCAATTTTCTGTTATTAAACAGTGAATTTTGACTATCTAATTCGAAATTACTCACAAACTGAAGTAGAAGAGGAACAGAGAAATTTGACAATTAATGGGAAGAATTACTGAAACGCACGTCACCATAGCTATTCTTACTATGGTAATGCTGAACATTGGCAGAGAAACAAAGATACCAGTGAATTTATAATATAGAATAGTTCAGTAGTTAAATGACAGTTGTGCTGTGTCTTACGGCGCAGCACAACTGTAGGGGTTGGTGCTAATCTCCAATTCACTAGGCAAACAACTTGCAGGTTGCAATAGTCATAAACTCAGCAGTAGGCTACCATTACTTTCTGTCAGGCCTACAGTTACCTTCCCTGCTTCAGAGCGTCCTGTGCTTGGCCAGTATGAATCTGTGTTGCTTGATGTGTGTGACAGCAGAATGTCCAGAAATTGAACTGGCAACCACTAGATTTTTTGTGCTACCATGCCGCACATAATTGTAACTGGCGCGCCTAATGGGCCAGTATTGTTTTGCTCGCTGGTGTCTGTCGTCGTCTGTCATCGTTGTCTGTCGTCTTCTGTAACACTGAGTGGGCGGCCGTCGGGCGGCCGACACTGCACGGCGGGCCAGTATGGTTACCTCCCGTTAGGTGACACTTTGTTAAATATGTGTCTTTAACTTGCTTGTTTGTGCATGTTGCTTAGAGCCTGACAAGTGAATGTGAATCTCTGAAGATGAAATCTGAGCAAGTGGCACAACAGACAGCAGCTGCTGAAAGCACTGAGATTGCAAAGAAGGATGCTGAAGAACAGTTGGCAGCAACTCTTGACGCTTTGGAACTGAGTAATAAGAAGATAACAGAGTTAGAATCTCTTCTGTCCAGCAGAGATGAGCAGATGGCTGAGCTTGCACAAGTGTATGCCAGGAACAGTGCATTGGAAGATGAGCTAAGTTCGACGAGGACAAAGCTGGCTGAAACTGTAGGCTGCATTGAGAAGCTGAGTGATGAGTGCTCACAGTTAAAAGAATTGGAAATGACCCGCAGTAGTTCTGTGGACAAGATGGTATGCGAACTGCAGGAAAGTTTAGATGGTATGAAACTGCAGCTGTCCGTGGCAGAAGATGAAAAACGGTCAGCTACCAGCCAGCTTGAGCATCTCCAGCAGTTGCTTAATGATTCTGCCGAAAAGTATTCTGGTTTGGCCGAAGCTCACACCGCACTGCAGTCGGACTTTGACAATATGAAGCAGGCATTTGATCAGTTGAAGCTCGATCACTTGTGTTCAAATGACCACACGGCTGCTGTGGTTGAGGAACGCACGATGTTGAAGAAAACTGTAGAGACTCTTACGACACAGTATGACAGCATTCTTGCAGAAAAGCAGGCTATGTATGAAGAGGTAGGTGATCTTAAGAATTCTTTGCATGACAGCTTGGTGCTGTGTGAAAACATGCAGGCTCAGGAAAGCATGCATACTGCTGATGTGGACGATGAGTGCAGAATGCTGAAGAACACTGTTGAGAATCTTACAGTACAGCACGACAATGTTCTTGCAGAAAAGCAGGCTATGTGCCAAGAGGTAGCTGATCTGAGAAGGTCGTTGCAAGACAGCATGGAGCAGTATGACCAGTTGAAGGCTCGGGAAAACATGTTGTGCAGAGGAGTTGTCGATCTGAACTGTGCTGTGTTAAACAAGACACTTGTGTCTCACGTCGATGATGCGTCTTTGTCATCATATTCAGACATCGAATTACAGAATTTACTTTCCACATTACTTTCTGAGGTAACTGGTTTTCAGAACAAGTTAGAATTAAGCGCTAAGCGGATGGAGGATGAGTGCCAGTTACGAGAGAAAGTGGAAAGTGAGATGGTACTGTTGGTGCAGGAAGGCAGTGCCATGCGCAATTCTATGCAGTCACTACGGGAAGAAAATGAGCGATTGTTGTCAGCATGCAAACAGCTGGAAAGCTCACAAGCTGAACTGTCTGTACAGTGTAATACATACAGCAGTCAAGTTGTGCAGCTGCAGATGGAATTGGAAGCTGCACAGACCAGTACAGATAATGTGGAAGAGTCTGAGAAAACTGCCATTTGTCCTAATGTGACTTTGCTACAGACATCAATCGATGATAAAGATGCAGAAATAGAAAGATTGCATCAGGAGATCAGAGCATACAAACTGGATATTGAACGACTTGAGCAGGAACGAGAGGTTCATGCAGTAAATCAGCATTCGTCACAAGGTTTGTTGTTAATTACATGTGAAAAGACAGACGAAAGTCGAAACTGTGAATATGATGATAATGTTGAAAGTCAGCGGCAGGTTTCTGGCGCTGACACTCTCAAAAGTGAAACTGTTGTCGATGAGAATCTACCAAGCGGGACTACTATGGAAGTGTTGAATGAAGGTAGAGATGAGCTCTTGGAAATGAAAGAAAAGATGGCAGAGTGGGAAGCGATGATGGCTATGTTGCAGACGGAGAGGGATGAAATTCAAGCAGAGTTACATAAACTGGAGCAACAAGAGAAACGAATTTTTGGCACCATTGATGAGGTGTTGCAGTGCGTTCTAAACTCCATGAAAGGACGAGATCTGTTTCCATCAAACAGTGATACCATCACCGGTGATGACGGTTGTGATAGTGAGTTCTGGAACAAGTTAGCACTGTTGAAGACAGTGGTCGATGAGTTGGTGTTTGAAGTGGATGAAATGAAGGAGAAAGTTCACCATATGACTGATGAGGTTAAAATCTCGGAGCAGAGAGTTTCAGAATTAGAAGCAGAACGAGACAGCCTGAAAGAAGAAGTGAAAGAGATATCTCTGCTGCTCCAGAGTCTTCGAGAATCAGAAGATGCATTAAAGATGAGGGAATATAAACTTATTACGGAAGTCGAGCAGATGAAAAGTTCTGTGTCTGATGCTGCTGAAGATCTCAAGGACAAAGACACATTGCTTGAAAAGCTTCAGGTTTTGAGCAGCGATGCAGATAAGCTGAATGCTGAAACTGAGTTGCTGCATATGGAAGTTGCAAGCAAAGATCAGTTGCTGTGTGATGCAAAAGTGTTAGAAGAAACACTGCAAGAATCTCTTAGGATAGCAGAAGAGCGGATACGAAATTTAGAACTACAGTTGACTAGTGTAGAATCTGGTTACTGTGCCAAAATAGGAGAGTTACAGGCTGAAAGAGACGAGTTATTGACTAGGGTTAGTGATCTGCAGAAGAACAGTGATGCCTTACACCAGCAGTCTGCTACTGTGGCTGATGACCTGCAGAGAAAGTACAATGATAAGTGCAGTGAAGCTACTGAACTTCATAGCACCATTACCACATACTGTAAACAGATTGATGAGTTAAATGCCGAGGTTGAGTTGCTGCATACAGAAGTTGCAAGCAAAGGTCAGTTACTAAGTGATGCACAAGTATTGGAAGAAACATTGCAGGAATCTCTTAGGAAAGCGAGGGAAGAGCTAAGTACTGCAGAATCTAAGTATTCTGCAGAAGTAGGAGAGTTACAGGCTGAAAGAGACGAGTTATCGACTAGGGTTAGTGATCTGCAGAAGAACAGTGATGCCTTACACCAGCAGTCTGCTACTGAGGCTGATGACCTGCAGAGAAAGTACAATGATAAATGTAGTGAAGCTACTGAACTTCACAGCACCATTGGCACATATTGTAAGCAGATTTATGAGTTAAAAGAAGAGCTTAAGGTCAAAGTGTCGGAAAAGGAAGAACTGAATGCAGAGCACAGAAAACTGGCAGGTGCTTTAAATGACCTTGAACTTCATTTAGATCAACTTAGAGCCGAAACCGACGATCTGAATGCCGTCAAAAGCACCCTGGAGCAGAAGTTATGCAGTTTGCAGGAAGAATCGGAACAGAAGGTGAAACTGAGTGAATCCCAGATATCACAGCTTGAGGTCAGTTTGTCCACCATCCAGATGGATTACACGAAAATGTGTGAGCGGAAATCAGCTGTGGAGAACGAACTGACGGATTGCACTCAGAAACTGGAGCTGACAAGCAGCCGTTTGTCGCAGGCTGACGAGCAGTGTAGACATCAGACTGCTGAGCTTTTACAAGTTAGAACTGAACTGGATCAGCTGAAAGAAGTGTGCAAAACACAGGCAGATCAGAAGTCTTCAAGCCATAATATTGTCGAAAATGTTCAGATGTCTTCAAGTAGTAGTATGGAAATGACAGCAGACTCATCCACATCACAGGTTTGTACTGTATTGTACTGTATAATGCTGCCTGTTTTAACTCTTTTTAGCAGTAAACTCGAAACTGTTTTATTTTTACGATCTTATTCATAACTAGTGCGTCACACCTTGTGCCTATGGCACTTGGTCCTTGCAGCCTGCTAGTTCCGAATTTCGGGTGGTTCTAGTTTTGTGCCGCGCTCGTCCGACGTGCACGATTGGTAGTAATTTGCTGCGGCGTACTGACGGCACGCGGAGCGCAAGTCTACGGGCACAAGTGGTGCTCCTAACTGGTCCATGACCATCCGGAGGGTATAAGGATGCAAATTTCATCCAGATGCGCACAGAATTGGCCGTGCATGAGGAATAAAGAAACAGACTTGACACACAGATTCGGTTTTTACCAATGCGACGCTATACCAGCGCAGTACTTACTGTCGCTGTGTGTCCGTTCGTTTTTCTGTCACAAGCCGGCACTATACCAAAACGGCTAAGCGCAGGATCATGCAAACAACGCCATACGATAGTTCAGGGACTAGTTTTCTGGTGCCAAAGATCTTAGCGAAATTCCTATGGCGTCACCCCAACGGGGGTGCTAAATAGAGGTGGGATAGGATCAAATTGGCGATTTTCGACAAATATCTTGCTATATCTGAAAAACGGTGCAAGGTAGGGACACAGTTACTATGGAACGCTAATGGGAACTCGTATGTGCTCTATCGAATGGTGCTATTACCAGTGACCATGAGTGTCCCTATCTACCTCAAACCACCCCATTTTCGACATTTTGTATTGCCTTTCATATCTTAATTGTGACTTCAAGTTTGAAAGATCGGTTGTCGATAGCAAGTGCTAGCCAACAGATGGCAAGCCATCCCTGAATGGGGCGTGGCTAGGTCACGTGAGGCATTTACCCATATTTCTGAAACGGCTGATCGTCTCCGGTGCTGTCAACTTAAGTGGGTGGTCAGTGTGGTAAACTGGTGACGGTCTCGGTCACCAGTTTATCTCACTGTCAGCATCAGCGGAGACTTCAGTGCTTGTGTGTGTGTGTGTATATTCATACACACACCCTCACACACACACGCTGCTGCTGACAGACGCATGCCACTAGGCAGTGCGTCGCACTTAATGTGCTGTACACACGTCTACGGTCAGTGAGATAAACTGGTGACCGAGACCGTCACCAGCTGGCAGCAGCAGCACATGGCCGTAGCAACCGTGACGGTTTTCATAACCCTGTGACCTTTTGACCTCTGGGTCAATGCATGCTGAGCGACTACTATAGAGTATGTGTTTGGTGTTGATAGCTTAAGCCATTTTTCTTTAAGAGCGTGGACAAACAGACACAGATGCACCTGAACGCCCTACCCACGCCGGCGGCTATGGAGCCAGCGTGGGTAACAATAACTAACACTAACTACAACTACTGCAATAACTAGGAGAAATATATCATATCCGACTGTGATTTTTGTTGACACTGACGATACTGCGGATAAACAAAAGTGTCTGCTGATGGATGATATCTTTGGCAGTGGCTCTAGCACTGTCCATATCGGTGGTTCTGATTGTTAGCTGAAGTCAGGCAACTGGCTATACTGTGCCTGTTACCGATTTTGAAGATATCATGCCATGCAACTGGTCACTCTCAGGGTGCGTTTGTCATACTAGTGAGAGAATATCCCTGTAACTGTAAAATCGTCTCCGAAATGACCTATAATGTGTCGAGTGGGACGTTAAACCCTACAATACCATACCATCCCTAGGATGGAACATTGTCGGTCTGCAGCAAGTGCGTTTGTGACCACCACTGGTGTAACTCTCACTGATCACAACATTAACTGCCGTACACGTCAACGACATCTGTTCATTTTCGGTCTACAGACGGATTCAATCAGTCTGTTTCCTACTATGGTATGTGGTGTATCTGACAGTGACCATTGCCTTTTGCCATAGGTAAATAACGTGTTCTAACAGCAGTGTTATCACCAACCGGCACACAAAGGTTCATTGCTAATAAATAAACTCTGTTAGAATTGAACTTCAGTTTGTGATTTGGTTGTGCTGAATGGCTGATATTGTAAAGGCGGATGTTGAAAGTCTACAACAACAGTTGAAGGGGCGAGAAGATCGCGAGAACAAACTGAAGCAGCTTGCACTGAAAGCAAAGAAAGAGTCGGCAGAGTTGCGAAATAAGGTATGATACTCAGTGTTAACTTGGTCAGTTATGGAATGGCAGCTAGGCCTACTTACTATTTTGCCATTTTGTGGCCTTCGCCAGCCAACAATGTCGGCAAAGGCACTGTGTTTTTAGACTGTCCCTTTGTCTCGTTCATCTGTCCATTCGTTCGTCCGTTTATCTGGTCAGTTATCGTTACCAGAATATCTCACGGATGGCTTGAATAATTTTGATAAAACTGACAGAGAATATTCGCTAGCCCCTATTGACGAGCTGATTAGATTCTGGAGGTCAAGGTCGCAGCAGGTGGCACAGACATCCATATAGACGCTGGGGTTGAAGTGTCCCGTATTACATGGTATGGAGATGGTGTAAGTAAACTGTGGAGAAGCACTCTAGCATCTTTTCCGTAATCCAGATGTGCTAGTTGAGGTCAATCAAGGGCGTGTTGGCAGTAAAACTTTGCATCAATAAAATCCTCTATATCCTAACTTCTTAGATGGCGTGTTGGCACAACAGGTAGAGCGTTGGACTTGCAATCAACAGGTCGTGGGTTCAAATCCTACCCGGGGCAAAGCTGCGTAACCACCTCGAGCAAGTTGTTTACACCTATGTGCCTCTGTCACCGAGCAGTATAACTTGGTACTGGCCAAGGGGCGGTGATGCTCTGCGGCTGGGAAGGTAACCGCAGGCCTGGCAGAAAGTTATAGCAGCCTACCGCTGAGTGGATGACTTATAGTCACCTGCGGGCTGACTGCCTGTACACCTAAGGTGACCATCTATCCGGATTTTGTGGGACAGTCCCGATTTTTAGCGACATGTCCAGGAAAAAATCCCAGTTTCTGGGGACGCCCATTTGTACCGTTTTTGGCTTGGTGTCCCGGATTTTTCCCGATTTGCCCATCGCTGCAGCTGTATGCTTACGCATCAGTGGCCAAAAATTAGGTCAGATTTTATCTGTATTTACGAAAAAATCGCTGGCTGTTGGAGTCCACCTTTTACCCCACTGGGGCAGTTCAAGACGCTTTGCCAGGCCCCCAAGTCGGACCCCCTGACGGTTCGCACCTGTGTCGCTCGTACCCTATGATTCGCGCTTTCGGCACTCGTCCCAGATTGCAGTGCCCAAATTATGGTCACTTTATGTACACCGTGATTAGCTCCGGGTCCATTGCTCGGTAATGACTATGGGAAGCCTTTGCCTTTTACCTTTTACTTCATACCTTGGGGTGGCGGCTGATACTGATTGACCTGTATACTGATTGGCTGTATGTTTGTGTCTGATATTAGTTTTGTGCTTAATGTGCTGTAAACATTAAACATGTTGATGATGTTGTATTGCATTGGTGATCGTTTTGTGTGATGGTCGTATTGAGTAGTGAGTGGTGTAGTTGGTGTAACAGTGTTGGCTTATGTCACTATTTGTGGTATTTTTATGTTAGCTCGAAGCGACTGAGAAAGATGTGGAATCTCTGCGATCACAACTTTATAGCAAGCAGGCAAACGCTGATCAGTCACTTCAGTATCAGGTTTCTACTTTACATGTTTTAGATTTTGTTCCATTTCATCATTGTTGTGTATATATCACTTCAGCTTTTAACTAAGTGCAAGTGTACATCAGTTAACTGCTTGTTCTTGTTCTCGTCATCATAGTGGTACAGAGATATGTAGGTAGCACTGTTGAGGAGAAATCTGGCGTCTTGTAAATAATCCATATATGATAGTTGCCTTCAGCAGGGGCATATGAGCAGTAAAACTTTGCTCCAACCAAATTCTTCATTTCCAGTTCTTAACTGGGGTACAATCTAACACAGGTTAACATGTATAAATTGTCATAAAATGGTTATGTGTGTTTGTGTAATTATGGTAGAAGCAATCAAACGTCTGTGTAGGTCATAATGTTAGATGTTTCTTCCTTGTTATGATTTATTGGTATTATATCTTAGATTGAATGCTTTGCTGTATTTGAAATTCTTGTCATCATATTCGAACTGCTCTAAGTATTGCCACTCTTTAACTTCAATTCTGCCAAGTGCAAGGGAAGTTATAATTTATAAGGGAAGTTATAAGTTACAATTGGTTGTGTGGCACAGTGGTGGAATGCCAGTCTTTGACTGGCAAACTATCCCTGTTGTGTGCTCAATCTGCAGCTGATGGGTGACCACTTATGTGGGTAAACCGTCCACTACAAGTCAACCATTTAGGCCAACTCAGCCTTTTATCATTTTGGGGTCGATAAATGAATAGTAAGCTGCAATCAGGTGTCTGCTACCTCGGTCAGAGTGATGCCGTCTGGTGAATGCTTACGGGCTGAAGGCCTGGTGTGGCTGGTTGGAGCAGTGGTATGTTTGCTAGCTGCATTGTGGGTCCAATTGTCCATTAATGTGGGCAATGGATGGCCGCATATTGCCGATCAGTTGCCACTTCCGAGATTGTAAAGCACGCTGGTCCGATTATCGTTTAAGCAGCGATATATGAGAATCCGACCTTTACCTTTACCTCTACCTTCCTACATCTGATGACTGGTGATAGTATTTACTCAACTATTTTAACAAAAGTTTTGAATTTCTTGCACATTTGTTTCATACGGCATGTACACACCATTTTAACCAGTGGAACTCGGTTGAGCTGGTTGCATCATTTTTTCCACCTGTTCTCTTCTGGTCGTTTTACAGGCCAGATGCTTTCCTGTCATCCGGCCAACAGCGTCCGTGCATAACAGTGAACATGGAATTGGTGCAGTGGTTGTTGATAGATGAGATATTACATTTACATTAGGAGGAACTGGGTGGAGTGTCCCACCTGTGCAAGCCCATCTTTGCTGTGCCATGTGTGACAGCAGTCAGTATATACTGCTACCACTACTTCCATTTAACGACCATTTTCCAGGTCCTTTTTTCCATCTTTTTCAGAAGCTAACCTCTGGGGTTAATGGAACCGGGTTGGTTTTTTACAAGTCAAATATCCTTTCTGTTACCCTATTGTCAGTGTCAAAGCGCTGAAGGGAACACAAAGTGCTAACTCTCATCAGTGGCCAGACCTCAGAACTGTCACAAATTTACAATTTTCGTATGTAAGAAAGTTATGTGAATAGCATTGCGTGCGTAAGATTTTGCATATGCAAAATTTTTGCACAGAAGCTGACGTACGAACTTTCATGAATAGCACCCCTGGCCTCAGAACTGTCAGTGACAATCAATG
>Ga0209363_1000301_pt1 | contig 18020 bp, 13 predicted proteins | sample WorMetexBAHAMAS3_FD_187385 | JGI IMG/M metagenome (GOLD analysis project Ga0209363, IMG submission 187385) | Marine gutless worms symbiont microbial communities from Max Planck institute for Marine Microbiology, Germany - Inanidrilus exumae... | ecosystem: Host-associated > Annelida > Digestive... | reverse complement strand
CCACACAGCGGAATGAGCGGATTATGGTATCAAGCTTGACTGGTGCTGCACTCTGGCGAATGCAACTGACTTTTCCGTATAATACACAACTTGGTGCTGTTCTCTATCGAATGATAATGAAGCAGTGCATCTCATCGACATTTTATTCGCATTGTTTCATTATCATTCGATAGGGGACAGCACCACCCCACCCCACCCCATCTCACCTCATATCTCACCCTCACCTCGGAGTGCCTGGGTGACTGTGACACGTCACACACACACAGGTCGTCTGCTAATGTCGCTCGCCAACTGGACCATCGCTCGCTGACGACGACAAACACCGTTGAAATCTCATCTCATCAGTCAGCAGTGCAGCTGTCACTAGATGTCTGTCTGTCTGTCTGTCTCTGAGATGTCGCTCAATGTCGCTGAGACTTCGTGACAGACTCGCGGCGAGCGTTGATCTCTTCAAGGCGTTGCGCTGTCTCCGCAGTCCTTGCTAGCGTCTCATCGACCTCATCACAACCACAATAAAGACAATGTCTCACATCAGTGACACATTATCAACTCTGTGCACAGATGACAGCGGCAGTAGCAGGCTGATCACGGCATCATTTTGCACATTTAAAGTTCACACATCAGCCGTCTCATCTCTTGCCACTAATCGACACGTACAACATTCGACTCATATTTTAATAAAGCGAGCCGACCCCAAAAAGTACTTTTGACAAAGGATTTAAACTTAATGACCCTGTAAATCTGATTATCACTGTTTGGTCAACAAAAATAACAACATTACTAAAACATCAATAAAACCAAGTCTCCGCTGCTGCTGACAGACCCGCACAATGCGGTGCCTCAGGCCCACCGTGTTGTCCACAGATTTCGACGGTCAGTTTGATAAACTGGTGACCGAGACCATCACCAGTTTACCACACTGAGCGTTCAACTAAGTTGACAGCACCTGAGACGATCAGCCGTTCCAGAGATATGGTTTTTGGTTCGTGCCCAACAAAATTTTAATGGTTCACGTGACCTAACCACGCACTTGCTACCATCAACCTACCTACCAAATTTGAAGTCTATCTCCACTCATTACGAAGATATAAAAGGCGATATAAAATGTCAAAATGGGGTGGTTTGGGGTAGTTAGGGTCACCCAAGGTCACTGGAAATAGCTCCAATCAATATAGCACATACGAGTTCCTATCAGTCTTCTATAGTAACTATTTCCCGATCTTGCACCATTTCTGAGATATAGCGAAATACTGGCTGAAAATTTCCATTCGACCCTACCCCAACCTCTATTTGGCACCTCCGATGGGGGTGATCGCGTGAAATTTTGCCAAGATTATTGGCATCAAAATTAATAACTAGAGTCACTGGGCAGATAGTATGGTGTTGTTTCCGGCCCAGATCACCGAAAAAGCGAATCGTGGATTCGTCCAATGGCCTGTGCATGGTTTGGACCATTATTATTATTATTATTATTATTATGTTGCAAGTGACAAACTGAAAACCACAGCTACATTGGTGGTCACTTGACTCAATTTGTTTCTACAACGGTTGGTCAGTGGTCACTCTGTGGTCAGTCTGATGTTCTACGTTGGTCTGTGGTCACTCTGTGGTCACTCTGTGGTCAGTCTGATGTTCTACGTTGGTCTGTGGTCACTCTGTGGTCACTCTGTGGTCAGTCTGATGTTCTACGTTGGTCAGTGGTCACTCTGTGGTCAGTCTGATGTTCTACGTTGAATGACTGATGTCACCTTGTTGAGTTTGATGAACGTGTCCAGTCGCTGCTGTAGAATGTTGACCGCCTCGTTGATCTGTGCGTTGTCCGGGTCACTCGGGGTCAAGTGTATGTACTGCTGGAAGTGGTAGATACTCAGTTTGCACAGTCGAATCTACATCATCAACCAACCACTCAGACTACGCGCTGTACAAGTCTCAATATATCACACCAGCACGGCTGTTGTTCAAGGTAAATACAATCATTTTCACCGAAATATTTAGATAATCTTATGCAATTGTTACGCTGTAGTTAAATATTTTCCCCCATAAATTAGCCCATTTTATAACACGCACATATCAGCTGATTTACGCGACGACGTTGACAGAGAGGGAACTGATGATGACGTGACAGGTTCAGTTCAGCTAGTTCAATGTTTTATCAGCTAACAAGACACGGCTCAAGAACGACCTAGCAATAACTTCATCACTTCTTCAATAATACTGATGATGATGATGATGATGATGAGAGAGTTAGAAGTGATTTCAATGTGACGTTGCTGGCACTTGTTACCAGTCGATGCCCACAACTAGTCATTCAGCTTATTATCAACAGTAACACATTTCTAAAATCAAACCTATATTAATTATATACAGTATGATTAATAACAAAAATAAAGCATCGTAACAGACAAACCGTGATGACATCATAACACACAAACACACACACACAGACAGACACACAGACACAGACAGGTGCTTGTGTCACCTTGTCAACATTTGGAGCGTCGACGTGAAGCAAGCGTTCACAGACAAGAGCAAAGTTCTTGTGCCAAAAAGTCGGGAAAGACTCAAGATGCGTGATGCGACTTGGCTTCTGATTCAACTTGATGGCACGGAAATACAACTACACAAAACCACAACTCAATCATTCAGTCTTGTCTGTCATGTCCATGATACTGTCTCTGATAACACAGCATCTCGTCTTTCATGTCCATGACAGTAAGTAAGTAAGTAAACTTATAGAGCGCGGTTATCGTCAAGAACCTCTAACGCGCTGAATGCACAAGTATCGAGCGGACAGGTACGGTTTAAACAAACGTCTGAAACAGTCTGCACTGATGGTCGGGTCTTGGATGAAATCAGGGAGAGAGTTCCAGACTGTGGGGCCGGCAACTGAAAAGGCCCGACGGCCGTAAGTGTTGAGCCGGTAGCGAGGTACTGCAAGTAGTCGACGGTTGGTGGAACACAGGTGCTGCCGAGTGTCGACACCGGCGGCCTGAACGCAGTAGTCCGACAGGTACGGCGGCGGTGTGCGGCCGTTCAGACAGCGGTGAACTGTCTGTCACTGGTCTCTCATGAACTGTCTGCTGTGTACTGTATGCATGAACAACAGACAGTCATGATAGTGTGACTCAGCAAAACTGCAGCAGCAATCAGCCAGTAGCATCATCATCATAGCGCCTCCGTGACAGGCTTGCTGTGCCAAACATAAATGTACTTACTTACTTACTTACTTACTTAGCATGAATATTCAACAGCTAGCACCTCGTACGAGTGAAGCAGTAATCAGCAAGTAGCATGAATATTCAACAGCTGTCACCTCGTACGAGTGAAGTAGCAACTGTGCCTTTAGTGAGTGATCAGTGGTCTCTTCAGCCTCCTTGTAGTAGAAGAATGCCGTGCTGATTCTACACAGACGGACAGACAGACACTACACTCTACATAGCAGTAGTACTAGTAGTGTACTGCACGTTTGTTTATATTATAAGTACTACCGTACTCACTCGACGTTGTGTTGATAAGCAAATCGGTCAAGCCATTTCCGAGCAACAGCCGTTTCTCAATTTTTGAAGATGGCAAACGTCCAGCAACTTGGATTTTTAACAGTTTGAAATCTTAAATGCCAGTATGGTTCGCGCCAACTGGTCAAACCAATGTGTAGATATAACCACTTTTCTATTTTACAAAATGTCAGCCGTCCGCTATCTTTAATTTTTAAAAAGTTCAAAATCTCAACTGCCAGTATGGTTTGGAGGGCCAGTATGCACCATCGTGCCAAATTTTGTGCCGATCGGTCAAACCATTACCGCAATATGGCCGTTTTTCCATTTTTCAAGATGGCGGCCATCCTCAATCTTAGACTTTCAAAAGTTCGAAATTTTAACTGCCAGTATAGTTCGGAGGGCCAATATGCGTCACAATGCCTAATTTGAAGTAATTTCCTGCAGATTGGTCAAGCTGTTGCCAAGAAATGGCCATTTTTCGATTTTTCAAGATGGCGGCCGTCCGCCATCTTGGATTTTAAAAGTTGGAAATTTTAACTACCAGTACAGTTTTGGAGGGCCAGTGTGCATTACCATGACAAATTATGTGCAGATCAGTCAAGCCATTGTCGAGATATAGCCATTTTTTTATTTTTCAAAATGGCAGCCATATGCCATCTTGGCCACGTTGTACACCTGTCTGGACCACCCACGATGAGTATTTGTTGGTCTTTGTCATTGTGCAAAATGTGGTTGGAATTCGTGCATTAATTTCGATAATATGCAAGTTTTAATATTTCAAGCGTTAGGCTTGAAAATGCCTCTTCACACACCATTTTAGGCTGTTTTTGCGGTAAAATTATGGGAAATCGAAAACATTTTGTAGTTTTATCTGTCTATGAATGCAATAAACTGCGACTGACATCATGTGAATTAAACCGCGTCAAAATCGCTTCCGCGGCTTAGTGTGGACGCGAGAAAAATTGGCGTTACAAAAAAAGACAGAATAATCAAAGAACTAAAAACCACGTGAGAGTGATATTTCACCCATTTACTGGGACGCCCCCCCCATTGGAGTGGAGTGATCAGTTTGAATTTTGGCAGTGGGGTTATATCGCCGATGTAATCACCTTGTGACCCACGCCAACGTTTGTGACAATTGGTTCAGAGATTCGGAGTTCTGATACGTCCAATTTTGCCGTTCTCCATAGGAATAGCTGGTCGCCCTTAGAACAGTGTAAGCACTGCCGTGCTACAGTGTGAAAGAGTTTTGAAAACCAGTCAACATCTGGTACAGTTACAGGCAGCAGCGGCTAGTAACCAAGACCATCTAGTGTGTTCAATGCTATGGATAACGCACTTGGAATGCCACATTTCATCGTTGGCAACACGCTCCCACGACTTGACGTCAAAGCTGTCACTGTAATGTGTCCATTGGTCAGCAAAGCCGCCGGTCAAGTTGGACCACAATGCAACGTTCAACGGCTCACTCATGGACACGACTCGATGACACACGCCGGCCGGCCACAGCTTGTAGAAGGACCGCCAGGATGGGTCACGTTCCTGCATTCCAATACACACGTATATTGGATACCTACACACACAGACACACACACAGACAGACAGACCACGTCACTTCACCTAGCCAGGATGGGTCACGTTCCTGCATTCCAATACACACGTATATTGGATACCTACACACACAGACACACACACACAGACAGACACACCACATCACTTCACCTAGCCAGGATGGGTCACGTTCCTGCATTCCAATACACACGTATATTGGATACCTACACACACAGACACACACACCACGTCACTTCACCGTTAGTTTAAACTAAAAGTTGGACATCGACGCTCAGCGTTGATGTGGATATGCCTTCACCAACATACACGTAGGTCTGCCGTGACCTTTACCATCGACCTTTGACCTACAAAATTTAACCACTGTAACCTGGGGCCCGATGTACAAAATATCTTAGGACAAACTTAGGAAAAACTAAGGATAAAGTGTGACTTAGGAAAATCTTATAAAAAACGTAGGATAAACTTACGCAAAACTTAGGAAAAACCTAACGTTAAAACTGGAATTTTAAGACTGACTTAAGTTGAAAACCGAAGTGTGACGTTAGCTTTGGTTTAAGATACCGTACTTGCCTTCGGTAGTTGCTGTCAAGAAATGCCTTGAAGTTGAATGACCGTTGTCCATCTGGCAACAGTTCGGACTTCAGTCGCCAGATGTCGCCAGGAAACTGTACTCGCCGGTAGAACTTGCGTAGCATCGGCAACGACCAGGCGTACGTCAGAATCTATGACGTCGACCACGACCACAACAATTCCGTGTCGTGTCCTCAGCAGCATTAACCAATATTCTCTCCTTAGTCAACACTGCTTCTTTCATTACTGTGACATGGTCAGCAACGCTCAAAAACGGCCACACTATGTAGTAGTCTCGTCACTTGTTTTATTCATAACTAGATGCATGGCAAAGCCCAGCGTGAGCCCGCCCGGCATTCTGTTGCTCTAGACTGTAAGCTCGTGCCACTACATAACACGTGCCAAAGTTTGCCTGCTGTCTGCTATATGATGTCCATGCCGTAAGGCTGGCGGTGTCTCCCAATGCGAAAATTTAGGGGGTGGGCAAAAGAGAGCTAACCACTCTTTGCCATTCCTGGACCAAAGTTTGCCAAATTTTGGGGTATGTAGGAGTCCCTGTAGATTGAAAATATCTTTCCGACTGTTGATTGTTGATATTATGTTCCGTTGCAGAGATATGTTCAGTCAAAGTTCAAAGTTCAAGGTCAGTCCCAGCCCGTGGGGGTAAATACCCGGGGGAGTTCGGACGAAATTTTTCAAACAGCTGCCATGAGTAAATATGTGTCCAAGTTTGGCTGAGATCCGTTCAGTGACCTCAGAGATTAGGCATCGAAAAAATGAAGAAAAAAGAAAGAAAAAACCACAGCGGTAAAATATAAGCCCTTCGGCATCGCGATGCCGTGTGGGCTAGTTACAGTAGTAGAGTTTTGAGTGACTGATGAAGATAGCCGTGTTGCTGGGTATGATCCATTGATAGCCGTGGTGCTGGGTAGGCCACGCTATGTAGTGATCGTTTTACTTATAATTACAAAGAACAGTTATTTGCTGACTGGACCACCAACTTCTGCTGCTCTGATAGAACACACGACGTTCCATGTACACAACAGAAACTTTGATGTTGATGATTCACACTCACACAACTGGACATCAGATATGAACAGTTTCAGCAGCTAAGCCTACTGAAAACATTTCTACTTGACCACGCTGCACTGTGACTGTCTGCATATTAGTGTCATATAAATATTCTTATTAATATAAATAAATAAATATTCTTCCTAACTGAACTAACTGTCGTACCTCGACGTCAACAAGCTGAAGATCACGTCGGATGTTTTCACACAAATGCAGATACCTTTCAAAACACACCAACTATCAACACCAGCAGCTTAAAAGTATTTTTCCAGCTGAAAAAATCGTCGTAACCTGTCAAATAGTAAGCAATAGTCCACACATAACCACTGAAAATATCCATAATGCTCTATGGCATTAATATTCTATGGCATTAACACGTGTAAAATCTAAAACAGTACTTTACTGAATGTTGGACAAGTCTGCTGCTGGAAAAAGTATTTTATTTCTCACTGATCCAGACTCTTCCAATGTATGACAGTCTGTTCCCACATTTGGCTCTGTTCACTCAACGGTTTTGGTACAATTCAGCCCCAAAAATACAACATACTTCATAATTTTCAAAATTCCAAGACCTCCAAGGTTATTAAAAAGTCTAAACAATGTTCACAGTCGAACACAGTTTAATTGACGTCCCACTCCACACACAGAACTGGTCATTTCATACATGTTCTTTTCAAGACGTCCCACTCCACACACAGAACAAGTCATTTCAGCCGATCTCTTGGTTTGGTACTGAAGAAACTAAACCCAACACAAGAAAAGCAAGCCACACGAAATAAAATGCACCGAACTAACATAAAAAACATGCAAATAAGGGTAAACTTTCGACAAGCACATAAAAACAAAATTTAAACCTAAATCAACAAGCAAATGTAAGAACCGTTCACACGTATCACTGTTGTGTACAACGGTCGTACATAACACAGCACAGAACAGTTCGGATTATTTTCTCTACTAACCTCAGACAATCATTAGAGCTCAGACGCTGTCCATTGGAGGGAAAGAGGGGCAACAAAATTTGAAGAGCCTGATAAACTGATACGAACGTTGGCAGATAAGTGGAGTAGTTTAAGCTCTGCTAAAGTGCATTGCAAAGGCCGCCAATATTCTAGGGACACTCTGACAACAAAATGCTGCTATAAGCTTCCACACTGACTGACCGCAGCGAGTTTGTTGGGAGGTCGCCCTTGGTCAGCACGATGGAGTTCGGCGGGAAGTGATGAAGAATTGTCTGAGCAAAGTCACGTACGACGACATTTGACGAGTTATTACAAGCCGCATAGTTGTTTTTCTGTACAACACAGACACACACAGCGAGATTAGTCGACACACCACTAGATTAAACTAATTTGTAAATAGACACAACAATATTAGACTAATTTGTAAACTGACACACAATGATATTAGACTCATTCGTAGAAAGACACACAATGATACTAGACTCACTGGTAAAACCAGCTCAAGAGAATACACACGCAGCAGCAAATACTGTTAAACTCCACCTGATGAATAAGCAACAGCACTGTAAGACCAATGTCACACATGCAATTTCATTGCGAGATTTTGTCGCGCAACTTTATCGTGTGACAAAGTTGCAGTATGCAACTGTGCATGTCGCACACCGCAACTTTGTCGCATAAACCAATCAGCTTTCAGCGCATTCTCGTGACAAAGTTATACAGAATACAGCGCTGCTCTATTTGAAAAATGAGTTGCACAACTGTTAGAGAGTTGCATAACATGCCACGTCACACTTGTGATTTTGTCGTGCGACAAAGTTGCACACTAAAGTAGCAGGTGACACATCGGTCTTAGAGTGTCACACGACTAACTGTCAGTTACTGACCAGCTGGATTGCCAGCAGAATACAAGCACCCATCATTGTGAACACAACCGACATTGACACTTTGGCAATTCCAAGAAACTTCTCCGTCACCATCCTGACTTGACACAACCACAACAACAACTGTACCACTCATCAACCCACCCATCTGAGAGGCAAAACAGGTACTTGATAAATATTCTTTAGACGACTCAATTTACAGCAGAGCTATCAGTGATGAAAACCAACAGAAATAAGTAACAAAAAAAACAAAAGAAATAAGCAACGAAAGAAATAAGCGAGTATAAGAAAATAAATTCAACAAAACAGCTTGAGTCGGATGAACATGGTGCTTATCAAGAGAATCTGTTCGTACCTGACAGCCGTGTAGAAGCCGACAGCTGACAACAACGACAAGCAAATATCACTCTGTATCCAAAACCTCTCAACCTGCAACGAATACACAACATCTATATTCTGTCTGCCACGTACGTCCATCAGTCGTCACTTACACAGACCAAAGAGAAATCACATACAACAGCATAGAGCTGGTGAGATGTTTCAAACAACGTCTGTCAACAGTGACAAGGCTGCAGGTCTCTTGATAGCTTAACACCATGCATAGTCAGTCTAAATAGCCGCGTTGTAACTACACAAGTCACCACCAACGAAGTTACTCCATGTCAATGATGTTACTCTATGTCAATGATGTTACTCTATGTCAAGCCCAATTAGTACAGAGACAGGTGACTGTGTGTGGCTATAACGTCTTGGTCTGTAACCAACCACTCAGGCCAACTCAGCCTCCTACCACTAGAAAGATGGGAAATAAGTATCAGCCAAGAGGCAGTGCTCTTTGGCTGGGTACGTAACCATAGATCTGGCGTCATTGCATCACAAGGTAATGCTGGGAAACTCTTATGCTAAAAGTTCTACAATGGGCCAGCCGCCGGGTGTGTGGGCAGTCGGCCGCTGGCGGGCCGGGCGAGTGGGCGGCCGACACTGAACACCTTCTAATAATAACAAAACATGTTACATAAAGAGTATTTCCCATGAAAATTACATGTACAAAAGCTGTATGTGTGTGGATACTTACAACGCCATAAAAGAGATGATTGTTGAGGTCGAGATTAGCTCGCCAAGCAAACAGTGCCGTGTAAGTGACAAACATTGAAGCAATCAACAGCAACGCCGAGCCATGCATCATGGCCGCCCTACACACAACATTAGCAACGCCGAGCCATGCATCATGGCCGCCCTACACACAACATTAGCAGCACTGCACCACATAGGAAAACATGTACAATACGAATATAAATAAGAGTGCCCCAGAACAAAAGACCAACAAGAATACAGACACCAGTTGCCAGCACTATGTCGTACAGTGACACTAATAAAACATTAAAACATCAGTGGTAGTCACAGATATAAATACACATATTTAAATATTCTAGATTCACGACGTTCGATCGGGACTGCAGGTGAATGCGTTGCCACAGACAGGGGACCAACAAATATAGCCGCCTATCTCATCTATTTCAACAACTGTCAACAAAGCATTATGGGATATGTTTTCATTGACTCACCGCCAATCACAGATCGCGAACTGTGTTTACGTAATATCCATATATACATAATTACATAATATTACATAAATCAACATCAGGACGGCTGGTAGGCTACGTCACATATCAACAACATCCATCAGGCTAAGTTCATAGAACTTGAATCAATTTAACATTTTAATTTTCCTCCAAAACACTTTACATGACCAGTTATTAGTTGTATACATCTCATAAATTGTGTACAGTAACAATAAGATAACACGGCATCGTCTTCAGTGGCATAGAATAGCTAGAGTTTAGAATGAAACACCGTTGCCCATCAATACTAGCCTGAGTTATAACTATTTGTACATTAGTGGTGGCCATATTTGCTGGTCCCTCTATCGTGTTGGTTGGTGAGTGATGGCCGTGTGGTCACTACTGGCTGACCACAAAGATGACGTATACTCAACTACATGTGTTTGGTCTAGACATATCATCCAGCCAAGTAATTTACAGCCCAAGCAAACATGAAGTGAATATTCCGCACAGCCCTATAACTCACCATACAATACATGCTGTTATCAACATAGCTGCCATACGGAGTGGCAATGGACACTATGGTGCCATAAGTTATTTTAACACACACCGTTATTGTATTGCATTATCGCAGTTTACTACTGTATTGCATTATCGTATTGCAAAGTTAAGTGAAGGTTTTAACGTCCCACTCGACACAAAACAGAGACATTCTTCTTCTACTCCTATTATGACAGTGGAGTTTACATGTTTACAGAGTAGACTGCAGTAGAACAAAACGACAGCGGCAATACCATGAGATGGCTGAGACGAGACCAATGAGAGCCAGCCACGGCCCCAGTTGACACATGTCATTCTGAACGTGCTCAAAGTAGGCACTGAAACACAACCATAACGTGCTCAAAGTAGGCACTGAAACACAACTATAACGTGCTCAAAGTAGGCACTGAAACACAACCATAACGTGCTCAAAGTAGGCACTGAAACACAACCATAACGTGCTCAAAGTACACACTAAAAAACAGCCATAACGTGCTCAAAGTACACACTGAAACACAACCATAACGTGCTCAAAGTAGGCACTGAAACACAACCATAACGTGCTCAATGTAGGCACGGAAAAACAGCCATAACATGCTCAAAGTAGGCACTGAAATGCTGATAGGTCACACCTCTACTCTGGACAAACACTTCACACAAGCAACACGACATGATGACCATGACACACAGTCAGTCCACACACATTATGAGCATGACAGACAGTCGACATTAGCATTGTAAATCGATTATCAAAAAAAGATGGAAAAGCAAGAAAACAAACGAAGCAAATAAGAACAGGAAAAAAGGGAAGTGTAAAAGATACTGAAAGATAGAGTAGAAGGTGGGGAAATAACGGGATGAGGGGGACTGCCCCGGGCCCACATGGTAACAATGTGGCCGTAGCTGAGTCAAAATTGAGTCTCAGTTGAGTCCCGGGATTGGCCGGTCAAGATTCGGGAATGAGATTTCCCGGGAATTAACATTCCTAACAAGTACAAAATGAACAGAAGCAAGCAAAGCAAAGCATGAAGACACTTACTTTATGTATGTTGAGAATGAACTGCCTGCTTGTTCTTTGCCCTGATATATTGCAACAGATAAACGTTTGGCAAACAAACAATTCCATCATGAACCACTGTACTGATATAATATACTGAAAAATGTACAGTTTTTAGTGGCTCACCCTATATACACAATGACTCATAACTGGACTGTGTGAATTTGCATAAAAAGTCGTAAAAAATTATTATAAACATTTCTACTGCATTTTGTGCAGGTGACTTGACTTGCAAAACCAGATAAGATATGAAGAATATTGGCACGTCACTGAATGCATTGACAGGTCTGCAGCTAAAATAAATCCCTGATAAAATTCAAATATGACACTGTCGTCAACACAAGATAGATTAGCCCCGTACGGGACTGACGGTCGACTCCTACTTGCTGCCAACTTCAAAAGCACGTGACACAAAAACTAGGGCAAAAATCAAAAATCCAGCCGCGATAAGCTTTAGGTATTGTGCCCTAATGTAAGAATCTATGGGCATTTGCCAGCCCCCATTATAAACGGGGGAGGAGATAGCCTTTGAAAATGGCCGAATTTCCAACTTTGACCTTGGATTGGGTCATACTGCATACCGTCATGCATCACTCATCCACCTCTACCTACATACCAAATTTCATTACAATCGACGAAACTTTTTGTGGACGTACGGACGGGCGGACATAAGGACAGACGGACATTTGACACTCACTAATGTGATGAGTTGAGCTAAAACGGTCCGACTGGTGAGATACTATGAGACATTTTCACTGTCTAGTGATTCGTGAATGTCTCGGTGAAGAGAGTTCGTTAAGTCACTTACAAGGTCAAAAGTTCCGTACTCTCGTCTGAGCAGGTGAGTGATAAAGCCACTGATGGACGTCTGATCACCCCACGTCCAGCGGGCTACGTTCAGGTATGATGACAACGGCAGGTAAAGATACGGAGTCAAACCCACGACACCAAACAGACAACCTTTCAGCAACGTTCTCATGTTCAACAACTACACAGCAACGCACAACACAACATCTGAAGTTTTATACGTTTGCACTCGTCAGAACAGCTGCTTATGAACAAAGCCTAAGATACCTCATCCAGTGCATTTGACATCACTTCCTAAATCAAGCTGTATGATCAAATTGCGTTCTTTTACAAGAATTTTTTTAAAAACTAGTCGAAAATCACACAAACACAGGGTGACACATTAAAACTGCTAGACTGTCACCAAAACAACACGGCTATCTAGATTCTTGGCAAACGCTGATCATGTTCAATATTCTCTCAGCTCTAGACTCAGCAGTAAAAATTGCAATTTCAATAATCATTCCGTCTAGCATTGGTAAACAGTTAACAAAAAAAAAAAAATAACGGAATTATTCACCATTTTTGTTTGATTTTTTAACATCTAATTCTCAAAGCTCATCACTCGACTGCACGTCATAAGGCAGACATTGTGTGTTTTTATTGTCAAACCAGAGACTGTGTAATGAGTAGAGCTCTCAGTGGGCGTGGTGGGGAGCAACGGTGTAAGACTGTCTGTCTGTCTGTCTGTCTGTCAGTTTGATGCTGTCATTTGGACGTGGCCGACACATAGGCGACTGTTTGTATGGCACACTGCAACTGTTGTTTATTTATGCCTTCAGAATATTCACACTACGTAAGTTAGTAACGTGCAGATGCTGAAGGCAACAAGAGAACTTCTACCTCAATGCGCTGAAGACGAAACACAGCCCAGAATGATATCATAACAACATAGACGACAATGGTATGTTGATTACACAAAGCCAAGCCACACGTAACTGCCAACTCATAGAATTTCTGTCGTCAAAACACACACACAGTATCATCAGACTGCACAGCTTAGTTGTGTGCCAAACAGACAGACAGACAGACAGACCACAGCGTCATTCACTAGGCGACAATTCACGTAGTAGTCTGCTATCTCATCCCATCATAACCAGGGTAAACCAAATGTTTGTTGCAACTTATCAAACAAAGCATCGCCCTAACGCCCTAACAAGGCGTAACACTACTGGCCCGCCGTGGAGTGTCGGCCACCCGACCGACGGCCCGCCGGCAGTGTTAGAGACGACGATGACGGATGACAACAACAGACGACAGCAATCAAAAGTTCCAAACAATACTGGGCCATTAGGCGGGCCAGTAATGAAGCTGAAGAATAACTCTTAGAGGCCAACAACATGACTCAGTTCAAGTGCTTAGATGTGTACCTTCGGTGCCTGGTGATGCTGGTCTGCAGACATCAGGTCAAAGTCAACAACTTGAGACATCAGCAACGCAGCAAAGAGATTGTTGAGACCAAAAACCTCGGCAGACACCGACCAACTCCACGTTAGTTTGTTGAAGGCAAACACACCGACAGCCAACAGACTGCTTCCAACACAGCCCGTCAGCCTGACACACACAATATCATCAGGATGACTACAGAAGTAGAACTACTGGTGTCTGTAATAGTGATGGCACGATAGAACGTGAATAAATGCCAGCAGACTGCTTCCAACACAGCCCGTCAGCCTGACACACAGAATATCATCAACTAGGATGACTACATAAGTAGAACTACTGCAGTCTGTCATGTATCGATATCACAGAACAGAACGTGAATGAATGTAAAGAACATGTCTCACCACCACACAGTGTGTAAAGGACATGTCTCACCTTCACACAGTGTGTAAAGGACACGTCTCACCTCAACACAGTTTGTCAAGGACATGTCTCACCTTCACACAGTGTGTAAAGGACATATCTCACCTCAACACAGTTTGTCAAAGACATGTCACACCTTCACACAGTGTGTAAAGGACATGTCTCACCTCAACACAGTTTGTCAAGGACATGTCACACCTTCACACAGTGTGTACAGGACATGTCTCACCTCAACACAGTTTGTCAAGGACATGTCTCACCTCAACACAGTTTGTCAAGGACATGTCTCACCTTCACACAGTGTGTAAAGGACATATCTCACCTCAACACAGTTTGTCAAAGACATGTCTCACCTCAACACAGTTTGTCAAGGACATGTCACACCTTCACACAGTGTGTAAAGGACATGTCTCACCTCAACACAGTTTGTCAAGGACATGTCACACCTTCACACAGTGTGTCAAGGACATATCTCACCTCAACACGGTGTATTGCAGAAAACCAGATGCAACGCTGCTGAACACGGCATTGAGAAAGTTGACTCGCCACGCGGGACTGCGTACAGGAATCAACACCATTGCTAGTTTGGACAGAACGGTGAACAAAGGATATCCCGGTGGATGAGCCACCTTGGACACAAACAAACAGACAGACAAACAAACAAACAGCACATTGGCTTGATCAGACCAACTTACCCACACTGTTACAGATTCGACGACACTTCAAGACTAGTCTACATGACACTGGACTATAAACGTTCTCACTGACAGACAACTCTAGTATCTTGTCTCTAATCTCAATGTGCTAGTTGTCTTCAATGATGGCAGTAAACTTTGTTACAACAAGTACGTCTGTCTTCGGAAACTGACGTATATCCACACATGCCGATCCTACGTCCACACACCATGTGATTTCACAAACGGCGCATATCTAGCGTAACGTTTACGGTAATGTTTACATGCGGGTGGCTGTAGCGCGCACTGGCCGACTCGTCCATTTTTGGGCTTCTGGGGGAACAAAGTTCACAAAAATTTGAGATTCCCTGCCCTGGACGCTGGTGAACTTCTGAGCAATATGTGATGCCACTAGCTTTATCCTCAACGGAGAAATCCGTAACCGTACAAACACACACACAAAAATGAACAGTAAGCAATATATATCCACACCTTGCCTATCGGCGTGTGTGTATAATAAACTCCACCAATTCAGACTTATTAATGTGATTGACGGCTGACACATGTAGGTCGACAGCTGTTGAGGTGCTAGTGGAATTGATAGTTTGACTGACTACATCACATCTTGCACTGAACGTAGTATATCAACTGACGACTGTCACAAACCACATCAGCCATTTCACAGCACACTGTGTGAATTACTCACCCCGACTTCATGTGCAGAAACAATAAGTTCACCTGGCAACCAAACACACAACAATTAGAAATTAGCCCCGTACGGGACTGGCGGTCGACTCCTACATACTGCCAACTTCAAAGTCACGTAACACAAAAACTAGCACAAAAATAAAAAATCTGGCCCCGATAAGCTTAGGTATCGTGCCCTAATGTAAGAATCTGTGGTAATTTGCATCTCCTCCCCCATTATAAATGGGGGAGGAGATAGCCTTTGAAAATGGCCAAATTTCCGACTTTCAAGGGCTCGTGACCTTGACCTTGGATCAGGTCATACTGCATACCGTCATGCATCACTCGCCGACCTCTACCTACATACTAAATTTCATTGAAATCAAAGAAACAAGAAACTTTTTGTGGATGGATGGACACACGGACATTTGAGACCCACTTTATTAGGTTGACACGTCAGAATTAACCTAATAAACAAACTGTACACAACAAACAAACTAACCCGGCAAAATCACCCACTAACATCATCCTTTCTTCAAGCACTGCCACAGTGAGAGGAGGCGCTTAGCTCCCTCGACGCCTGTAGCCCTGTACCCTTCCAAACATATCAACCCACAAACAAGACAACAAATGCAAACACAGTAACGGCAAGTTTAACTTAAAATATTTAAGCACATTTTCAATTTTGCCTAAAACTTTACAGATAATTTAATAATACTTCAATTTAACAGCCGTCTTTCCATCTAAACCTGGGTTATCCAGTTTGATCGAGTCTTCCTACTCCACGTGATCCAGAATAAACCTCTGGCAAGGAGCAGAATGTGATGCCATTCAACCCTGCAATTCATCTTGCCTCCTTCTTCACTCACTACCCAGACATTGAACAGAAGCAGCACTGCTGTCATTGTGCCAGGTGTCTGATGCGAGTACCATACACAAATAAAAATGATTGACAGGACATGATTGCATACCGGAGTCACCGCCGGGCACTGACATGTGAAGCGTGACGGTGTAGACAGCCAGTACAGCAAGGCTCGTCGTGACAGAGATCTGATAGTTTGTCGCCAGTGGCTGAATCTCTTCATCACTGCTTGGCTCATCACTGGCCCTTCATCACAACAGCTGTCAACGACGTGTGTCAAGCCACACACACCAGACACACAGCTGTCAACGACGTGTGTCAAGCCACACACACCAGACACACACCAGACACACAGCTGTCAACGACGTGTGTCAAGCCACACACACCAGACACACAGCTGTCAACGACAGGGCAATTACAGTACAACAAAACAACACTGTCAGCAAGTTTCACAGGAATTACTTTTCACTTTGGAATTTTTAAAACATAGGTTTTGAAATTTGATGTCGCTGAACCTCAGATTGACTTAAAATACCGTATGTATTGTTGGTGACAGATTAACGAGTGACCTGACAGTGACACTCAACACCTTACATAACTTACAGTTTCAGCAGCAGACTACAACTTCAAGACAATGATCATGAGTCATCTGCTAGACTCTCAGTCCTTGTAGGCCTCATTAAGTACCTCAAACTGCATGCTCAACAGTACCTGCTGGTTCTCTGAGGAGATGCGTTGGCAGATCCTGCTTCATTGGCAGCCGCTCGATGTCGACGTCTTGTAGTCATTCCTTCTTATGACAGCAGCTTTCACTGATTAAAAAAAGCACATGAACTAAAACATTTCTGTATCGTATACAACCATGTCCACAAATGTAGTACAGTCATCTATTAAACGAAAAACGTTTCAGGCCGTTTGGCAGTATCATGTTTTGTAATTTCACTGTCACACTAGAACGGCTCTTTCACCAATGCACATGGAGTACATTCGCTCTGCACATGTTATATCAGCAGCATCTGAAGCTACTCATTTCATTACCGGTATCTCCTCCTATGGGCATTGTGGCTATGCATGTCTGCTACACTCACTCACTCACAGCCAAGACCACACACACTGCCAGACAGACATACTGCATCGCTGCATGCATGCTGACTTGTACACGTCATACAGTGAAATAAATACACACTAGTGCTGTGCGGTTCTGGATTTTCATCAATCGGTTCGGTTTCGGTTCTGGATTGAAACCTCCGTTTCAGTTTCGATTAGGGATGTGAATCGGGTCCCGGGACCCCGGGACCCGAAAAAACAACCCGATCCCGGGTTTCAAACTACCCAAAAGCTACCCGCGCGTCCGCTTCCCCACTCAGAAACGACAGGACTGCCGGCACAGCAGGGACAGTCTAGGCACTGTAGTGTACTAAGCGAGACCGTCG
>Ga0209363_1000298_pt1 | contig 18089 bp, 13 predicted proteins | sample WorMetexBAHAMAS3_FD_187385 | JGI IMG/M metagenome (GOLD analysis project Ga0209363, IMG submission 187385) | Marine gutless worms symbiont microbial communities from Max Planck institute for Marine Microbiology, Germany - Inanidrilus exumae... | ecosystem: Host-associated > Annelida > Digestive... | reverse complement strand
CCCATAGCGCCAACATAAGCAACAACTTTCAAGTTCCTGAGATGAAGTCATTCAACAAACATATCATCGACCTTATCAAAAAGAATCTGGGGGACGATGCCGTCGTCAGAGGGCTGATTAGAGACAGCAGGCGTCAAGGGTACGGACTCAACAGCAGAAAACCAAGGATGCCGGAGTGCTTCCTCCGCTGAAAGGCGATCGGAAGGATGGACGGCCAGCAGGCTGCGGATCAGGCAGCGAGCCGGCGCCGAAAGGGATACTTCCGACGGCAAAGGGTATCGACCGCGGCGAATTCGAGCAAATAACGTGCACGCATCCGGGTCAGCGAAAGGATATCGACCTACAAGCATCGTGTAGAGCATCACCCCCAGGCTCCACATGTCCGCCGGGCGGCCCGCATAGCTACCGGGCGAGCCAGGCACAACCCTGCTGGTCCTCCGATCAGCCACTGGGGCGGAGGACACTCCAGTGAAGGTGGCGTCCAGTATCTCTGGACTAACGTATGCAAGACAGCCGTGCTTGTCTGTGAGGAGATCATCAGAACCATTGAAAACCAGAGCGTCATAGAGACCGTCCAGTTGCAATAACGTCCTGTAACAACAACTTGGTTTTATTCTACTCTTCAAAATATTGCGATATTTCACAATGAAATAACTAAATGCTAATGTACATTTTGAAGCACGCTCTAATGCCAAATTTTGCAGAATTTACATTTTCATGCAAGTAACTTGCGACTTTTTTCTGACTAATACAGCTTCCAGCATTGATTCAGTAACGCTACTTTACTTCCCGAAGCAGTAAAACAGACAAAATAAATACTAAAATCTATACTTACAGCAATATACATACTGTGGGTATGGGCCCATGGCAGGCTTGATTTATTACTGGCCCGCCTAATGGGTCAGTATTGTTTTGCTCGCTGGTGTCTGTTGTCATCGTCTGTAACATTGCCGGCGGATGGGCGGGACGGCCGCCAGGCGCGTGGGCGTTCGGCCGCCGCCGGGCCAGACGCGTGGATAGTCGGGCGGCCGACATTGCACGGCGGGCCAGTACGGTTACGTCCCGTTAGGGTGACACCTTGTTCTAATTTTTGTCCCCTCGTAGTACGGGGGACAAAAATTAAAATAGATCAAGCCTGCCATGGGCGTGGTAACCTGCCAAGCGCCACTGACTATACGGTCCGGATATCATTTCAAAGCAACAATTCACGGCACAGATTTATAAAAAACGTGATCACTGATCACGAACATGAACATCCGATAGCAGTCTACTAAAACGCTGTGCAGATGTCAGTTTTGGATGAACTTCTATTGTGAAGTTGCACCAGTCCAGGTTTTGCCAGATATCTTAAAAGAGAACATTTGGGCATAACGGGCGGGAGTTTTGCCAGCCATATGACCTTCCAGTCAACCAAACCACTGACGAGAATTCAAAGTTCAAACCACCGACTCTACAACCAAGAACAAATCATCCTTTTTTGATCCAACAACTCAATTCTGACGAAGTGACGTCACTTCCTCTTCGCTGGCGCTCCAATGTCCGTGACCACAGTTCACGATATAACGAGTTGAAAACGCCTCGAGATAACTGCTATCACAGACTCACAGTTCATGTACCGGTAGAACATCTGGTTTGACACAAAAATCTTGGCCGGATCAACTCGCGGTTATGCTGGGGCTGGGTACCAACAAGATAAACTCTGGGAATATTTGGGCAGCCTTCCTGGATGCCCTTCCAGGGGCAGCAGGCGTGGATGCGAGGTGGTGCAGTCGCTGCTGGGGCCACGTAGATGGAGGGAGCGGTGCTGTTTTCATTCCGTGGTCGTATCAAATGTCACAACGTGATATTCTATGCACCAGGTACAAAATAAAACTTCATCAGGTTCAGCTAATAACGAAGAAGGGCAGATCATACCTTTCACCAACTCTTAAAAATCCACGTGCCATGGCCACGGCTCTCTCTCTAGTACCTGCGTTAGTGCTGTGGAAACTGGACACTACAGTTAAACTGCGTACCGGTACACGTAAGTCCGCCACCATATCAGCACGTGCACTAACCCTCACTTTCCGAAGTCTAGTCAACGTGTCTCGGGTCCATAATTCCCCAAATTTAACTCAAATCCACCGTAACTTTTTCGAGTTCTGATAACAGACAGACAGACACGGGTCACGACATTACTCCGACGGCCCGCAGCCGGCCGATGTGACAACACGCACCTGTCGACGTCAGCGAAGAGAAACCGTCGCAGCTTGACGTCGCGCACGACGACGCTATGACGGTGGCAGTGCGCGACCGCCGCCAGCGCCTGCGCGAACAGCCGCGCCGCCTCGCGCTCCGGCAGTCGCCGCTTTCGGCGCACGTAGGCGTGCAGGTCCTCGCGCGGCGCGTCCACGCATGCGCGGTGAAGCACGTACGCCGACGACGCGCCGATTACGATCTCGGCGGCCGTGTTAACGTGCGGGTGAGACCCGACCGCCGAGAACGGCAGAAGTACAGAGTTACAGCGATCAAGAAGCAACACCTGCACAGACAGGTAACACAACACGTGTTACAACCAACAGCCGGACGGACCTGATTTCTGGAATGTAGGAACCATCATGGCTATTACCACCAGCAGTTCACGTTTTCCTTAATCAACCTTTTCTGGAGTTACAGCAAATTTGGGTCACATCCCTCAAAAAGTGATCTTTCGAGGGTGAGTGGTGCAGATTTTCAATGGACCAAATGCCCTTCTAGTTGTGCAACAAACAGCATCAAAACACTAATTGGAATAGTGATACTTCAATGTTACATAAAAATCGTCTATGCAGTGAGGTCATTTACGTTCCCGACAGACTAGGTCGTTCAAGTTCTCACACATGTAAGCAAAACAAAAAGTATCTGATTGTAACAAGCTTCCACTGGTGGTCTGGGATGTTCCCCTCTTCTTGACCCTGAGGTTTACTGGCACAAAATTCTTTTATGGTCAGACGCCCTTTTGCCTCAACCTTTCTTTATTCATTGACTCATTGCTGAAGCAAGGGATACCGCTTCCTTTAGTTTCATCGGCTCTATCGTGCCAGTATGAACTAGAGTGCATTCGATAGAGTGTACACCTACTCCACGTCGCATGGCCAGTGTCATAACTGGCAAGTGGCAGATGCATGCGCAAAGTAGGTTAATCGGGTATTGACCGTTGGACCAGTACAGCCGCAAACGTGCACAGTCGATAGTTTTACGCTAAGCTGAGCAGTCACAGTGTGGTGGAACTTACAATCAAACGGTATCCTGAATGAGTTACGAATCTTTTCCATAATTTGATCAACTTTTCTCTGGTCGACAGTTTACATACTTCGCAAATTTCATGAAAATCAACCCACAACTTTATGAGTTATTCTGCTAACAGACAAGACAAACAACGGTCCAAACATTATCCATCTCAACCGGACAGTGGTGGAACTTTACTATGACAATATAGTACAGTATAATATATAGTTCTATTGCTGTACAACTGCACAAAATCATATACAAGACTTGCTAGAAGACACAGCAGAGTAACTGCGACTTACTCGGCAGATGAATTTTTCTCTTGTTTCGACATGAACAGCGGAGTATACTGCAACGCCAGCCGTCATGTCCGGCAATCGCTCTGTCAGCAAATAGTTGCCGATTCTCAGCAGTGAGGGCGGAGCGGTGCCGGAAGCGTGTGGAATGAACAGAGGGGGAGAATTGGGCTGGACATCTGGACTCAGCGCTCCGGCGGCCAGCAAGCCATCCGACGGGACGGCGAGGGTGCCCGTCTTGTCGGACTGCAGGTCCAGAGCTGGAGGTCTTTGCCATGGCTGCTGAGATAGCATTGGTACAGCTAGGACGAAATCAGAACGCTGGTCCAAGGAAAGTAATTAAGAGCCAAAAAATAATGAAAGCTAACAGCGTTCTGACTGCAACAGAATTCTGTTTAAAAACAACACAGTGACATTTGAAAACATGCCACAGCACTTTTATACATCCATTATTTTACGCTATAAACTAAGCAGTGGCCACTGTGACAAGTGAATGTTAATTAACAGTACGGCAGAAAGTGACTAGTTGCACTCGTGGCCTTTCATGGCATCTAGAAAGCATTATGCAAATGCACCAGCACATAGTTTCTTAAATAGCTTTGATCATACGACCTTGTATACCTTGATATGGTAGCATTTTCAGGTGTAATTGGATTTTACTAGTAAGTTAACCAGAAAAATAAAAATATTTTTAACGCACTGCCCTACCCCAATATAGGGCTACAACATGCTGATCCGATCTGTCAGTCAAAACATATTCTAAAATATAAACGACCGGTTATCTGCCCTGCTGTCCTGTGGCTGACGCCAACAACCACTGGCTCATATTCACTGTGATTCAAAGTTTTGAACCTGTATAAGATTTCATGCAATCACAAAGAAACTACAAATGATATCCATAAAATACTAGTTGGTAAATATTATACCAAAATAAAATAAGGCACATATGTGAACATAATACGACACGTGTTGAGTGATTGATTAGTACAACCGCTTGTCGGGATTTTCTTATGAATATATGTACTGATGCTCGCATCCACGTTTTGTTTACACCGTCCTGGGCTGTCTGAGTGCTTCGAGCTGTGGCCTACCCTGCCGCCGCAAGGTCAAGAGGTGACTGGACAGCTAGCCAGGAGCTAGCGTCGTGGGCGTCACTTCTGTGGTGTCCGTAAAGTAAAGATCGGACGTTTTATAGCTGTTGTGTGCTGGCTGTGCACGTGGTCACAGTACTGATAACTAACGAAACAAAAAGTCATAAAGTTTATTTTGTTGTGGTATTCGTATAATTAATATTATGAAAATAGTATTTAGTTTCCGAGTCGCACAATTCAACTGGAATCGTTGGACATACCATTTTGGTCACGACACTGCTCAATGTTGTATCAGAAACAGAAACATTACAACCAATTTGCAAAGTAAAAAAGTAAAGTTGCTTCAGTTTAAAACAAATTAAAGACTAAAGTAGACATGCCTGTCTAAATGCATTATGTCTGTTCGGTTTATAACTGGATTGTTCAGATCAAATTTGGTTTAAAACCTAACTTCGGTTTTAAGCTGCATTTTAGACCAACTTTTATTACCAATTCTACACAAAAAATTCAGGTGCTATAAATCCTATCATGCTTTACTCATTTAAAATCCAAACCTATGCAATGTCGATGTCTTTATAAAAATAAAACTGAATTCAAAAAGCAAAAGTCACATACCTTATCATACCAATTTCTTAATTAAATAGCATAGTAGAAATTAGTAGCTTTCACCAGTCAACATCTGAAATTACACATATACAATATATTACACATCCGTATTGTACTCAAGGCCAGCAGTGCCAATGGCGTTTTATATAATATTTATATTATTATACTTTTTACATTTTACTATTATTTTATTAATATCAATTGCAGTAACCTTAAATAGAGAAGACAGACTACCAATTTACAAATACATACTGGTCAAAATAACAGTTAATGTAATTTATCTACGCCACCTGTGCAGTATTGGTCCTGAAATGCAATTAGTGAAGTTTATCAATACTGCAATCTGTTCCTAACTTTCGCAAAAAGGATCATAATTTAAACTGACGAAGCATACATGCTAACAAATCATTGATCACTCGAAAACAGCCAAGAACGATCGTTTGAGACCAAGATCAAGATCACAAAATTCCGGTCTCGAGAATGACTGCATTCTCCATGACATACGTTCATGTAAGAACTATCTTATCTGCAATATGTTAAAATGTAACCACCCAGCCATGTACATACATGCATATGCGTTCATGCAGTAAACAAAACAGCAGCTGTCAAATTAATAATACCACAGAAAATAACTGTTAAGTCAAGTAATCGAAAAAAAAAATTTTGGTATGGTTTTCTTTAACGTAAATTCTACATCATAACTTAAACAAAGGCTGGCATTGTAAGCACATTCCTCACTTACAGCAGCAGTGCATTCTAATGCAATGCGTTGGTAATCCTCCAGTTTAGGTGCGTAAATTATTTCCCACCGACTGGTTAGCGTTACTGTGTCGGTTAGGGTTAGTGTTACGGTTAGTGCCAGTTTAGTTTGACTTGTTAGCGGTAATAGCGTAACAAGTCAAACTAAACTGACCCTAACCGTAACACTAACCCTAACAGAGACAGTCAGTGGGAAATAATTTACGCACCTAAACTGGAGGATTACCCAACGCGTTTATATACTCTCCTTGTTTTACTGCCACTTCATGGTATGTCTGCAACTTATTTTGCCATCTGCAATCAGCGGCAGCATATACAAATACTTACTTCCTGCAATTCATACTGCCGGGTTGGCTGGATCCTGAAATAACGGCGATCTACCTGCGAAAAGTATGCATGCAATATCACTTATCTGCTAACAAACTAACTGCAGAATTTGCCGACTGTAGCACAAGTTGCACGCAGCTGCAGTCAGCAGTTAGTCCCTGCATTAACACAAAAGCGAAACGCAATAAACAATGCGACACAACTGCGCAGTAACCTGTCGCTAGGTGGCCACGGCCGCTGTCGACCTCACGTTCCAACCAAGTTCTTGCTAATAGATAGAGAGCAGGTTGCGACGCACGGTCGAAAGACGGTGCGCGCGGCGATGCCAAACCACGTCCACTCACGAAGAGTGGACGTCTTCCATCGCCATGTTCAGAACAACATCGACCGCCATTACGCCATACCACCGGCCGGTCGACGCCCAGGCTTGCGAACGCTTCTGTCGGTAATGACTCAAATGAGTCATTCAGCCTACGCCCTGTTACTTTGCTTTTTCTAACGCTAATGCGGACCGTCTCTCATAATCGCCCTGTATCAACGGCGCGCTTCGGTACCTCCAGCTGTTACGTGAAAAGTAAATTATATGCTACAATGCTACATTCATGTATTGCAAATCAATAACCCTTGACGAACGTCTAAAGTGTGGCTTCCACTGTCGTGACTTACACTTTTCGTCACTTTCTTTTGTGAAGATGTATTTTCTATTTAGACGAGTTAGCGTTTTTATTATTATTTCCATTTCCAACATGGATTGCTTCTCGAGTTTTCAAAAAACAAACTGACGTACTAGTGACGCCACCGATGACGTCATTTTCAACGTATACGTTTAGTACTCCTCGAGGTTTAGTAAGTAATTGACATACAGTTAAATAAGCAAAAAGTTAAAGGTCTATAAACTATAGAATAAAGATAGTATAATAGGCATAAGCCTAATGTCTACCTACGTGTGTTTAGAATAGGTAGAAATGATTGATTATCAAAGGTTAAGGCCCTATCCTGAAAAAAGAAAACAATAACATAAGATTTAGATTAAATAAGTAAATTGATATTAGGACAAATTAATTAAATTTAATTGAAAAAGTATAATTTGAAATTTCTTGAAATTTTGGTTGATCATACAAGTTGACTTTTTAGATAAAATTTAGTAGGCCTAGGCCTATGGCTGGGTGTATGACTGAAGAATGAAGATGTTTTTAATATCAATAAAGGAATAGTATTGAATAGTATTATTAGTTAAGGCTGGTTGGTGGGAGTTTAACGGCGCTCTCACTTAACACTGAGACCTCCCCAGCTGAGCGGCTCGATGATCTTCGTAACTTCGCCCCACGAAGCCCAAGCTATATGCGAAATTCGAATATTGTAAACACAATTTTGTACAATTTCATGCACGTTTTTAGTGCACTGCGAAACAGTCTACAGAGAACACGTTTAAAACAAATTTGACCTTAGGGGCCTACTTTTGGCGATCGCCGTTTGCTATATGGTGGAGTGCAGTAGGATGAATGATCCGTCATAGCTAAACTGTGACGGCGAATTTTTCGTGGGGAGTAGTAAGTCAGTGGGGCTATGCCCCACACTTTTTGTCTGTGGGTACGATGCCCAATCGCCACCACGTATAGTCGGCGCCTAATGAACAGCGGTGGGATAGGCGTGCATACAGAGGCGTGGGCGGCGCGCGGGTGTAGCAGGGCGCAGAGCACGTGTTCGGTGCAGACACGACGTCATGCATTGATGAGTCGTGAACGATTCGTCACTCATCGCACTTGCACGTGGCCAGCGAGAACACGCCTCGACATAAAGTTAAGATTATGTTAACTTTATCTTAGTTGTTTCGAAAATCGGGCCCCTGGGTTCCAGCATTATGCTACAGTGACCCATTTGATTGATAAGCCAAAGGTGACATGCCCGATTAAGGTCGCCAATCTCGCTGGGCATGCCACGCCAGTCTCCTTTGTAAGGTCTAAACCGGTTAGAATGCAAGGCCCACGTAAGAGACCCGAAAGCCTGAAAGCAAGGATGGGTTCTCGGGGAAGGGGCCTTATATCGTTAAGTGCCCAGCTGCGTGCCACTCTATATAGGGTAGATGTGTGGTTAGTAGGCTAACTTACAGGGTAAAGCATATAGGACCACTACTATCGGGAATGGAGAAGCCTTGTTTCAGGTCAACACCACTAACAGAGGCGGTTCTAGCTATTAGTCCGGGTAGGCCGTGGCCTACCCAAACTCGTGCCGGGCCTACCCAAATGAAATTCTGCCCTAGTACACCACTCCTGTTGGCCTACCCAAAATTTGCTTGGCCCTTTGACTGGCCTACCCAAATGAAAATTCCTATAACCGCCCCTGCTAAAAAGACTGGATCAGCAAGACGAGTCAATCCATAAGATCAATAGTTCGTAGAGAAAGAAATGTGCGCTGTAGTCGATTTTCACCTACTAATAGGAAGGCACCTTGTCATGGGCATCATAGTATTAGTGTACTGTAGGCTACCTCAAAGTGCATTCTGACGCACTTTTTGCAGTTCGTATTGCTTGTAACGGCAGTGTCTGAAAGTCATTGTGAAGCAAGCCATATTCCAGTATGGACTAAGGGGCTTGAACTTCTGGGATCAGCGTCAGCTAACGAGTCCAACCACTTAGGCCTACATAGGAACCAGCTGTCCAGCAAGCAACACTGCCGGGAAATCACAGCGCAAGCAACCAAACGTTATTATATTAAAACCCCTTTTAATCTGACCACAGTGCAGTAAGCTGTCGTTTCCATTGCATTTAAAATACACGCACACTGTTTACATCTACGACTAACTTTTTCTAAACTTGAGGCAAAACAATACTGGCCCATTAGGTGGACAAGTAATAAAACTGAATCAGTAGGTATAAGAAAGGCATAGTGCTAGCGCCAGATCGGCCATCTCTGTAAGTGCTGCAAAATGCTTACATTTCCTTGCCCTACTACATTTACTGCATATTGACATGCAAAACACGCAACAAAAAATCAAATTTTATGAATTCTAAAACGCTTAAGATTCATAAATTTTCCAACTTCACAAATAATTCACAAATGTTATCAAATTTTAAGATGTTTAAAATTTCATAATTTTCACAAATAAAAAACCGCAATTCACAGATTATTGATCTACGCTACATTCCTGACAGAACGCTTCACGGGTATAGATGCGGAATGAGTGATACAAAAAACAGCTTAGGAAGTGTAACATTTGAGCCAAGAAATCCAACTCAGTCATACAAACACAAGCATAACACAAACATCGAAATGGTATAAAGTTTCGACAAATTTATTCTCTATATTCATTAAAATAACCAATAGTAGATCTAATGAATAGTCGTGTAAAACAACACATAAAAGCTATAAAATTTTTAACAAACATCACAACTTCCATTTAACTAAAATCTTCAAAGTGTCATGACCTGATGCTAAATGCAAACATATAGTATGACAGTATAAACTTGCTGCACACTTTACAAGAATCAAATATAGAATCAGCCACAAAGTGGCACATATGCTTTAACTAATGTGAATATCTGCATATTGCAAAAACTGCCAGCAAAACCACATCAGCTGGAACTATCATCCACTGCCAAATACACAACTGTTCAGCATTCAGCAAAAAACGTGCACATTAACACAACATGTAATGGAAAAGTGAACATGACCAAGTGTATCGTCTAAAGTTCAAGCCACTTCATGTTATCAGAGGCTATACTTTTATTAATGCTGCAGCAATTAACGATGATTAAATGACAAATCTTTTAAACAATTAAAATTTTAATGACTACCAACAATTGTAAGTACCAAAATTTTACTAACTGACACTTTTGGTCATTTAAGTAAACAATATGTTGAAATTAATCATCGAGTACCATAATGTGTCATAATATTAATCATAATAATATACACATTTAGTCCTGCTACACTTCTATTAGCTCTTAAATCTGCACTGAAACTGGAAGTTCACTGTTTATAAATAAAACACAAAAAATGCAGATTTTTACTATTACTAAACTAAGCTTTGTTAATTTATAGGTAGAAGATGCATTGCAATGGTGCAAACAAAGAATAGGTAAGTTTGGTACATTCCAAAATCTCCAGTTCGTTAACTAAATCACAGAACTGCACAACATAATGGAGAGATAAAAAAATTATGGACCCTGTGCGGGACTGATGGTCGACTCTTCACAACTGACGTTTTGACAAGTTCAAAGTTATGTAATACAAAAACTAGGATAAATATCAAAAATCCGGCCCAATCAAATTTAGATATTGTGCCCTAGTTTAAGAATCAGTGGTCAGTTGCCATCTCCCACTGTAAATGGCGGAGGAGATAGCTTTCGAAAACGGAAGGATGTCCAACTTTCAAGGGCTCGTGACCTTGACCTTGAACTTGGATCGGGTCACACTGCATAACGTCGTGCATCACTCATCGACTTCTACCTACATGCCAAATTTCAATTAAATCGATCAAACTTTTTTTGTGGATAGACAGACGGATATTTGAGACCCACTTTATTAGGTAGACTCAGAAGAGTCGACCTAAAAATAACTCATATTACTCAAATCAAGAACCGAGGCCTCAATGAGCTGTCTGTGCTAACTGCTACATACGCACTGGATACTGACAAAGAGACATCGTAAAACAAAAGTTTACACTCTCAGATTGATTGATTGAGTTAAGATTCTATGTCGTTTTACGTCCCACCCGACACAAAATAGGTAATTTTGGAGATGTTCTTCCCAGCCAATCTCTTGGCTTAGGTATTGAAAAACTAAATCAAACACAAAAAAGCAAACATACATCCATAACAAAATATACCACAACAGAAAATGAATCCAAAAAACTAAAGCCAGGTTTGGTCGCCTACTATGACCTCCGGCCTGGAAACAGAAAGGGCCTATTCTGCAAGGAGTACATAAATAAATCAAGAAGTAAACGAGTAAGGAAGTAAATGAGGAAGAAAGTATAAGGAAAGAAGAAAGTAAGAAAAAAAGAAAGTAACAAAAAAGAAAGTAAGAAAGGAAGTTAAGTAAACAAACGAACAATTTATATAGCTAAAGCAAGCTGGGTTGCCTTCTATAACGTCTATCCTGGAAACAGATTGGGCCTAATACTTACAGCCATGGCCCAGCACATGGGGAAGTAATAAGGCTCGAGATTTTATTTTAATTAATTCCAGCAGGCTGCTAATACCTGAATTAGTTGTTTCATATATATGTATATACATTTATTTACAGCGACAGATGAACTTAAGTGCACATGAAGATCTTTATAATTGGTAAGTATAACAGGCACATTCAGCTCAAGGCTTCACATAACAGTCATTCTTACGTGACTGCTCACGACAACATTTCTGCCGATTTAAAAAATTTAAAATTATACGAGTTAACACACACACATAACGCACACCATACCCCAAGCTGAGAAGTATATTAAAAATGACATAATCCCGTGATTTATCACTTTGCACAACTACTATTACATCCATTTGAGTCCACGTAAAATGCTACTAATGATGGCAAACAACTGACAAATTTGTGAGTTACTACGTTCCGTACACAGTACCCGAAGCTGGAAAAACTAAAATAGCATCAACTGTTGCAACTACAATCGACAACGACCACGGTCTGATGGAATCATCATATGAGTGCTGAAGAAGCAACGACTTTTCTGTAACTCATTAGAACCAACAAAATACTCCAATAACTACGGCACGTCCACCATATATCACTCATCATAAGTCCACCGAACTCAACTCCTAGCAATGGTAAGTGGAAGAATGGAGTGGAGACATTTGGGGGCTGAGACTCCAGCAGGGCATCCCAACTGAAGTAGGCACGCCCAAGTGCCAAACTACCTTCACTTCAACCAATTCCTACTATGTGTCACTCATTAAAACTCCACAGACAATGGATGAACAGTTGCATACGTCACTGAGGCCACTATGCATACGAGTCGCCGGGGCGACCACGGTTCCGCTGCTCGGAATGGTAGTCTCCGATGAATGATCCATCCTCGGTGAACTTTCCCGCGTCGATGTCCCCGTATTCGTTTAGTGACTCCTCATCCTCGTCACTTTCGCCTTCCATTGGATCGCCAATCCCAGGCCCATCCTTCAGTGGATCAGCATCCCTACATACATACAAAACCACAGCATGGCACCAATTAATACGTAATAACGGTAACAGTAATTAGATGGATAGTACTCTGAGAGAGTACAAATCCCCGCGAAAGCATTTTTGTCGCCAACACTTGGCAACACGTGCCACACTTACTATTTTGCGACCCACTATTATCGAATTTTCCGACGGAGCCATTTTATAAACAATCGCCGGTTTACGGAGTTTTTTGACCGTTACTTCCACGTCCCTCTATCGATCGTAACGAAACACGAACGTGGTCTGCCCTCTTTCCTTCGCATAAAATTTGGTGCAAATCCGTCCACACTTTTTCTAGTTATCGTGGTCACAGACAGACACACAGACACACACAAACCAACGCCGGTGAAAACATATTCCCTCGCTTTCGCGTGGATAATAACAGGTGGTCATAGAATTTTGACAAAAGGCCACACCATACGGGGGGGGGCGATATTTCACGGGGGACAATGTGATGACATCGACAAGTCGGAAGCATTGCAATTAGCTATCATGCCACTACTGAGGACTGAACTGTGAATGATCCCTTTTGCTGCACACACCACAGCACAGACTGTCAATGCTTTTCAGTGGGCCAAACAACCCCAAAATTACCCCCAACCCGTGGGGATCTCGACCCTCATCCAATGCACGGTGGCTCCTCTGGCCTACATGAGTCAGCCCCCAAATGGCATCTCAATCGGTTCAGCCATTTTTAAACAGCACATTCTTGTGACCAACACACAGACAGACAGACAGACAGGCAGACAGACCATGCTACATATGACATCTGTAGCAATAGGCCACATCTATGAAATGTGTGCAATGCCGTCTAAAATTCAGAAAGTATAATTACACATACTGTAGTTGCAATTTACAGCACATCATCTTAACTGCATACGCACTACCAGAGGCGGATCCAGCTATTAGGCCGGGTAGGCCGTGACCTACCCAAACTCGAGACTGGCCTAAACAAACGGTGCGGGTCATCCCCATGATCCCCACGTACACCACTCCTGTTGGCCTACCCAAAATCTGCTTGGCCTTTGACTGGCCTACCCAAATGAAGTTCCTAGAACTGCCCCTGCACACTACGCAAATCTGCATGAATGAGTTGTAAAAAGTTGTTATGTGACGAATCACTGATCACCAGTCTGCCAACATAACTACTGCTCCACCATGCTCTAACAATATTGCACGAAAGTGACAAAGAAAGCCATTGACTACTTACGGCCTGCGATACGGCTGCAGTGCACTGTCAGCGAGCTCTTTTTCTGGGTTCTTTTGCTCCTTCCTCTCCTTCTTGTCCACTACACCCCATCATATGTAACGTGCATTGTTAGTCATTACAATAACAACTATCACACTCGTCAACAACATCATCGTAACTCATATACAAAGCACCAGCGACACATTTAGAATTTTAGAAAGGGAGCCGACTGGCTCGAGGTTACTGTCGTGCTCGACAAAAAATAGATCATTTCAGAGTTAAAATCAACACAAAATAAACTCAAAAAACTAGAGCCATTTATACCCTCTGACCTCGAAATGGAATGGGCCTATTCTCAAGTAAGTAGATAAGTAATGAAGTAAATAAGTAACAAAGAAAGTAAGAATGTAAGTTAAGTAAGCAAACAAACAATTTATATAGCATCGTAATCAACAAATGAATCAGGCAGGGGAAAGGCCAGAATACTGTTTGTGTGGGCTATAGCCTCAAGTGATGGTAAGCGCGGTGCGCAAGCCTATAGTAAGTGTCTGGGGCCGTGCCCATAGTGGGTCCAAGCCCCCTTGGTCAGGAGTTTGAATATTGCTCACTTGGTTTTTAAATCGCTTTCAGCTTCAGGGGGCAAAGCGGCTTTGCCCCCTGAAGCTGAAAGCAACTTAAAAACTAAGTGAGCAATATTGCACTCTGGATTTGACTATTTGAACATTTGGTGCTTTCACGTATTTCATCCATTACGGCTTACTTACCTATGCCACTAAAAAACACACCATGAGCCATAAAAACGTGCCACTTTGTTTTCGCTCAGCCCTCCATGCCCCCTAGTCCTCGCCCCGGAAATCAGGGTGCATTACAGTGCCTGAGTCTGTCTCATTTCAGAGACTTCTTCTCAGCCAATCACTTGCAGGCATTGAACGAACTAAACCTAACATAGCATGAGCAGGCATGCACCAATAAACCAAATCATACCAGAAAACAAAATTAACAAAGTGGCTTGGGTCTATTTTACAGCCTTGGGCCTGTCTTGGGACACATGCCATAAAGTCAGTTTCTTGTAGTATAGAACAGCTCATGGTCAAAACTATATTACACAAATGCAACATGAGAAAAGCTATTAAAGACATCGAAAGAACACAGAAATCACAAAAATATACCATAATGGCAACAAGATTAATTACATAAGATCACATCCAGGTAAAAATTAGCCCCATGCAGGACTGATGTTTCTGCCAAGTTCAAAGTCACGTAACACAAAAACTAGGATCACAAATAACAAATATCCGGCCCAATCAAATTGAGATATTGTGCTATAGTTTAAGAAAGAGTGGTCAGTTGCCAGCTCCCATTGTAAGTGGCAACTGAAAACTTAGTTAAGGCTTTTGAAAATGGAAGGATTTCAAATTTTCAAGGGCTCGTGACCTTGACCTTGACCTTGTGTCAGGTCACACTACATACCGTCGTGCATCACTCATCACCATCTACTTACAAGCCAAATTTCACTGAAATCGAAAAAAACTTTTTGTGGACGGATGGATGTACGCCTACGTATGTAGCCTACGTACGTACATACGTATGGACATATGTATGTACGTACGGACGGATGGATGGACGTACAGACATTTGAGACAAACTTTATTAGGTGGACTCAGAAGAATCGACCTAAAAACAGCAAATCAGCTAAATGAGTTCATTTTTAAAAGATATTCCATCAGAAATCACTGAACACTGTTACCGTAATAAGTGTCACCCTTGCGCTTGCAACAGAAGCAGCAAATAATAATGAGGATTATGATGAGCAGAATGACTGCCACTACCACCGGCACCCACCACCAGTCCGACCAATTAAAACCACCGAGGACTGCGCCAGCTAAAAACCAATCAAACAAACAGTCAGTTAATGAACCAAACATGAGTCAGTCACTAAATTGGTTAATGAATCAACGACAAATTAATCAATGATAGTTGACTGAGTTAAGGTTTTAGTGACTGTTTTACGTCCCACTCCACACAAAATAGGTCATTTCAGAGACGTCTTTCCAGCCAATCTCTTGGCTTAGTACTGAAAAACTATAAATCACACACAACAAAAGCAAACATGCATCTGCAACAAAATGTACTACAACATAAAATAAACCAAAAAAACTAAGCCAGGTTTGGTAAACTTCTACGATCTGCAGCCTGGAAATGGAATGGGCCTATTCTGGAAGTATTAGATAGATAAGTCAGGAAGTAAAGAAGTAAGGAAGTAAATAAATAAGTGAAGAAGAAAGTATAAAGAAAGACAAAAGTAAGGACGGAACAAAGTATAGAAAAAGGTAAGTAAACGAACGAACAAACAAACAAACAACTTATATAGCAATAACACTGAAATCAACAAATGAATCGGGGCACATTACAAGAATCCAAGTCGATCAATAATTGAATCAGCAAATCAATCCGTGAATCAATCCCTGAACGAATTAATCAATCAATCATCAATCAGCTGATACGTCCTAAATTTGGCATTAGAATGGCGAATAACATGGCATGTTGAGTAACATGCTCAATGGGTATGTCAGCCATTTGATAATAACACAGTTGTAATAGAGTGCCTTTAATGTGATGCCTCCAATACAACCAAAAACGGAAAATGATATCGTTTAAAGATTACGGGACCAACTGTGGCTGTATACAATCATTTACATCAGATATGAGGCCAAAAACGTGTCAATAGTTGAGTTCAAAACGAGGTAAGGCCATAGTATTAGGCAATACTGGCTGAGGGCTGGTTCTAGGCAGTATTGTATAAAATTGTGAAACTCTTTAAAACTGCTGTCTGTCCTGAGCCACGTTTGGCTTTGTCAGAGAGGGCCAGCGTCGAAGCAGCAGTACATATGCTGGCCAACATAAATGTTGACCATGTGTGAACTAGCAAAGTGACCTCGAAATCTGAATCTAAAAATTAGCCCCACACGGGATTGATGACTCCTACTTACTGCCAACTTCAAAGTCAAGTGACTAAAAAGTAGGACAAAAATAAAAAATCCGGCCCCGATAAGCTTTAGGTATTGCCCCCTAATTTAAGAATCCGTGGTCATTTGCCAGCCCCCATTATAAATGGGGGAAGAGTTGACCTTTGAAAATGGCCGATATTCCGACTTTCAAGGGCTCGTGACCTTGACCTTGACCTTGGATCAGGTCATACTGCATACCGTCATGCATCACTCGACGACCTCTACCTACATACCAAATTTCATTGACATCGAAGAAACTTTTTGTGGACGGATGGACGTACGGATATTTGAGGCCCACTTTATTAGGTCGACTCGCAGGAGTTGACCTAAAAATTAGCATCATTTGTAGATAAAATCATTAGCATTGTCATCTAATTTCATCAGTCTAACATTTTTCATTCTCCGGTTACAGGGCATTCTGTGTCTGAACATCGTATGGTCTGGGAACTTAACCGTTGACTTTGACTGCTCATCTCAATCTCAAAGCCGGTTGTCAAATTTCAAGCCACACCGGACAAAACTTTTACACCGTTTCAAAAATACACCGGCTCGATCTTTAACTTCATACAGATGAAAGACAGCAAAGTCAAAAGGACGGAAAAAAGAGCGAATGAACACAGCAAAATCTGTGGCCTCTTCAAAACCGCAAACCGTAATAAAGAGTAAATATGCAATTGAAATTTTACAACAGCTCATCATCTACATTATGAACAATAATTCTCCAATGCAGAAGTAAGATTACATTAGTGTACCAGTAACAACCGTACTGCATCTTCAAACACAGTAAGGTAACAGAAGAGTATAAAGTATGTAAAAAAACTGTCATTTATCTCTACAGATGCCTGCACCTCTGAATCTTCGGACTTTATGGCACTATATAAATTAGTTCTAAACTCTAACTTAACAGGTTCTTTTCCATTTAACAACTGTAGGATATAAATCGAACCAGCTAATGCAGGTCCTCATGGAAAATAAAAAAGCTGCTAGCATCGTGGATGATTACCACGCGGTGTGGTGCTGGGAAGCTCTGGAGCCGGTGGCAGATCGACCAGCACACTGAAGTTAGCCACCTCGCTGCTGTAGCCGTTCGTAGCAATGCACTGGTAGTTTCCAGACAGCCCTGCCCAGCTGTCCGTGTCGTTGGCACGAACCGTAAACGACAGAGTCGTTCCGTCATGCGAGACGGTCACGTTGACACGCCCAGTTCTGTTCGAAATTGGACTGCGGCTACCAAGTTTGTACCACCTGATCGACACCGGCGTACTGTCATCACTGGCAGCCGCACAGTAAAACTCAGCAAACGTTTCGTCATAACTGAGGTGCACGCCCTCCGGTATGTCTGTTATCCTCGTCCGTTCTGTAACAATCGTTTATCAAATATGCTGGTGTAGAGGAGTTA
>Ga0209363_1000297_pt1 | contig 18108 bp, 11 predicted proteins | sample WorMetexBAHAMAS3_FD_187385 | JGI IMG/M metagenome (GOLD analysis project Ga0209363, IMG submission 187385) | Marine gutless worms symbiont microbial communities from Max Planck institute for Marine Microbiology, Germany - Inanidrilus exumae... | ecosystem: Host-associated > Annelida > Digestive... | reverse complement strand
GTCACGGTTCGTCGTGCGCGAGTGATTGAAGTCAAACAACGATCGAGGTCGCCTGCCCCATTTGTCGCAAGCACCCCGATTAACGTCTTTTTAAATGAACTATTGCCAAATTAATGCACAGTGAAGACTTTTAAAGGGGCATTTGTATATTATTTTAACGCGTTTGCTACTTTGTGGTTTCGTTTCTGTATGTACGCTTTCATGTCGATAATGACATGAATTTGTTACGTGATTAGATAGTGACCACACTATCGCATGATTTGGTGTGGCTTTTACTTTTGACCGAACTATTTGGCCGTTAAAATGTAATACAAAACGTCAAAAAGTTTAAATTGTGATGGCTTCTTAAAGTAACACTTGCGTAGTATTTCCACCCTGTTTGCTAATTGCAATTTTTTTTTAATTTTGTCATGCAGGTTTTTACGTCGACATGTACCGACGCGACTTTATCAATATAGGCTTAATCACTTTAACGCCCTCTGTAGCCTATTTCATTTCATTACGTAACATTACCGTTTTAACAAATTCCGACTGATAACACCAAAAACTGTTCTTCTGGCTTTCCACAGTCCAGCATTTCCCGCATTTTCTAACCCTGCTTTTTGACTGTGCCGGTCGCCCCGATAATTCCAGTCGTCAAATGCTGATTAGGCCTAATTTATGGCGACATCATACTCTACTGTGAATTTTGCTCTTCTTTATGCAAAGCCTACGGCCATGGATAGTTTCAGTGAAATCCACTTTCAGTATTCTTTACGTATCTTGATTATATTCACACAGACAGACAGCCATATCACTCGAACTCTTCAATACGGTCAACAAACTGGCAATAAACAGACACTGATCGTCACCAGAGAAGAAAAACAGCCGTTAAACTTGCCTTCTTTTTGGAAAACAACAAATGCATAAAGACAAAAATAATACAGGTACGTACTATATAGCATCATAATTTTGAAAATCCAGAGGCACATGTCATAAGACAAGGTTGGTTAAAGCAACAACAGATTAGATACTTAAACAATTTATGGCTGCATAAATATATTACATATCAGTTATTCTAGTTATACAAATTAGACATTTTCGAACATTTATCATCCAATTCATGCTCTAGTAAACAACTGTACAGCAAGGCAAACATTACAGCATAACAAGTTTCCACGGAAATTTGGCAAAAGGCCGCATCACCGTCCTGCCACCCCTCGAATGCATGCCTCCGCCTGCGACATCAGGTAAACAATGCGCAACACACTCATGCATAAGTACATAACAATGGGTCGGCACATGTCTCCCTCAAAAGGGCCCCTTCCCGTGGAGGGATCTGGACCCATCTAATACATGGTTCCTTGGACCTACGAGCCAGCCTCCTCCCCAAATGGCGTCTCAATCGATTCAGATGTTTTAGCACAGCTCAACAGACACACGGATCACTACGTGCAACGTCGGTAGCAATAGGCTGCATCTATGCGATGTGAGCATGCGATGCAACATAGTAATCATAATAACAACAATAATACATTCCTATCCCTTGACCGAAGTTCACCAAATTTTTAGCCATAGGATTTTTTCCATCGATGGTGTTTACTGCCAACGTCATTGTGACGATGCTCCAGGCTTATGGGCCTCAAAGGGCTAACTAACGTATTATTGTGCAGTTACCCAAGGTGAGGCAAAGTACCCAAAAAGGCCACCTAAATGGGCATTTGACAGAGCAGGACTTTTGCCCTTCCTAGTATCGAACCGACAGTGTCAAAGCACTGAATGGACGAGTACTCACTCAGTACTAAAATACTATGCATTCTAACAAAAAAGTATCACAATACGAGCAAGAACTTGGAGCAGAAACGAAACACGAAATGAATCGGTTGAAAGAATTGCACGACAGACTGTCAGTCACATTATTTGCAAATTTAAGCAGTGAGCACTGGAAAACGACTTTCTACCATTAGTTTTGAAATTTTTCTTCCAGTGACTTTAAGCTGCTGGTTGGATGACATCTGGCGTTAAAAGAGGGCATGCAAGCACCTACAGTTTTTCAGACCTCATGTATATTTGCAGGCAGCATGACTGACACTCTGACGTCCAATGAATCTGCTCTACAAACCCCAGACTCGGTTTTTGGATATCAAGCCTAAGCCGATGCAACTCCAAACAACTAGGCTGGTTAAGCAAAAACCAAAACTCGTTCATGTTGTGTCATTTCTGGCTGTTATGAGTGGTAAATGGAAGTATCACAGACCGAGCCGACTCGCTGGCGATGTGCATGTAAACTGAATGTCTCCTATATCAGTCGTTGTAACACTGTTCATCGTGTAACTCAACTTGAATTTCAGTCGAATCTTTTCTTCCTACAAAGCAACAACACGCACGTTCACAGCCTTTATTCCACGAAAACTGACATGAACTGATGAAAGACATACAAGAGAAATGAACCACTCGGTGAAACAATGATGATGACAGTAACCACTGCTACCACTACTTTCACTTCACGGCCGTTTCTTCCAGCGGAACCTGAATCAGTCAGGGCTCCGCCACGGGATATCCTCCACCAATTACGGAAGAGAACATTTGGAGATTACTGGAATGGAATGTCTTATGGGCCAGAGGTCCTTCCTGCCACCCAATCATCATCATCATTGTCAAAGCACTGGACACCCAATAACATTAGCTTATATGTATGTATAAGAGCATTTATATAGCGCCGCTCTTACAGCCTAAGCAGTAAAACCTGTTGCCTGTCAATACTATGCCTTTAAAAAAGGCAAAGGCTTCCCATACTCGTTACCGAGCGTTGGGCCCTGGGCTGATCCCGGTGTACAGGAAGTCAGCCCGCAGCTGACTTGAAACCATCCACTCGGCGGTAGAATGCCATTACTTTCCGCCAGGCCTGCAGTTACCTTCCCAGCCGAAGAGCGTCACCGCCCATCGGCCGGTACCAAATTATACTGCATGGTGACAGAGGCACATGCGTGTGAGCAGCTTGCCCAAGGCTGTTACCTGGAAGCGGACCGGCCGAGATTCAAACCCGCAACCTTTTGGATCGCGAGCGAACATTCTACCGTTAAGCCACACAGGCCACGTATGTATGTGACTGCAATTTACAGTTGTAACTGTATGTTACATGGCTAGCCTACAATACACCAATGAACGTACTTATTATTACTAACGCTAACCATTGGCCTGGCTGCATCCTTTCTTCATCCACAACTAGAGTCCTAATGGATGGGATGTTACTCTCTTTGCAGTGACTCTCCAATGCCACCAACAACTATAATAATACGAACATCTACAATGTGCACAAAGTCATCACTACTAGTCAACTAGAGGCTACTGCAGTCACCAGGTGGCGGTACTGGTAGGTGTGGATAAGGGCCATATGACAAGGTAAGTTTTCAGATGACAACTTAAGGTACTAGTAGGTTGTCTTGATCAACAGGTAGTACATACTTCACTAATAACCTACTGAGCTCCAAATAATATAGCAAATTCTCAAGAGTTCATGTATTAAGTAACACCAAAGTGATCACAGACTGCATTCTTTCATATGCAGGCAATATTTTGACGGCCGTATTCTAGGTAACCAAGACAGCAAGTTGCACTTCCCCAATTTTCTTTCTGCACCTGTGTATTCCCTCAGGAAAGATCAAGACTTTTACAATCCATCACGTTTCCTCCGATCCATGACCAACGTTGTCGAAACAGTACCTAAATTTTAGATAGCTTGTTACCCATTACGAGCATGTGGTTGAACAGAAGACTGCAGACTCACAGTACCTGTGCAGGTAACGCAATCAGCATCACCTGAGTGATTGCTGCGGCAGGTAAGATTGGGTTGTGCGCTGGCAAGTCTGTCGCCGAAGCAGGCTGCAGTTTTATTTTCATCACCTGCAATAAGCAATCAACTTACCACATATAGCAATGCACTAAATCATAGCTTAGTCCTTGCACAATAGCCGTGACTCAATGGCTGAAGGTAGTCAAACTCGGTTTGATTACTGCTTAAATCTATGCAAACCATTGGTGGCTGCAGGAAGGTAATCACTCAGGTGTGCCAACATTACAACATTACTTTCACTCACCTAAGCCACAGCAACTCCAGCAGTTACCCAGTACAAGCTCATTTGCCATCTGGCAATTTATCATCATTTAATGCTCCAATGTTGGTCATCTGTTGGACTCATACAGACGTGCATTGATGCAGCTCCCTTTATCTGCAACTCTCTGCCTGCTGATGTGAGACTATGCAACAGCATTTCTACATTCATAAAGACCTATCTTTTCACTCTTGCCTCCATCTATGGCCACCAGAGCCTCCATGGCGCTATATAAATACATTTATTATTACCACTGTTATTCACATTAACATTATGGTTTTCTGCCTTTTTCTCTGTCAAATGATCTACACTTAGAACAGTTGCATGCCCTCTGTCAGTGTACTATAAGGAAAGAAAAGGGAAAAAGGAAGAGTATTTATATAGCACCATTTATACTATGCATAATCTCAAAGCACTCAGACATGATCACACAGTTTTACCCGCAAATTACACCATGTTTGCCTTTCCTTCGTAAGCATTCACCAGATGGCGCCACCCCTAACTGAGGTAGCATACATCCAACTGCAGCTTACTACTAATCTATTGATGATGAAAGGCTAAGTTGGCCTGGTTGGTTTACCTATAGCAGACGGTTTACCCACATAAGTGGTCACAGGTCGAGCGCAAAACAGGGAAGGTTCGCCGGCCGGCAACCTAAGACCGACGTTCTACCACTGTGCCATGCAACCAACCTCTGCTACAATGATGAAACAGTGCATTTCCACACTGCTATATTGTAACAACAGTTCCTGATATAGTCCACAGTAAAACTGTTCCTAAACCTGATTATTCAGTACATCAACACATGCAACGAATGCACTTATTTTTCTAGTTAAATTCTATTTTTTGCGTCATTTTTGTTCCACCTTATGCACATTTTTATTATACAAACCACACTGCAAGTGATGAATCTATGCTAGGACTAACTGAAAGTCACAACATTAACGTTTGTAATTATAGTAAGGAGAACACAGCTGCCATAAAGATGAGACAACTATAAATATGTGGCAACCTTCGGAACAGCAGCCTGGAAGCTGAAGTTCTTGATGGAACTCGTATTTGTACTCATCGTAGACACAGCCATTACTTGAACGTCGGGCCGTGGTCGGTCCTTTCCGAAGTGTAGTAAGATCTTAATTCCATTTTTATCATATGCAACAACTGGTGCTAATGACCCTGAACATAGTGCATCATATCAAGCAAATAAATATGCCATAGATGAATGTGCAAGCAAAGCTATGAAGTTTGAAAAACAGACTTTAAGTGAAAATGTAATAAATAAGGAGGATGCCATGATTCACAGCCATGCCAATACATCCATCCATCCATTATTTGTACCGCTATGAACAGAAGCAGAACGCATAAACTTCAACTGCAAGCATGAGTGTGCATGGTGCTGAAAGCAATGTTCTTTAATACTTTAAAGGGTTTGTGTATGGGCATCCAACCCTTACCCACACTCTGGCAGAGGCAACCCAACCAACTCTTTCAATAACCCTAACCATACCGAACCCTACTAACTTCAACTCTAAAACAACAAAAACTCATCTCTATTCGACAAGGCGCACAACATGTCCACAACACAGCCATTTATTTAATAGTACTACTGAGACATCTTCTATGCGGCAGTCTATGGACTTCCTCCCAGATTGCCTTCAGGGACTATTGCCGGGACAGCACTGATCGGCGGTAAGCTGTCCGTACTCGTTGCTCAACAGCATTGGTTTGCCTGTACTCTATACACTGTGTATTTAGAAATAATGGCAACAGTAAAGTCACCTGGCTGAATGGTTTCGAGTGGTACAAAGACGTTAGTCAGAGGCTGAACTTCACTGACAGACGTCACCGTAGCCGACATATCGCCAGCACATAACACAGCTGCACCAGCAGAAGATGTGGTTGTGGCTGAAGACATCTTTGCTAGCTGGTTCAATGGAATTTTGCTCGAAGCACTATGACAGAAATATCAGAAAAACACAGAAATGCAAGTTTATACGTACAAAAAGTAGCTAAAGACGAAACACAGGTAATATTCTGGTTATGTATGATCATTATCTACTAAAACTTTCGACCGCTACTAATCATTCTCCTCCATTCATCCAGATCAACCTTCAAATAACAGAACCAAATTTCATGATTATTCATGACGTCTCTTCATTAACGGTATTGTCGGGCGGGCAAAAAGAAGGGAATCTGTCCATAAGCACCTGCGTAAACTATCCATAAAAGTTCTTTTTGGCAAACCCAGCCCAAACAGGACCAAGTACATAAATGTAGACTGATTAAACAAACAGTGATAGAAATGCACACAAACATTTCACAGCCATTACACACGTCATCACTGCAAGTTAAGAACTCCGAGACACTGTTGGAGCCCACAGCACATGCCCTTGATGATGACAACTAGAAAGAATTTGGATTAGTGAAAAGATGCTCTCGAATTCTTCTCAGTGGTCTCTGTATCATGAAAACTGATGGCACTAGCAGTAGCAATTTCTTGATAGTAGTTTCTTCATAAGTAAGTAAATCTGACGTTTATTAGTTCCTCAGCCACCACAAGCAGTACATCAGCTAGCTCATGGTAACTTACAATCACAGTTTACTGACTATCGGTTTGATGTGTGCATTTAAAACAATACGTCTATTATCATTCATGCTATTAACATGTCCACTGTTATCTGTAATATTTACAAAGTGTCCTGCTAATGAACTAATGGTGAAGCTAGGTACGCTGATTAACTCACACAGAAAACATGCTGAGCTATCCAAGAGATCTGGAATTAACAGTGTTTTTGTATCAATGGCTATTATTCGGCAGATTTCATTTATAAAGCTACTTTGTGATCATTCATCGTCATCATGATCATATTTATGTGAACAAAACATTGGCCAAGAAGTCACAACACAACAACACACCCAACAAATCTCTGCAAATAACAAACAGTGACTACCAGTACTGATCGTCTACTACTGCGGTGAAGGAAGGAGGTGATAGCCTCTCAACGAGGTGAGATCTATTCTCAATCCAGCTCAAAGCTATGTATCATTAGTGGTTGCTGCCAAATTGCTCCAATGTCCAGAAATGATTTAAGTGTTTATATGAGAACATACCACATTACACTTAAAAGTGTCAGTCTATTCCAGTAGAGTATAGCACTTTACTGACAGCCAGCATACTAACATTACTCCTACTGTTTTGTTGCACGGTGACTCAGCGGTAGGGCGTTGGACTTGCGACTGACAGGTTGCAGTTCAATTGCCGGCCAGTCCGCTTTCATGTAACATAGGTCAACTCAGCATCCGTCAGGGGCCGCTAAACTGAGTACCTGCTTCAGCTGGGGGTAAAGGCGGGATTCTCACCTCTGTCGGGTGGCAGGTAGTAGTAGTAGTAGTAGTAGTAGTAGAACGTACTGATTAACGTGGCAGAAGCTAAGTAGCTTCTAGGACACGGTACACAAATATGAGAAAGCAATTTAAAGTGATGAAAAAGATTTGGTAAATAAAAATGTTTTAAGTTGTCTCTTGAAAGACGGTAGAGAAGGTAACACTGTGTGATCCTATATGGCATGTGAGTTTCTTGTAGCAGTGTGGCAGAGTTTCTGCAAACTGCTATACGCTTAATTTACTTTTTACTTTACTTTCACTTAACAGGCGTTTTTCTGAATTAACCTGGATCAATCATTTCCTCCTCGGGTCCTCCTGCTCCACCCGTTCTGGAATGGAACCCCTGGGGATTTGTGGAATGGGGTTCTTCTACATGCCAGACACGCTTCGTGTCACCCAACTGTCAATGACAAAGCACTGATTGGGAACAGAAAACACTAACCCTAACCCTAACCAGTAGCTTGGTCTCATCCTATCTTCATCCACCATTGGACTCCTGTCAGAACGGGTGTTGCTCCCTTTAAGCTGGTTCTCCAACGCCATATGTGCATTAAAAAGTAAACATATCACTAACATAGCTTGACTGCAGTAATAAAATAAGCACCAGCGACACACATTGATTTCCATTGTCCATGTCATATGCAAAATACAGTACACCGAGATGATGTACATAGCACCAACAATGAGAGATCTAGCATCTTCTCCGAATGTAATAGCTCCCTTAGCGTGTAGTCAGTAAACCTTTGCGCCTTAACAAAATCCTGCAGTTCTTAACTGGCTATAATGGCTATAAAAATTGTGGTTTGTGTATATTCTGTCGTCAATAAAATGCAAGTCGTGACTAACGTTACTGCAGACGGCTGAGGCTTCCAGTCGGCCACTGTTGTGACTCCTGCTAATGACTCTTGTAGCACTGACTTGCCGAGAGCTTCAAGACTGTCAAGGCCACTGGACGACAGCTTCTGTTCAGCGTCACCAGCTGTGCATAGTGAGCCACACGCACACACAAATGTAACTAACACTACAGATTGTAACAGATACAGACAATAGATGCAGAAAGCTATCAACAGATGAAAACTGATTGACTGAGTTAAGGTTTTACGTCCCACTCGACACAGAATAGGTCATTTTGGAGACGTTCTTCCCAGCAAATCTCCAGACTTAGTACTGAAGAAACTAAACCCAACACAACAAAAGCAAGCAACAGAGGAATAAAATTATCCCAGCTAACACAAAAACATGCAACACACTAAACCTAAATAAACACACAACAATGAAATCTAAACCGAAAGCAACATGCAAAATTGAAGAACCGTTCACGTATACATACTTTGATAGTCAATGTCTGTCAATGTATCTGCCGATAATGATGTATAGTTGGTAGTCGGAGGTGGTACTAGTGGCTGTGAAGTCGAGCTGCCGAGGCTCAATAGTGCTTCTTGGTTTCCCGCAGCTGTAGTTGATGATGATGACGTGGTTAGATGCAGCAAGCCAAGATCAGGCAAGAGGTCACCGGATGTGGAAGTAGACCGTGGAACGGTCCTGTCTGACAAGGCTTGTAGTAAGTCAGTTGAACTGAAGGCAGCAAATGATGTAGTGGCCATGTTGTTGCCTACACTCGGCAATGCACCTGACTGCAGTGGATTGGTCTGTGAAATCAATGAAAGACTTGGTGCGGCATTGACAAATGCCGCCGTGGTGATGACGGCTGCTGACGTCTGCCGTGGCGTGCTGTCTGTGCTCGCCATCTGTACACAGAGGGAACCAAATCCCATTTGAATGAAATCTACTCACACGATGGAAGTAGAAGTCAGCAATCAAAACAGTGTAAAGACAGTTGATTCATAATATTGACCTTTGACCTTCTGACCAAAAAATAAATGGTTTCCAGGACTCATCGTGGAACATTTTGTATGCCAAGTTTGGTGATCCTAGCTGCATCGGTTTTTGAGACATTGTGCAGAAAAACAGACAGATAAACAATAGTGAAAACCCTATCCCCGCAACTCCCATTGGCGTGAGTACTTAGAAATAATTAACACTTAGCATGTAGTTCTGACAGGATTATGACCTAGTTAACAAGTCTCTGCTGCCGCTGACAGACCCGCATGATGCAGTGCCTCAGGCCCACCATGCCGTACAAAGACATCGACGGTCACTGTAGTATGGCACTGTTTGTGTGATCCTGCATTATAGCCATTTTGGTACAGTGCCCGCTCGTGACAGACGGACAGACAGACACATGATGACAGCAAGTACACGTACCGTACTAATCCAGAAAAGAAGGCTGTTAACTAAAATCTCAGTGTATTAAGTTAATCTTTTCCGAGAAAAAGCATAGTTTTATCTTGATGCCCTTATTGACGATATCAATAACTCATACACATACAGGTGACTGGAAACCAAACCTGGGTTCACTGAGTGTGAGTCTACTTCTGTTATGCCACAGATACTCCTTGCATTATGCAACATCATTTCAAACAGTAACTTGCATTAAGATCACCATAGAATTTTAACATATTCACATATACATAAAATGATACAATAAACCCATCGGTTGTCATTATACTTTCACATATTAATTACGTTTTAAACCAAGTTTTGGTTTTAAAGTGAGTCTAAAACTGAAGTTTAAACCGAAGGTAAAGTCATCCAATGATTAAATTTCAGAAGCTAAACTACAGTGGTGACATACATTAAGTGACGACGTGGAATGTGCTGTAAAGAATTCTCCAAAATCATCAGCGACACCATTAGTTGAGCCTATAACATGTTGACACCATAGCAACATGACACAACTACTGATATTGGCTTGCAACATGGACAACGTGAATGACATACAAACATAAATATGGCACAACAACTAACTGGAATATAAAACAGATGCAGATCAATTATTTTTCAAGCAGCAACTAAATCGTTAAGAAAATTTCTACAGTGAAACAAGTCGACACTGTCTCAAGAGTCAACTAACTCATGAACAGATACGTTTTCAGAAGTCACTCAAATTGCACGGTATTGCAAAGTATGATGGCAAACCATTCCACATATGTTGACCTGCAAAGCTGTTTCCACACCGGGTCACACAGCTTCATTGTTATCCCACTGCAGCCAGAAACCAGCATATGTACCAAGGCCACACACATGCACACAGAATGATGAGTGAGGCTTGCTCATTCATATCGACTGAGTTAAGGTTTTACGTCCCACCCGACACCAAGAAGGTCATTTCAGAAACGTTCTTCCCAGCCAATCTCTTGTCTTAGTGCTGAAAACTGCTCAGTCATAACACGAAATCGCCAAACCAGCGAGATATGGCGGAACTAAATTTGAGTTACACACTACGAAAACATACACGTGTTATTTAGGACAAATGCACTGATCAATGCTAATATATAATGAAGATATCAAGAAATTCCCTCTGAGAAATACGGTAAATAACTCTCCAAGTGTCACTCTAGTAAGGCCTTTGACATGGTGTAATACAGCACGCTGTTGAGTAAAATAGCCCAGTTAGACATTCCTGATCACGTCTATAACTGGTTTGTTGACTTTTTGATGGCCACATGCATCAAATAAAATATGGTGACCAGATGCCATTCCTGTTATACATATCAGCCAATATAACACAGGGCTCAGCAATTGGTTCCCCCTCTTATGTTGCAAATGCATCCGACTTGCATGCACTTACAGATGGTAATGAACTCTGTAAATATGCCGACAACACATATATTATTTTCCCTGCAGTCAACTTCGACTCATGCACAGCTGAGCTTTGCACTATCACAGATCGGGCGTGTAAAAATAACCTTAAGCAAAAAGTCACATTATCTTTGTCGACAATAGGTAAAAGGCAAACTTTTCTGCGCCCACCATAATCACAGAACTCCAGCAAGTACAAGAGCTAAAAATTCCCGGCGTCACACTCAATAATGACCGATCTGTATCAAAGCATGTTCAGACTGTTACATCTAGTGTTCAAACATTATATGCACTGCACCTCTTGTGAGCTCATGGTTGATGTTATGTGAAAGTGCACTACTAACAATCTTCAGAGCAGTCGTAGTAGCTAAATTATTTAGCTACTACGACTGCTCTGAAGATTGTTAGTAGTGCACTTTCACATAACATCAACCATGAGCTCACAAGAGGTGCAGTGAAAATTGTTGTACGGATCAAGTGCCTGGTGGGGTTTTTGCCAGTGCCACAGACTGCCAAAAATTCAAGGCATTTATCCGATATACGATAGTATTTGCGCTGGTTTCTATACTCCAGATTCGGATTATGACTTAGAAGAATTATGTAATGAAGCTGAACAATGGCTGTTCAACACGATTTTAAACTCTCCATTCCATGCGTTGGAACAACTGTTGCCACACGCTCTCCCACAGAGCTATCATTTCAAAAAAACGGCCGCATACTAGACAGGTTCCATCGACATCCCAGCGTTGACATGGATGCATTTGCCACCAGATAGTTGAACCAAGGTGTAATCTTGACCACTGCTCTCCAACATCTAACCAAGTCATGAGGCTAGCGCAGCGGTCATTCGGGGATTCCCTGTAAGTTTCACTGAGACTGCTCAACTAGTTCATGAGATGTGGTGTTCACAAGATTTGATCTCAATGGCCTGCTGTGACCTTTGACCTCAAACAGTTAATCAGGTCATCCATAGTGGGTGGTGTCAGTTGTTTTATTAAAACTGTTTAAGCCATTCATGAGACATTGTGGTAACAATATCTGACCAGACGAACAGATGAATGAATGGACAACAGGACAGCCTAAAAACGTAATGCCTTTGCCGAGCACCGGTTGAGTGATGCCATAGCAAACATCACATGTGAAGCAGAGTGAAACTGTGTGAAAATGATACAATCTGTGCTATCTGATGAAATACAAAACACAGTGCACAATACAAACTGACCTAGCAACGGATCGTCAAGGAAATTCAACGAGTTACCAGATGCTGGCTGCCGACCAGCTTCCATTGTCGCCAGGTCTATTGCAGATATTAACATCAGCAACAAAGATGTTATTCCAAGACAACCCACAGCAGCTGATATTTTACACACTGCGGTAATCAATCAATAACGTACTTACTGTCATTTTGTTTAGCATTTACCTACCTTCTCCAATCTATTACAAATCATTACGAATTTCAGTTATTTGGATTACAGAATGCAGGATTCTCAATTTTATCCACTATCTCGGCATCTGTCTTTGTCTATTCCATCTTTTTTTCTAGCCTTAATAGAGCACACAGCACAATTTTCTTACCTTAATATGGCACATAGCGCATACTCAAAAAGATTCACCAAAGGCAGCATGCAACGTGGCCAGCTTACATTTCCATCCAAGTATTTGAGGATGGATTGGACAGATTTGTTTTAGATGCAAGTATCTTTCAGGTGACACATAAAAATATTGACACCAAAATTATCCACGTCTTAACTCCTAAGATAATATGCAGTACATCTTATCTAGCATCACCAATCACTTCTTCCTCTTTTGATTCACCACTCTGCTCATCCATTACTCCCTCTCTCTTTCACTCCTGGCTTAAAACCTACCTGTTTCACCAATCCTACCCCCCGTAGTTTCACTTCTTCCTGCCGGATTGCCTTCACAAACTAATATCAGGACCGTTTCTTCTGAGCTGATTGGTTTTTGTTTGTAGTTTTTCCTTATTTTTTCGTTTCTGTGCTGTGTGCTAGATTAACCTGGTCATCTCGTCAGCTTTTGAGCGCATGTAAATATACTGTATCGTATCGTATTGTACTGTAAGAGGAGATGCAGCCAAGCTTACCATTATTGTCATCAACCAGCAAACTGCTAATGTCGGCTTTGTTGATCACCTCGTCATAGAGATTTATTACTTTCATCACCTCCTCGTTTGCTTTCGTTATCTCCGCTGTATACAAGCCACACAGGAACACTGCTATCACAGTCAGCCCAGTACTACATAAATTAACAGTACAGTATTCCATATACACATCAAATGGGCAATAAATTTAAACCAAACAATAAAAATCATACACTTATAACTAATAATAAAAATTATCACTTACAAAAATATATTTAAAGTTATGAACAAATAAAAAAGTCAAGTTCTCCCATACTCGTTACCGGCAGAGATATGAACCTGCGACCTTTTAGATCGAGAGTGAATGCTCTACTGTTAAGCCACACAGGCTACCAATGAACAAATACAGTGTGTAATTTACTGTAGCATTTTAGCATTCAAGAGCAAACTGGGGTTAGCCAGCCAGTTAGCACCTTAATTATCATCCACCTGCTAAAGACCTGGGACAAAACTTTTCATATTCTTTTTCACATCATCCCATCTTCTAACTCAGCTGTTGTACAATACTTGATCCAATCAGCATCATCTTCATATTCCATATGTCCCAACTACCTGAAATCACCAAACTAATTGATGCCTATCTTAAAAACTAGGGCTTAATACAGATCCCTGTGCTAGTCTGCTTTTACATCAAAAGCATTAGCCAGCTAATTGATTGAGTTAAAGTTTTACATACAACTGGACACAAATAGGTCATTTTGGAGACGTTCATCCCAGCCAATCTCTTGGCTTGGTACTGAAAAACTAAATCTAACACAACAAAAGCAAACATGCATCCGTAACAAAATGTACTACAACACAAAATAAACACAAAAACATTAAAAAGCCAGGTTTTGTCGCCTTTTACGACCTCCGGCCTGGAAACAGAACAGGCTTATTCTTAATTCTTAAGGAAGTAAGTAAGTAAGGATAGAAGTAATAAGTGAACAATTTATATAGCCCTGAATCAACAAATGACTCCGAGCACATTACAGCCCTGGAGCCCATACGGGGTGCACTAGCCTGCTTTTACATCAAAGAACTGTTCTCTCCCACAATCCTAACTACTGTTTGTCTCTGAAAACTCTGCATTATGTACAAAATGATGAGCAATTCTGTGGACACTCACAGAAGCTTGTGCAGTCACGTTCATCAGTTAAACTTGCCAAGTGAAACAAGTTCGGTCGTTCCTTCTCCAGTGTGTTCCTCAGCTCCTTAAAACAAAAAAAATATAATTTCACCAAACAAATTCTGCCTTCAGTGTTCTGACACTACTGGCTATACATTAGGTGAGGCATCTGACTTTTAAAAAATCTTATTTCAGGAATCCCCTTGAATACCATTTTTTGTAACCAAGGCCCTATGTAACCAAATCTGCAAACTCGCTATTGAGGGTTCAGCCGTAAATAGCGTCACATAATTTTAGGGTAAACTGACGACCTCCCCTATCACACTTTGTTGTAAATCTCAAAACACCCTTACAAACTGACGTAACATGCTTACGAATCGTCCTGCAAAGTAATAATCATTGTTATAGGCAGCAGCAGTCAACAGCGGCCCTATTTGCAAAATTTCAGAAAAATTCTAAGCATGGTTATGTTGCTGATAACCTTGGGTGACCCCTAACATCCTTAAACCACCTCAATTTCTACATTTTGCGTTGCCTTATGCATCTTCGTAATTGGTGACTGCAAAGACTTCAAATTTGATGTACAGGTTGAATGTGCAAGTCACAGACTACGGACGACAAACCGTCCTTGATAGGGGCGTGGTCAGGTCATGTGACCCATTAAAAAATTTGGGGGCTCCAATCATATTACTGGAATGGCTGAACCTAAAGTCGTCAAATTTTGTAAACAGGTAGGCTATATCAATTCTAGCAATAGGATGACATATCACCTGCAAAAGAGGCGTGGCTATGGTCATGTGACTGTTTTAAAATTCTGACGTTTGCCATGATGCAGTGCGTCGCATGGATTCGTCAGTGACAGCTGAACTAATTGCTTGTCCAAATGTTGGTTTAACAGCCATTTTTCAGGTGAACGTGGGTTAGCCGCTTGCACTCTTGAATCCTGGCAGGTAAGTGATGCAAAGTTTTTGTATGGCCGGGAGCACTTCCTGATGCCAACTAAAGAATCACTCAATACAATTGCTTACTGAATCCTGACAGACATTACTTCCTTGATGTCACCTTCCAAATGCCAGTATCTAATTTTCATAGTAAAAGTGCCACCAAGAACAGCTTTACAACATTATTCTTAGACGCAAGAATGCTGTGTAATTATAAAATCTAATTTAAGAAGAACTACAATTCCAGTTTAAAATTTAAATTCGAATCTAAGAACTTTAGAAGTTATTTTCGGAAACAAAGTAATTCTGCTGTACAGAAGACTGTACACTTAGTTGTTAATTGTTTACATATGCATATGCATCACACTAATGGCTATTTTTCAGGTAAACATGCATTAGCCAGCTAAACTCTATTTTTTCCTCCGTACAAAAAATGGTGCAGTTTTTTTAACCAGCCCGATGAATTTCCTGTCACACAAGCAACCGTGTCAAAGCAATGAAGTAAAATATGAAGTACAAACTCAACTAAAAGCTGACATAAATGATGCACAACTGATAAGTTACCTTCATGATTTCTTTGTCAGACTCCGTAGCAGTGCCTGGCTGGTGCCGCTGCAGCATATCGTTTAACAAACGAACATTATTATAAACTGTCTCCAACTGACGGACTCGCTTGGAAGCTTTCTCTGTCCGCTCTGCATCCTACACCGCAGTGATATTTCAGTTAACTGGAATCGGAACTAAAATTAGCATTTAACAGTACTGAAACATAAATTAGCCATACACACAGATATATATTTTGGCAATTATCAAGATGGGTTAGTCAGCTGACTCTTAAATCATAAAGGGTATATGGTGCAAAATTTGTGTGTGGCCATATGGTTCTCCTGATACAAACTGCTAGACATATCCTTTCCTCATCCAACATGGAAGAGATATCATTCCTTTATGTCAGGTCTCCAATGCCAGCAACAATCTCAGAAGCCAATAAATGAGAACAAAGAACACACACACAACTGAATAACAACAGATTCTAAAATGTACAACTACTACGAGTGCCACTAACGTCAGTGTTATTATAACTGAACAAACCGTCACCACCAGCAATGCAAATATGTGATTCACTGAGTACAGAAAGATCAGAAATGTACACACTAAGCTCGTTATACCTTCTTTCTTCAAACATATATCCTGCATCCCAAGAAACTGTACTACCGTATTACAGTACATTAACTGACATTTCAGCAAATAAGGTGGACAGTCTTATTTATAGCAGACAGATGCAGTACCTGTCTGACAAGGTTTTTAATAAGTCGGTTAGCCGCCTGCAGATCGTTGGCATTTTTACTCCGCAGCAGTCGCGACAAAACCTGCATCATCACATATGTGAACTGCATATCAACATAGTGCCCACATGTCTCCTGCTAGCAAGTTCACAATTACAGCTCACTTCACACTGCTTTAAGTCTAACAATTATAAATGCAGAACAAAAACATCGAGGACAACAGCTATGAAACTTGCCAACAAAAAGTGAAACTTGATCACTATTATAAGTACAGGCAATGCATCAATCTGATGGGCCTCCCATGAAGCTGCCAGTGTAGAAATGTTATGTACAATCCACACATATTAAATGCCACTCAGCTTCATTTTGTGAAGAAATACTGTTAATCAAAACTTGCTTCTCAAAGATTTATTTTCTTCAAATTCAAATAAACAAACAATATAGTGATCGCCATTAAAGTAGACTGTTATGGTGTATAGTTGAACACGAGCAAGAACAAATATTACAAGTGTTGTGAACCGTTATCATATTACTGTCGCCATGCTGTAAATAACAATGGTGCAAATAATCAGCAGTCAACATATCCTGGATCGTGTAGAAAAATTAACCAGTCCAGGTCAGAATAATGTTGCTACTTACTTTCGATTTCTCGTCATCTTCAAAAATAGAATTTCTTGAAGGTGGTGGAGGCAATGGCTCCAATGTCTATAAAAGTACACACAGAATTGTCACATTTCACATTTCCCCCAGAAAAACAACTATTTCCATTAACAGTAACCCTTACCGCCAATCACACACTATAACACATTACACAGTGCTTCTCTACTTGAAGGAAGGTGAAGACAAAGTAAAAGAGGTGGAATTAGACCAACCTTGTCTATATGTACTGGATCATATTTGATAATGCCTTGTCTCTTCAACATCTGATATGCTTCTTTTATCTTCGGCTCATGGGACAATACCTGACTCCAGCCATATAGTAGCTCAATGCACTTCAGATGCACTCTGTCCGACACCTGATTGCCCATGTACTGTAGCAACGAAATCAGCAAAGAATGTTCATCATTAAAATAAATCACAATTATTTTCTGCAATATCTGGACAGAAAACTGGAAAACTGCATAATATAAAAGTTTCACTTAAATAAAGAACAAAAAACTTGCTGAAAACGTACATAACAACCTACACTGCATACAAAAATGATCATACCTTAGGAGAAATAACTTTTATGATTTCATTCAGAAAGCGGAATTTCCCAATTTCTTGTTGAAATCTTCTTCCACAGTTTTTAACACAAGCCTCAATTGTCTGTTAGCAAATGACAGACTACTTTTTATAATCGTCAGGAAAACATCAGAGTAATACTTTCAACTGTAAAAATAGAAAATATACAATAAATAATGTTCACAATATAATACATACATATTTTAAGATA
>Ga0209363_1000296_pt1 | contig 18117 bp, 11 predicted proteins | sample WorMetexBAHAMAS3_FD_187385 | JGI IMG/M metagenome (GOLD analysis project Ga0209363, IMG submission 187385) | Marine gutless worms symbiont microbial communities from Max Planck institute for Marine Microbiology, Germany - Inanidrilus exumae... | ecosystem: Host-associated > Annelida > Digestive... | reverse complement strand
CATTCCGGTGAATAAAAATTATAAAAAACTTTGGCATCGGTTTCTCACCTTTCCTGCCACAAAACCAACAGTGTCAAAGCACTGAAGGAACTCAAAACACCAACTCCAACCAGGGAAAAAGTCACCCGGTGACCTCGTCATTTCTTCATCCATTACTGAATCCCATGGAAAGGGCTGCCGCCGACCTTGCAGTGGCTGTCTGATGCCAGTACCTTTTCATCATTGACTATATCTAGACATAACACAGCAATTAGCTGCCGTAGGTACACTTCAGACATGGTGATCTAACTTGCAGGCCTGTGATCAGAACGTATCTCGCAGCACACCACAATTCACACACACACACCACCACCACTGCCGCCGTTATAACAGCTGTTTACCACATCAACTTGCAATAAACAGGGTCTACCTCCCATACACGTTAAGGAATGGAACAACTGCCGATAAATGCATCGGTTTTTTACAGACCAGATATCCCTTCTTTCCAACAGTGTGAAAGCATAAAGTGTCACATAAAACAACAAAGATAACTGTCCAACATCACCTGCTACCCCCATATAGTAGACTCGTCTGACGGTTCACTGTCTGACAAGTCGAGGGGTGACAGGCTGCATGCATGTTAGCAGCAGCAGCAACAGCAGCATGGCTAGCCAGATAAACAACCTGCATTTGGCATTTTGTGCAGATACAAACAATGAAACACAAACGTGAAGATGAGCATAAAATAATGGTTCTTCCTACTTTATAAAACATACAATGCACTAACAAATAAAATCATTAGCATACTCTATTGTGCATGACAAACCAACTACCAAACACAAGCTGCTGTAATTAAACAAAATAACTAATGAATACGATGATAAAACTCTAATCCACCTCATCATTAGTGAAGACCAGCAGACCGGCCACAGACGTTAATATGAGATACTGTTGAAGAACATAAATGAGCAGTGACTGGAATACATCAGTCAGCTCTGGAACGAAATCAGATAATGTCGCCTCACTGATGCCATTTCGCGAGACACAAACGACTGATAATACCTGTGTCATGACAAAAATATACACTCACATGCTACTCAGAACTGAACAAGCAAATAATTCAAATTCACAAAAAAAAACGGAAATTAAAACCAAATTAGACACCTGTCTAACAGCGCAGCTGCCTGATGGAAGAAGATTGTCAGCAGCAGAGATGACATGCTCTACAATGCACTGATATAACTGAGTTGTGCTTGTCGTCTGCAACAATGCTTCAAACTCCACGTCCGATAACGACCGCCAACATGGTCTGCACAGACGACAGTGAGACTAAAGCAACAAACTTTAGCATTTAAGATGATTATGTGCAAATATTGCCAATAGCTTTTTAATGACATGCACATAGACAAACGCATGACATGACTGCCCCGTGTGGGCACGGGCCGATCCCCCATCCCTTCACATCCCCACCTTCGACTCTATCTTTTAGTATCTTTTACTTTTCCCTTTTTCCCTTTCTGCACGCTTTACTTATTTTCTTGCTTTTCCATCCCTTCCCATTCTACCAGAATAGTCCCACTCCGTTTCCAAGCCGGATGTCGTAGGAGGCGACTAAACCTGGCTTTATTTTTTTTTGTGTTGATTGTGTGTTATATGTATTTTTAGTTAAGGATGCATGTTTATTTTAGTCGTATTTGATTTAGTTTTGTCTTGCAGTGTGATAGCTGTCTCCCCTGTTGTAGGCGCTAGCATAATAATTTAAATGAGCCTCTTAATCCCTTCCCTTTTTGGGTGGCTGCTGAACAAAAACGGCGGCCAGAGTTGAGGTTAATATATTGCTGGCCTTCCTGTACTAGGCAGGGATAGCTCTCCACCCCTGACCTTTCGTCTCTGATATAGCCATATTTGTGCTGAAAAGGGATGTTAAACTCTAACTAACTAACTGACATGACATGATGGTGTAATGTTGAGGCTGTGTGGAACTTGTCACTATAGGTTGCATATTCAACTGTTCATTCTACCTTGATGCAGTGACCCTGGCCAACTCGTCTGCACACGTGTCACTCTGCATCTGTGATTGCATTATAGTACTGGCATCACAGAGCCAGCGTAAAAGGGTACAACGACCCTTCCCTCAGAAATCTGGTGGTGGATAAGAATGGATGAGGCTAGGCCACGGGCTTGGGTTGGGGGTTTGTGTTTCGTTTAATGCTTGGACACTGTTGACTGGGTTACAAGTAGAACATCCGACCTGTGAATAAACTGTGCCCTCATCCATAAAGTTTCTCGTCCACAACAAGTGTAGGAAAAAAACAACACAGGTTCATCTGGAACAACGGAGATAGGTAAGTAGGTGGTGCTACACAAACGTAGTTGTTTCATTTCATTTTTCTCACACAAAAACATTATAAAAATCCGCTGAACAGGTCTACCATTTTTGCCATTTAAAGGTTACCTTTTTGCTATAGTTTGTGGCAGACTTATTTACAGGACTGAGACACTATTGCTCCTTCCTGATCAGCAGCATCAGTGCATAAAACTCAATAAATCTGTTAAAATACAGCTATGTAAACAAACTATTTTGCTTACAGCAGAATGGATAGACACAGTAAAAGAATGAGATAAGGTACGAAAGTAATATGCAAGCTACAACACAAAAATAACAATTCCACAGTTGCAAAATTCATAAACAACGTGAACTTTGAAAAAAATGCAAATGTTGTTAAACTGAAAACGTTTGTACAAGCATTTATTGTTAATCTGCATTGCATAAATAATGCAGTGATAGGAAAGGAAATGCAATGTACAATCAAATATAAACAACTACATAAAAGTGTGCAGACCGAGTCAGAAGTGCAGTTAAAATGACAGCATAGCGTGGACAGCCTGACATCTGACAGCGAGTGATGACTCTTTCTCCCAGTTCTGTTGGCAGTGATGTACATCGCATAGCACACTCCGAGTTGATAAGCTGATGTATGTCCACACTGCTCAGCTCTGAGATTAATAGTGACGGCCACGATCTATATGTAAATAAGTAAGCAAGAAAATATTGCTGCATCAGTGCATTACTTTTAAAAACGTACAATGCATTATAATGTGGCACAAAAAAAAACTCATGCCAGTGGCTACAGTCAGTCAAAAAGTGCTACATGTTGTAGCAACGTGTCCAAGGTGTAGTGACAGCTTTAGTGTTAAATTTATTTCAAATTTAATGCAGAACCCGACAGTGAAACAATGCAGAAAATCAGTCAGCATTTGGCAAAGTCATGGGCAAAAATGAAAGTAAATCGACTCCTTGTTTATACTCACAGCAGCAAGAAATGCACTGGCTGTCAGTGAGTGCATAAGCTGGTTGGATGATACAGAGAATCTATCATCACTAATGCCGTGTTACAGCATCTGACATCAACGTGAAACGGTTTCATTATTCACACCTGCTGAGTGTGTTAGTTATCAAGTACTTCACGTTGTGTACTGGCAGTGGAAAGCCGGTGCAAACAAAGCACCACGTGTTGTGTCAAGCATCAGTTAGTGGATGAAGACAGGATAAAGTCCTGTAAGTGACTGACACGACAAAGGACGTCATCCTCACGAACAATGATCAACCGGCTAACAACAAGTTTGCCTGTAAAACGAACGAGCCTATGTGTAACTTACTTCCACGCCGGCGGACAGGTGTCAATATTAACAGAGATGATGACTCGAAGGTCGACAGGTAGTGGGTCAACAATCCACGACAGGTAAGTTTCACAGTTCTGACACATGTCAAACAGGTAAGTTTCAAAGTTATAGCATGCCAACAATAACTGCCCTTCAGACATTTTCTTTTGGAATAAGGAGGATGAAGACCAGGGTCAAATGGCTAGTCACAACCAGAAAAAATGGACATTGAAACAGTGCATGACATACAGTACACAAATGCAGTTACACCTGAACTTAGAGTAAAAAAGGCTACTCGTTACCGAGCGTTGGGCCAGGAGCTGATGCCGGTGTACAGGCAGTCAGCCTGCAGGTGACTGTAAGTCATCCACTTGGCGGTAACCTGCCATTACTTTTCACCAGGCCTCCGGTTACCTTCCCAGCCGCACAGCATCACCGCCCATTGGCCGGTACCACGTTATACTGCTTGGTGACAGAAGCACATAGGTGTGAACAACTTGCCCAAGGTTGTTTTGTAGCTTTGCCCGGAGTAGAATTTGAACCCACGACCTGTTGATCGCAAGTCCAACACTCTGCCCGTTGTGCCACCACGCCACTTAGAGTATAGTAATGCATTTTGGCTCAGTATGGCTAATGAAGAGAACAATAGTATCTTATCAAATCCTCTTGCAAACTTACAGCTGACCAAAGATCAGTTATAGATGAAATATTTAAAATGTCAAACCTGGCAGTGATCAGCAGCATCAATGACAAGAACAATTCCACCCACAACGCGCGATGTCACTTTCTCCAACCACTTAGGAAACTCCTGCATCAACGTCTCCGGGTCTTCAGATGTCACTCGTGGAAACGGCACTTGCCGCACTAACTGAAAACATGCACAGGTATCGTGTCAGTTTGAATTACACTACAACTCTGTGTGATTACTAACTAATGAATCCTGGTGGACTGCAGTTCGTCGCTTGAATTTCTGCACTCCACTGAGTCCTCTAGTTTTTGGTTTGGGTTGCTGACGGGCATGATTTCCATGTGTGAATGTTACTGCTGCAAGCTGGAGGCAGCCATAATACCAGTGAGCTACTTCATTTACAGTGAAATAATAATTTCTACGTTCTAAAGCAGTATGAAAAGATTGGCACGAAATCAACCAAAATTGTTACATTTCACGCTTTTTTGTCTTGATGCCAGTATTTTGTGGCGGTACTGGTCAAAACAAGAAAAACCACCTGCTGGCCTCGTCCTTTCTACATCCAACGCCAGACTTGTGAGAGTTGCAAGAGCTTAACATACAGTGACAGAGACAGCAGAGGTAAATGAAATGAAGAACCTGAGCAGTGAGTCTCCTGACCATCATGACAGGATCAGCACTGGACTGTGATGAACCTTGGACAAAATGATACAGCAACAGACCTGTGGAAGACTCTCGCTGCTGCAGCTCCATCCTACATCACCAACACAGCTATCAAGATGTCATACAGTGATGATGATGATGTATAAATTCAGTATCGCACATCACTCAACACTGGAACACACAGCAGAGTTTTCAGCACAGCCTAGTGACATGTTCTGACGCTGTTGGTTGAATGACAGCAGGAGCACGTGAGCATCCAGCTTCCATAACCTCCAAAGGTCACTCTGCTGGACCCGCTAGGTGCTGACCTAACGCGTGATGCACAATGTTTACATGCCAGGTGAGATTCCTGTCGCTCAACAGCACTGAAGGAAACAGAACTACAACTGCTAAGTGTGCAGATCCATGTATCAAAGAACAAAGACAAATAAAATAAAACAATAAACAAGAACTCAGCAAGTGCCGAGATGGGCGATTGGGTCGTATTACACTGAATTCAGATGACACAGTAAGTTGGACTAATTTTGGGCTAGTGTGTGGTTGGTTGGTTGGAGTTTAACGGCGCTTTCAACACAATTTAGGTCATATCGAGCCTTTAAGGTAGAACTATATTATAAATATTAAAATTTAACAAGCATTAATTCTTGAGGTAAGATAAATGAAAAAGAAAAATATAACAATAACAGCAAATTTAGATTAAATCAGTAAAATGAAATTAGGTAAATTATTTAACTGAAAAAGTACAAATTGTGTAAGATTTGTTTATTAGGTCGACTCCTCCGAGTGGAGGAGTCGACCTAATAAAGTGGGTCTCAAATGTCCGTCCGCCCGTCTGTATGTCCATCCGTCCGTCCACAAAAAGTTTCTTTAGTATATAGGCAGAGGTCGACAAGTGATGCATGACGGTATGCAGTATGACCCGATCCAAGGTCAAGGTCAAGGTCACGAGCCCTTGCAAGTCAGAAATTCGGCCAGTTTCAAACGCTATCTCCTCCACATTTATAATGGGGGCTGGCAAATGACCATGGATTCATAAATAAGGGGGCAATAACTAAAGCTTATCCGGCCGGATTTTTCATTTTTGTCCTAGTTTTTGTGTCACGTGACTTTGAAGTTGGCAGTAAGTAGGAGTCGACCACCAGTCCCATACGGGGCTAATTTATTTAGAAATTCTAGTTGATCATACAGGTATATTTTGGCTGGGTGTATGATTGAAGATGTTTTTAATGTCGGTAAAGGAATTGTATTGATGTCGTGTTTGACGACATGAAGTATATTCTGTCAGTATGCGTTCGACAGAGAGAAGCTGATTAAGGTTTGTATATTTTTGGGCAAGTGTGCCATTGGATAGAAATTTTGAGGCTGGCCTTGCAACCAGGTGATCCACGTCCAAGATACCTTCACTACCAAAAACGTTTACCATTTGGCAAGCAGAAGAGATTTGCCACAGCCAGATGCACCACAGACCAGCAATGGAGGCAGAGGACCAGCTGCTGATACATGAGCTGTCAGCATGTCATAGTGCTGCAATTGCAAATGCAAAGTATTGACGACATCCACTGTTCTCTTAACATTCTTCGATTTTTGAGCAACAACTTTATATAATTAATTGTCATTCAGATGCTGTCTGCAACCAGGCAACATGAAAGGAATCTTGCGGTAACATCTCCAGCCTGGGAAACCAGCTGTAAGACCAGACCTTACCTGGTGGAAAAGCAACACCTGGATGAATAAGTATCAAGAACAGCAACAGCAAACATCTTATGTTTTAATCGACAGTGTACTAAACCAACATTTGCAGCGAAATTTAGTAAATAAAAGTAGGTAAAAAATTGTATAAAAAGACACAGACATATTCATTGCAGTTAACAAATATACAGAATGTTTGTTCAACAGACCTTCTCGAAGCCCAGTTCACAAGAACACTGGCCGGCAAGATGCAGAATTTCTGCCTGCTCATCTTCCTGATAAATGTCACGTATCACAGATCCCAACAGACTCCGTGAACTTTTACTCTTATCAGCTGCATTGTCTTCGACATTCGGCTTGAATTTCTGCCATTTACAGTGAAATAACAGTTTATATGATGAACTCTGCTAGACACAGATGACAATATCATGAGCTGGAATGGATCAATATCAAAAAGAGAGCAGTGAAACAGACAGAAGACAGGTCATTGACAGAAAGGATTGTCAATAATGTGGTCAAACAACTGAAGGCAGAATAAGAAATCTTGTGGTAACATAAATAACTATAAATAACCTGATGATGATGATGATGATGATGATGACAATGAAAGCAATCAGGCCAAGTGCACTAGAAAGATGAACACAGACAACTTTTCTTATCTACCTTGTCATCTACATCTCCATCAGTGCACCATCCCTATAGCAGCAGTCAAAATGTTTGTTTCACAATGATTCTATGTTTCCTATTCCCATCCTGGTGGCATTGCTGCACGTCTTGGCTGCATCTGTGATAACATAGTAGTTACTACAGATTACCCACCATCCCACATTGTCACCGCTCTCTAAAGTGCACACTGCATAACTTCAAATCAAATATCTGACAAGCATGCTCCAATGCTCCTGTTTTAGCACATAAAACTCCTGCAAGTCAAATATCACATCAAAGATGCTCTGAAAGCATTCAGTCCTACCTAATCAATGCAACAGCCAAAGAGCTAATGACGGACAGAAATGAAAGAGATAAAATGAACAAACTTGAAGAAGAAATTCACTGATGAGTTCAACAGCAGAATCTGCAGCATTCTCAACAGTGTAGCAGCTGGAAACCACCTTCAGACCAGTAGGTGCATCTTCAAATTTCTTTACCATGTCATAACACCTGATGTCAAGAAGACAGACATGCAACTATGGCACATCGACAAATATTCCAATTTTCAGTTACAAAAACATGGTGACTTGCTTCCCAAGGTTGTTAATGCAGTGATTTCAAGCATATTCAATCTTCCTTTTCTCAATTTCACGCAGACAGACGACAATGATAGTTACAAAAATGCCCTGTGTTTTCACATCCTCACAATGACACACAAACTCCTCAAGATTCTCACTAGTAAGAAGCAGTACTAGATTTATAAAAACACAACTGTGATTGCATCATTATCCAGTTACTTTTCAATGATCCTCTCATCTGCAGATAGGGTGTCCCACAAAAATACACGTCGACCAAATGCCGAACAGTGAACCATATGACATGACACAGTGCACACTGTAACGTTCTAGAAGTTAAAGATGAGTTTTAAAAGTCAACTAACCATCCTTCCGGCTTATCCATTGTTAGCAATATGGCAAATTTCTCTGCTGGACGTTGCCTTATGTAACAATCCACATCAACTTCAACATTTCTGTAGAGTGACACACATTAGCATCAGCTGACACCTGACATTCTACACAAAATTCTTCGTGCAGGAGTCCATTAACTTAGTCATGGCTGCTGCAAGTAGCAAGGGTAGCAGCAGGCCAGCAGACATATACATTAATACCATCAAATCTTTATAGCTTAACACTGTTTTCTTCATATCAAGTTAGCAAGTAAGCAAATCCTGACACCTGTATCAAAAATATATTTAAATGGTTAAATGATCCACTATTTACTCCTGACAATGTTGGCATGCTTGACCACTTCTGAGAAAATGGCTAAATACGTGCAAATAGAAAAAAATAATGATACTGAGACAATGAAAAACAACAAAATGTGCATTAAAACATTCTATATGTATTATATATTACTTATTTTAATAAACTTAGTAACTATGCTAACACAGAAAAAGAAAGACCCGTTCTGCCTTATTACTAAATGTCATGTACACAAAAACCTGTAATACGCACCTATTTGGTTCACCACTGGCAAACACTACCAAAACATTGGATCTTTCTATGTGCCAATACCGAGCTCTTGAGTAAAATTCCTGAACAGCACCAGTAGAACAGACACAGAACGTAAGTGACAATTTGCCATTTCAGAACCAAAGAGCAACAAAGTGAGTAGCAAGGACTTCATCACAGCCAAAGACATTAAGACAAACTGCACTGTAGTAACTCGGAGAATAAAGCCAATTAAACAAACAGCAGCAGCAGCAACATTCTGTGAGACTTACATGACTGACAGTGTTGCTGTGTTGATGTGGGAGATAAACAACGTCGAGAAAGAGTCCAACAGAACAACACACAGGCAGCAGTTTAGTCCGACAGATCTACAGACAGGAAAATAATCACAAGAAAATCATCAGACATTCTCGCAGACCTTGTGCTTCCTTTTTATCAAATACTATACACTCATCAATCAATAGTTAGAAACAACGTTATAGCGTCTGTTTCAATATCACAGTGCAGTTCAAACAGTGCCATCAATACCTGCATCCTCTGTTGGCACAACTACCAATGCAGATACTGCAGTGAGCTCAAGATGTGCCTTGATAAGTGACTGGTTGGGAAGAACGTCTCTCGATTGACCTAGTTATGTGATGAGTTTGATGTAAGCCTTATCACGGTAGTCTTATCAGCCGTCTATGAAAAACATTCTGCATATAAACACATAGAATACACCATCACCATCGCCAGCTCCATTGTAAAGGTGAGTTTTCCAGGTGTACCTGGATTAGCCAGTTCCCTCGGTCTTCTTCCCTGCTAGTTACGGATGAAACCTTAGTTGATAGGTAGCACAGATGGCCATCCTGTCACCCAATCAACAGTGATAACACACTAAAAGAAATGCAAAGCACTGACCCCAACCAGGAAAATTACCCACTGGCCTTATCCCCTCCTCTTCCACCACCAGACTCTTGAAAGGTAAAGGCAAAGGTAAAGGTTGGATTCTTCTATAGTGCTACTTATGCAGCGATGCCGTAACCAGGCATGCTTTACAATTGCAAGAATATGCAGCTGATCGGCAAGAGCTAATGGTGCTGGAGCGCAATGCTGCAGCTACACACACCACCGCTCCAATCTACCACACCAGGCCTTCGCCCCGTAAGAATTCACCAGATGGCGCCGCCAGTGCGAGGAAACAAACGTCCAATTACAGCTTACTACTCAGTTTATCAACCTCGAAAGGATGAAAGGCTGAGTTGTCCTAGTTGGCTGACCTGTTGCGGATGGTTTACCCACATAAGTGGTCACCCATCAGCTGCAGGTCGAGCGCAGGACTGGGAAAGTTCGCCGGCCAAAAACCGACGTTCTACCACTGTGCCATGCCACCAAGAAGGGACGTTGTGCACTTTATGCTAATTCTCCGACGACCAATCACAATCATTAGCCACAAAGAAACTTTGTAGCAGACTTCTTTTGGCAAAAGTTTAATTTTACTGGCAAAAACAGCAAAATCAGGTTTTGTTCCACCCTGTGGGAGATTTACGGTTTACGTACATGGTTCATCTACGGCTTGTTGGAAAGACTTCCTATTAGTGCAAAGTGAACTTTTTTCGCCAGCCATCATGGTTGAGGTGCTATGAGCGGATATTGGTTGAAATAGTTGTGTTGGAAAGGGGGTGGATCACTTTTAGCACAAATATTAGGGGGTGGGGTCACCCACCAATGACTGTTGGCGTCAGAAAACTAGTCCCTGAGCTGTCATGTGGCATTGTTTGCGTGATCCTATGTTTAGCCATTTTGACACAATACCAGCGTGTGACAGACAGATGGACGGACAAACAATGATGGTTAATAGCCGCAGTAGCATAGCATCGCATGGGTACAAATGACACGCATGAAGAAATAATGGCAACAGTGCAGCAACTACCTCACATAGAACATTGTCTTCTGGTTGCTGAGTGGAGAGTACAATAAACACTCGTATCACAGACAAAGGCAATGACGACGGAACTGGATGCAGGTCCTCAGACAGATTGGCAGTAGCCTGCTGCCAATCATCTGAAATGTCACACATTGAATTACATCAACTGAAAGGCATGTTACTGATTTACAAGTGGTTCAAATGACACAAAAAAGCCATGCAGGAACAGCACTTAGGAACTGCACAAAAATTAGATAGTGCACAACATGACACACTAATTCATAAATACAGTGCACCTTTGTGAGAGCAACATATGCATCCAGTCTCTCATTCCACAGAAAAATTCACACTAAGTCAAAGAACACTTGAAACGTTTGTAGCTTTGCTGTAAATTACGTTTTTAAAAATAAACTTCTTTCTGTTTTGGCAGTGGAACGAGCTCTTTTGGTGCTCTGTGGCATGGACGAGTTCTTTGGTCGCATTGCGGCACTCATAATGACATGGCGTTATGCTGTAACAAACCTTTGCGAACAGTGATGTAAGGTGCTTCATAGTCATCCAGCGACTGTGCAAACTCAGGTCCCCTGCAAGCAGACTGAATCGTCTCCATCTGAACAATTTCAACCTGAGACTGCTCACTGTCCAGTGTTGACCACCAGTCATTCACGCCATTGAAACCTCAGTCACACACACACACACCCTCACTAGCTACAACACAAAACTGCATTGATCTGCAATCGACTTGTTGTCAGCTGTATGGTTGGGTTGTGTGTGCATGTGTGTATGTGCTGGATAATTTCAATGACCTTGTGTGTACGTGCGCATGCATGTTTCACATTATTTTCTTTCCTTATAATGTGTTGTGTTGTACCTTGTGTATCCCCATAAAAGACGACACAGTCGCTGAAAACTGAGCCAAGAATTAAAGTTGAAAATAATAAGTTTTCTTACAGAATACACACATGCAAAAATGGTCAGTCATAAATAAAAAGCATATCAAATAGAGCCAAGAATGTACTGTTTATGCTTGAACTGCACTGGACAATAAAAGCAAAATCGTTGAAAAACTGTTAGTGATTAAAGAAATATGGTCTTGGCTGCCACCTGGTTGGATGTACGGTTAGATCACAACCAAGAACATGCTAATACTAATATTTGATCCATTCTGCTTTTCCTTTTCCTTGCTCCTTAAAGGGTCGCCAAAATTCAGCCCTAATCACTACAGTTAAGGATAGTGCCGGTAGCATCTTCTTTAATTCTTGGCTATGATGCTACCGCATCGTCTAATAACTGAGTTAAGATTTTACGCCCCACTCCACAAACAACAGGTCATTTCATAGACGTTCTTTCCAGCCAATCTCTTGGCTTGGAACTAAAGAAATTAAACACAACACAACAAAAGCAAGCAACATAGGAACAAAATGACCTAAGCTAATGCAAAAAACATATAATGCTCAACCACAAAAACAATATCTAAACCTAAACCTAAACCAACATGCAAATTTAAGAATGTTCACGTGTGCATATTGTCCACAACTGTTGTACACAACACAGCACAGAAGTACAGTTCTGATTATTTTCCCTCCCAACCTCCAGACAAGCATCAGAACTCACATGCTGTCTACTGGAGTAGAGGGGGCACCTTGTGTATAATGAATAATGAACTAAACTAACTAAACTAACCAATCAATTCAGAATTTCAATGACACTGATCTCCACTCAGCCTACACTGTGAGAGGAGACAGTCGAACCCAGAGTATTCATCACTTCCCACAATGCATTGATGGCTTTAGATTTTGCGAGTGATCACTGTGTCTAACTCAAGATGGATAGCTGGGCTGAGTTAGCCCACAGTATAATGTTTACAATACAACACAATTATGATTCCAGTTCTAGTGCCGAGTAATACACGCTAATGTACGTGGTCGACTGTGCATTACATAACATAACGTCCTAGACAGTAAAATTACTGCAAAGCAGTTATCCACCACACTGCTACCGGCAATCAAAAACAGGCATTTCTGCCGGAGCCATTCTTGTTAAGACCAATGCATTAAACCAACCCTTCCCTTCACGAAATTAATCCAACAAACCCAATAAATCAACCTGCACTGCTACAACATGACGGACTATGTTTATTGCATGAAGGTCTCATATGCCGGACTCTGGTTACTACCCACATTTCATACCCTCAGCTAAGAGCACCACTATCACATGTTCATTTTAATAACTACTTTCCAGCCAGTTCCTCCCGGACTTCCTTCCTCTACATGCATTATGGCCTAAACAAGCAACCCAGTCGCTCACCAATTTCGACTCGTGATGAATTCTCAGAATCTTCCAACAGTGACAATCCGAGCTTTGCAAGTTTGCCTTCAAGATTTCTCTTCGCTCTCAGAACATTCTGAAGCTCATTTTCCTTGGTTTCTCGGAATATCTACACACATATGCATGCAGCACAAATAAGGCAGAAACAGCGTCAATATTCAAATGTATACTCAGCTGAAGAAACAGTAGATACTTCATAAACAGTTAGATAACTTTACAAATGGACTGTATACAGCACAAACAAAAAAACTCTTTCTACGACAACGTTTGCCACGCTGACTTCTAGTGCAAGAAAATTATGCCATGCAACTCAATAAAACCAGAAAACAATAATTCAATAACAACACTGGCATACAAAGTAGACAGAAAAGAGAAAAACTGGCTTTGTCAACCACCCACAATGTTGGCGTATATGCAAACTACAGTATTACTGTACAACTCTAATGCACAGATAACCACGCATTCAATAAAAATGCATTTGGCAACCGGTAGCATACAACTATCATTGTAGGATAGATAACGACAGCAAAGTACTCAGTCTACCATGCAAATCGGCTGTGTTATTATCGTAGCCTACAGTATCCTAGTCTGTTATGTATTGGCTACAACTTCAGCCACAGTTATGTCTGTGTTAGCAAGTGTGTATACTGCAGGGACAACAGTAACTGGACAACATCAAAGATATGTCCTGCTTATGCAAATACTTCTGAAAGATCAGCATCTGATAATTTCTGTACTAATGCAGCTGATCTCATATCTGCAAAACACATACTGCACACCTTGAACTGGCGCTGAATTTTGTCGCGATCTGTTTCAATAGCTGCAGCCCTCATCAGTGCTCTATGTTCAGCATCCAATGCCGAATCCCTCTCGTCTCTCTGTCTCTTGCACATCTTCTGTAATGCCTGCATTCAACCAATCATTAATGTACATCGCACCAAAAAAACCAAAACACCAATACATCTTTCAAACAACTAGAATTATTACTTTACTACTAAAACACTAAACTGTTACACCCATCGTAAATAAATTTCTTGAAAAATAATACACCCACTTCTATAAAAGAGAAAAAAATTAACATTTTTACAAACTGATCTGGTTTACATGCAGAAGCATATATTTTTGTTTAATCAGCTTTATTCAAGCCATTAATAGCTAAAAGTTTCACAAAAGGGAGGAATAACTTTACTGAATTTTCTGAAAACACGAAGAAAGTGCACCAGTAAACCAAGAGTGCACCACAGTTCAACTGCTGCAGTGCAAAACTCTCAACTTCAGTCCAGAGCTGAATCTCATTTATTATAAGATTTAGGCAGTTATATAGCAGCTCGCATATGAGTCACAAGTCAATAACAAAGAATACATCAATCAACAACTGGTTGAAGTCAGGCAAAGTAATAATAAAATACAGCACTTGAATGAAAAAAATGCTATATTCATATGTCTATGTCTTGCCGGATGGTGCAGAAGAATTAGTTAGGCTAATAAAATAAAATAGCTTTTAACTGCCTAATTTCTACCTAACATTTTTGCCAATAATTATTAACATCAGGCAATGCTTGCAAAGGTTACAATTAAAAATGTCAGGGATGCTTTTTAAAGACAAAGTGTAGTTAGCAAGTTAATTTTCTAAATCTTTTAACTATATGAAGTATATTTGCAGTTAAGTCTATGTGACAAACATTGCCAACAATCAATCAAAATTCAAGCACACACGAAATGAATACAATCATACTGTACACTAATGTACCTGCAGTTCAGCCCGGAGTTTGCGGTTTTCCGTTTCCAACTTCTGCTCCTTTTTATTCATGTTGGAAATGTCACTATCACACTTCATGCGATACATTTCAAACTCCTTTGTCACACGTTCCACTTCCAGATTCTCCGCAGCTTCCACCGAAAGAGCTGATCGTAAACTGTTGCTCGGCTTGTGCTTGCTCAGTGACCGTCCGGCACGGACCCCAATTTTTCCACGAGGCTTCATTTCCACTGGTATTCGCTGTGTGACGCCTCTGGCATATTTATCTTCCACTCCCAGTTCATCATCCTCAATGTCAGGTGGATCGTGGGATGAACCAGCACCCATTTTCTAGCACAGCTTTACTTTATCTGAAATCAAATTGATAACAAATAACGCTGATAAGAAACCAGTAATACAATCTGAATTAGGGCCGGTTGCTAAAAGTTCAGTTAACTTTAATGGAAGTTTAACAAAGTAGTGTTGTCAATGACGACGGCTTCACACATGATACAGCAGCCAATGCCAATAGCATTGTTGGAAAGTGGGCTAATTTACTGACGTTAAAATTAACTGGGCTGGGTGCAACTGGATCTTCTATATATATATAAAGTTGCCATGTCTGTCTGTGTGTGTGTCTGTCTTCTGGATTTTTGATAAAGTCCCCATGGGCATGTGTGCTGGCCTGCGCAATGGCCTGCAGTCCGAGTTCGCGAGCACTCCTGCACACTGGCCTCTGGTGCGACTTCAATCACGCATTAGCCTGGGGGCGCGGCCCGTAGCCTTCGATGGGGGACCGTATCCAACGCTTTTGTGCTCCTGAAAACATGTTTAGACGTGGGTGTCGGCGGCACCCACGTTAGGGCAATAGGCCATATATCACTTGCTACTACTAGTCTGCATTAGTAACAATGACTCTATCTAGCACCATTTCCGAGGTAAAGAATTGATTACTGTTGATATTTTTCCTTATAGTGATGATTTTATAGGTTTCAATCGGGTCACTTATTAGTCTTCTCCTATCTTGCACCGTTTCGGAGTTATAGCATTCTAAATGTCAAAAATCACTATATTTCGCTACCCCTCTTGCATTTAAATCCCCCGATCTCCGTAAAATTTTCAGTGAATGTCAATGGATGGCTAAGGAACCAAACGTGAAGAAAAATTGCGGAAATTTTCAACCGGCTGAGTAGGTTGCACAAACGTTACAGACATACAGACGACAGACAGACAGACGGAACGGCGATAGCATATAGCGAACGTGTTAGCAGTAATAAGGATGTAAAGTTGCAAGCCATAGAGTTCACGTTCACTAAAAACTCGTCACAGTGAGCTGCCCTGAACCCTTAACTATATACTTCCTTAATCTAATGGAAGGTGATTGTAGACTTACGCAACTAATTGGCACATATGATGAGATGATGTAAACCTTTAGTGGTTACAAATTATCAGTAATCAAAGTTATTTTTTGCACAGTTACTGTTTTTAATTGTAAACGAAATAGGCCGAATAGCTCCCATTTGCTTTATGCATATAGTTAATGGCGCCACCTGGTGATTACAAATATATCGCATAGCGGCATAGTGCGTAATATGCATCTGATAATTAAAAGCGAAACGTTTGGGGGTTGGAACGTTTGTGTGCGGAGTGTGGAGGGCAGGGGAATGAGTTTGAGTTGATTCTAACAATGAAAATGGAAACTAGACATCCCGTAGAGATTCAGTTTGGCCGCGAGTTTCCAGCGATCTGTTATCATTGCGGAGTTCTGGTGGCCTGAAGTCGCCAGAACTCCTAAAGCAAAAGCGAAACTCTTGGGGGTACTTTTTTCTGGTTCGGAGTGTGGAGGGCAAGGAAATGAGTTTGAGTTAATTCCAACGATAAAAATGGATACAAGACATCCCGTAAAGATTTATTTTGGCCATGAGTATGCAGTGATCTGTTATCATTGCGCAGTTCTGGCGGCCGGAAGTTGCCAGAATTGGAACATTTTCGAGACATTTTTGTGTTTTTTTGGAAAACGACCCCTTATGATAAAATTTTTATAATACTGTTTGGAAAGCTTACATCACGACACCGATCTACGTTGTTGTGTGTAAAATTCATGAAAATTTCCGACAGGAAATCGGTGAAAACGTGCGTTATTTACCTGACAAAAAACAAACATTTTTAGGCTCCCTCTCAAACTGTGGCTACTGTGTGGATCGCGCCCAAAGTCTGCCATGGACAGCCCCCAACATTTGGCTGACAACTTTCCAAATTTCATCCAAATCGGTTCACTTTCGGCGGAGTTATAGCCGGCCACGTGAAGACCATTCAAAATGCATCATAGAGTCCTATTAGAGTGAATCCAAGTACTCGGCGAAGCATAGCTTCTCGCCGAGTAAATAAAGTACTGAAGAATACTGTTTGATCAGTCTTTATTCCGTGACTTCATCATGGTCTGAGTCTGCAGCCGCTAAATGTATATGCCTATCGGTCTTCGAGCAAGTACAACAGCAAAATGATTATATTTATAAGCATCTCATAATATATATTTACGTATTTCGTCACTGTGACACTTTGAACAGTTACTGCATACAGATTTTCAGCGGGCAGGATAGACGGAAAACATATATTTCCTTTATTGGCTATGCCGACTGTCCCGTCATGTTTTACACGAAATGGCCGTGAGACAGTTCGGCACCAACAAGAAATTGGTGCCGATGTGTCCAGATATTTCGGCTATATGGTTGTGAACGACTTCCTGGCGCCAATTCAACTCCAATTATCAAAAAACTTCGTCAGTCATACCCTTGGCCACAGGGGACGAGGTGATTAAATTTTGGAAGGTCAAGCTCAAAGGTCAAGGTCGTTGGGGTGGGGGAAATATGCGCTCTATTGAACGCCCTTCTAGTTAAATGAATTTCTCGTGTGTTCCATAATGATACTCTTGTCTTTAGTGATAATACAGTTAAACAGTCAATCAAATATGCAATTTCTTTAATTTAAAACAGAAAAATTAGCATGCCAACGCCAGTTAACTAAACTGCAGCCTCTTTGTTTATTGTTTACTTCTGACCAAAGACTTTCTAACCTGAGAGCATAGAATACGTGAGACTGTGGACCCACTGCCTTGCCTTGAGTGACCTTCACTGTTTCCGGTTTTGCCTCTAAGTCTAATACTGACGATTTCTTTTATTCTGAAAATAAAATAGTTTTGTGATCAGAACAAATTTAGCGACTCGACATTATTATTGTGATTTGAAATTAAAAATAATTCTACTGATTGTTGACCGGAAGTAGTGATGTTTACTAACAAATATGA
>Ga0209363_1000295_pt1 | contig 18120 bp, 12 predicted proteins | sample WorMetexBAHAMAS3_FD_187385 | JGI IMG/M metagenome (GOLD analysis project Ga0209363, IMG submission 187385) | Marine gutless worms symbiont microbial communities from Max Planck institute for Marine Microbiology, Germany - Inanidrilus exumae... | ecosystem: Host-associated > Annelida > Digestive... | reverse complement strand
CTCCCCCACCCCCCACAGTATGTGTAGGTGGGCCAGTAATACTGTATACTGTACGATGCTCAAAACGAACATGAACTATGCAACTTTTGTCTAAAATTTGAAAGTAAATAATAGAAATAAATTTCATTACCTTAGGACTAGGCGATGGCATCCATTCTGCACAAAAATCAGACAATCATAATATTGTGACGGAAGAAAAAAACAAAAAATGCAGCAGTCAAAAATTCTAAAATTTGCAGCAGGTGAGTTGCCTGTCAAACTACAGGCCAGTAATCACTGCACTTGTCCAATTAATCTGAATATTCTGTTTGCCACGTATGAGAATCAAACAGCACTGCAAACTGCATCAACAATCAGTTGCTTACTGACTGTTCTCAGTACTAGATCACTTTTTTGTTTCATTTACACTACTTAACCATGCTATTTTGCAAAGAATGAATGATTGGAAAAAGACGAAACAGCAAAATGTTTTTTTTCTTCGAATTTTGGAGGAAAACACAAAAATCGTGGCAAACCGGTTGATGTGAAACAGAATGTCATGCTCTCTGACAGGCGTGCACAACTACACGCCAATATGTTATTATGTTACCTGTACTGAGACAATAATTAGTCTAGCCTGGCACTAACTGAACATAACATGGCAATACACACGTAGTTGTCATTAGTTAGTAAGTAATCGTGAAACAATAAAAATGTTAAGATAAGTACGTCCGTCTTCGGGGACAGACGTATATCCACACATGCTGATCGTATGTCCACACGCCGCGCGATTTCACGAACAGCGCAACTCTAGTGCGGCGTGGGCCGCGCGCTCACTGAACTATTAATAGAACGTCACTCTGACGTCAGTCAGCCTAGGCCTGCAGGCTAGGCTAGGCTCCTTCCAGTTCTATTTATAGCACAATGGCCGATTAGCCAGCCGATTTTGGGCTTCTGGGGGAGCAAAATATGACGCTGATAGCTTTATCCTCGGCGGAAAAAATCCGTAACCGACGTAACCGTACAAACACACAAAAAAACAAACAGTAACTGATATATCCACACCTTGCATATCGGCATGTGTGGATAATAATACAGAAGGACAAGTGCTTAACAAGTGCATTTAAAAGTGGCAGAATCACACGGAGTTCCAATGGAAATGTTCAGAGGCACAGAATTCTGTCTTCAAAGTTCAAACTCTGTTCTTGTCACTAGTACAGCAAAATTAGTACTACTGGACTGACGAATTTTTAACTAGTTGGCATCGTGACGTTACTAACGACATGTGCTTCAAAAAGGCAAGGATGTAACTGGATGCGGTGGCCTATTGGCAGCAACTTTAGCAGCAGGACCAACATAATCATTAAAATGTGCCAAGGACAAGGAGTCACATTGTGGCATTCCTGACTCACAGCAGGAATGCTGTTTGGAACTTGCTGCCTGACAATATCAGAAATGCCGGCTATGCAGAAGCGACCTTCAAACAGATGCTGAATACATTCTTTCTGACGCAGCACTAGTGTGTTCAGCGCATTAGAGATTTTATGACGATGCGCTATATAAATCCACGTTTCATCATCATAATCATCAGGGGAACATCCATTGTTGACCACAGCTGAGTTGCAGTAATCCAATCTGCTCAGAATCGAGAAAATTTACAGCAGCGCAGTACAGAAATCAAAAAGCAAACTGCAAATAAAACTAGCTAGAAAGTACTCTAAGAGAGTACAAATCCCCGCGAAAGCATTTTTGTCGCCAACACTTGCCACACCTACTATTTTGCGGCCCGCTAGTTCCAAATTTGATGACGGAGCTATTTTGTAAACAATCGCCGGTTTTTGTAAACAATGGCCGGTTTACGGAGTTTTTTGACCGTTACTTCCACATCCCTCTACCGATCGTAACGAAACACGTACTTGGTCTTCCCTTTCCCCCTAGGAACATTCGCATAAAATTTGGTGCAAATCCGTCTACAATTTTTTTAGTTATCGTGGTCACAGACAGACAGACACACACACACAAACCAACGCCGGTGAAAACATATTCCCTCGCTTTCACGGGGATAATGCAATCCACAAATTCACCGACCTCGACTGTACTGAGACGGTGAGTTTGCAACCGACGTAGACCTGTAGTGGCCACGTTCAGCATCAAGTAACGGATTACTGCCACGTGAGAACGAACGCATAAATCTTTGAACTGAGCTGTAACAGCACACGACAACTTCATCGAAATGCGTGCTTCATAAACACCAAAGGACAAACCGAATCAGAATCCTGCTGCTATAGTCCACACTTTAGACGAAAAGAAATGGTTGCATTTAATCAACCGTAAAAAAGAAAAAAGTAACTCGATGACTGATTTCAAGTAAAGTTGAGTAAAGTAGACACGCACAGACAAACTTATTTCACAGTCATTTTCCATGTTAATCTCGGTCAGTTAGTGATCCAACACAGATAGCCTTATGTGGGACTGACGGTCCACTCTTCACAACTGACATTTCTGCCAAGTTCAAAATCATGTGACACAGAAAAAAAGGCCGCATATCAAAAATCTGGCCCGATTAAATTTAGAAATTGTGCCGTAGTTTAAGAATCAATGGTCAATTGCCAGCTCCCATAGTAAATGGCGGAGGAGATAGCTTTTAAAAATGGGAGGATTTCCTACTTTCAAGAGCTTGTAGACTTTAACCTTGACCATGGATTGGGTCATACTGCATACCATCATTCATCACTCATCGACCACTATCTACATGCCAAATTTCATTAAAATCAAAGAAACTTTTTGTGGATAAACACACATTTGAGACCCACTTTATTAGGTCAACTCAGAAGAGTCGACCTAAAAACTTACAGAGATTGCTCAGTTGTATTTTCAGAGACAGGCTGGGCTACCTAGCATCTAAGCAACACTGCCCATGCACTGACGCTAATAATGTACAAAGCGTAAGTCACAAAAGATTCATGTAATAGACTTCAGTTAACAGCCGATGTGTAAAATTCAGATTCTCTTATAAACTGCTGGAAAGTAAATGTACAAAATTAATAAAGAAAAACTACATCAAACGTGTGTCTTTATGTAACGCTATATGAATTATGAGCTAGTCCTGCTGAAGACTAGTGCACATATGTTATGAGACTGGGTAAAATTAAAATAGAATTTAACGGAACGTAAAAGCCGGAGCCAATTAAAGTTTATGCCAGTCAGTCAGTCACTTAATTAGCTACTCAGTAAATTTTGAAGAAGAACTTTGAGAATGTGAAATGGCAGGATGGACAGACAGCAAATCATTACACTATTTACCCGTGAACGCCTTGATTAGAGCCCCGCCACCGTGAGTACATGCGTTGTCTAGCATCTACTTCAGCCGCATCTTCACGACTTGAAAAATGATGTTCCTCTGGAATACTCCCAGCAGGCGGCACCTGCTTCTTTGCCGGAATGCTAACAACAAGAGAACAATTCGAACAAAATCTCAGGTAAATGCGTTAAAAATTATTGTGTATTTTATTGTATTGTCTGCATATATTTGTTTTACTTTTTAATCTGCCCTTTTGGCAAATAAACGGGTTCATTACAGCAAATCCAAACGACTGGCTTATTTTGCAAGCCTCACAAAACAATTCTTCAGGTCTACACATCCACTGAAATGTAAAAAAAACAATTTGCAAAAAAAATTAAAAAAATAACCAAATGTAATGCAACACCCGTTTAACAGCTTCTGTTCCCGGATAACCTGGGTAAGACGGCATCAGAAAGATAAACCATTCTGGATTGTAATGAAGCAAGAGATGATGTGGTGTCAGTGGCATCATCTGGACCATGTCTAAATCATTGCATCTCACTCGAGACAGACAACTATCATCTCATCACTCAATTTTACAGACCAGATGCTCTTTCTGATGCTCAGCTCAACAAACAGTGTCTAAGCAACAGGATGTCGATTTGTTGGTTTGATAACATCAACTTCAAGTTTCAAAGACGAGAACACTACTCATCCAATTGTTGCCATACAAGAAGCTCAGCTATCGCAGAGGAAAATGTGTGACGCTAAATGTTAGTACGTTCATGCTATGATTCACAAGGTATGGCAGTTAGAAAAGTTTCAATCAGCAAAAGTGACCTTCAAAGCCATTCAACGGCATTGGCACTGGTGTCATTCGACAGGCCACATATGATTTCCTATTAATCTTCTATTGCAACTATGTCTCTATCTTGCATCGTCAACAAGATATTATCACTTATTTCCCAAAATCTAAAGAGGTCACGTGACTCTGAACATATCCCCTTTACGTATAACATATTATGCGTGCACTAGTACTCCTGTGCATCAATCAGCACAGGAAATTTGAAGTGCCTAGCTTTATCACTTCCAAAGATATGATTGGGGCAAAATTTAAAAAACGGGTCACTTGACTCTGACCACGCCAATTAGGGGGTAGTCTGTCATCCGAAGGCTAGCATTTGACATATTCGACATGCATACAAAATTTGACGACTCTTGCTTCAGACGTTCCGGGGATATGATTGCGGGCGCCAAGATTGAAAATGATCATGTGACCCTGACCACGCCCTTTTAGGGGTGGTTTGTAATCCAAAAGCTAGTATTTGATACTGTCTACCTGTACGCAAAATTTGACGATTCTAGCTTTAGCCATTCCAGACATATCATTTGGGGGCCTCAAAATTTAAAGTGAGTCACGTGATCCTGACCACGCCCCTTCTAAGGGTGATTTGTCATTCCTATTCTAAGACTTGGCGTAGCCCATCTGTGTATAAAATTTGACGACTAAAGCTGAAGCTGTTTCACAGATATGGTTGGTGCCCACCAAAATTTAAATAGTTCAAGATACCCGACCATGCCTATTTTAGAGATGTTTAGCCATCCGTGGGCTAGCACTTGCAATGATCAACCTACCTACCAAATTTAAAGTCTCTATCTCCACCCACCACGAGATATAAGAGGCCATACAAAAGGTCGAAAATGGGGTGGTTTGGGGTAGTTAAGGGTCATCCAAGGTCACTGGAAATAGCGCCATTAGATAACGTGCATATGAGTTGCTATTAGCCTTCAATGGAAATATGTCCCTATCTTGCACTGTTTCTGAGATATAGCAAGATATTGGTTAAAAATCCCCAATTGTAGCCTACCCCTCCTGTATTTGGCGACCCCGTTAGAATTTCGTCCAGATCTTTGGCGCCAGCAAACTAATAGAGTCCCTAAGCTATCGTGCGGCGTTGTTTGCGTGATTCTAGGTTTAGCGGTCTTAGTAGAACACCGACTTGTGATAAACAGATAGACAGACACATGAAGACAGCATGTACCATGCCAGGATAGCATCGCACGGGTAAAAACTGCTCATATGCATGTGTGCATATAACTGCGCATGATTGAGATAAACAAAACAGCACAGAACAGATGTGATAATCTTCCATCTTAGCCTCCAGACTGTCATCATTGCTCAGATGTCGTCCACAGGAGGAAATGGTAACAAACAGTCAACTCTTCACAACTGACGTTTCTGCCAAGTTCAAAGTCACGTGACACAACGACTAGGACAAATGTCAAAAATCCGGCCCGATTAAATGTAGATATTGCGCCCTAGTTTCAGAATCAGTGGTCAGTTGCCAGCTCCCACTGTAAATGGCAGAGGAAACAGCTTTTGAAAATGGCAGGATTTCCAACTTTCAAGGGCTCGTGACCTTGACCTTGGATCGGGTCATACTGCACACCGTCATGCATCACTCATTGACCTCTACCAACAGCCAAATTTCATTGAAATCAAAGAAACTTTCTGTGTACGTACCTACATGCATAAGTACGTACGTACGTACGGACGGAAATTTGACACCGGCTTTATTAGGTCGAAGAGTCGACCTAAAATGTAACAAGATATGCAAATTAAAGACAACAAAACTGACAAAGATATGTGAACGTACGGAATATTGACTACTGATCCATGAAACGGTTTCTTGTGGAACGGTTCCGAATCCTCCGTGTACGGAATAACAACATCCATCGAGTCCCAAAATTTGTCTTCCAGTATGTCGGGTAACTTGTCATACATCGTATCCACTATAAGATAGGAGACCTATGTACCAACAGCCATATATAGCACTGTAGGTTTTTCAATAGCTTATCACCAGAGACCGACACTGATCAACGTACGTGTAGTTTTTGAAGTATCACATTGAACCATAACTGCATATGGATATTGGTTACCCTATCAAAATAAACGGCAAAAATGTTTTAAAAAATTAATGTTGATAACATAAAATTCTTATCCTTCACATTGTCCTCGCAATGTTTTGTCTACGATTACTTCCATTTACTGGCCGTTTTTCCACGTAAACCAGTTCCACCTGCGGTCTTCCTCTTCCACCTGTTCCCGGGAGAAAAATTCTGGATCAGAGAAATTAAGTTTTTACGGGGGATGTCCTTTCTGCCGCTTAACCATCAGCTTCAAATCAGTGAAGAAACATAAAACCCTAACCCTAACCAACGGCCTGACCACATCCTTACTTCATCCACAACCAGATTCCTGTCAATGGGGCACTGCCTCCTTTATGACAGCTCTCCAACGCCACTACCTGAATGGTTTGAGATATTTCAACCAATTTGGCACACTGAACTAAAATCTGCTGTGCACTATTCCTGACATGCATCACTACTTCCAGTAAAATTCAACATGGTGGCAGTGTCATCCTAAATTTTCATTAAAAAGCCGTATCCCCAGAACAGTGCAAGATATCACGTTGAAATACTGCAACAGTGCAGTACGAAGTAATGGCGGCAGAGCTTGCTGATGAAATGAGAAGAGAAAATATCTTTGTACATTTTATGAGCAGAAAATGCTGGCATAAATTGAATGAAAGCACGTCCACAACCTGAAGATTTTCATCAATGAGGCCATTAATTTCAAAGTCATCGTCATCTTCACCAAATGGATTCAGCAGAGATTCTGCAACCTGCATACAATACAGCATACACGCTGAATTGCAGCAAGAGTTATACAAGTCCATCTGTCAGTTTCATCAACTAGTCGATTAACTACAAGAAAACCCGAGTGCAATTTGTAACTAAATGGACTTTGACGCACGGCACCAGCATTGACTTGGATGCCTTTGCCACCTTGATGGCCTCCTGTGACCTTGACCTCTAACCTCCAGAATCTAATCAAGTAATCAGTAAGGGCTAGTTAATATTTCCCGTAAGTTTCTTTGAGACTGCTCCAGCCATTCATGAGATATCTTGGTCACAAGATCTCTCTGGATGAATGCACGAACAAATTAATGAATAAATGCGACAGATGTACAGCCTAACTGCATAATGCCTCTGCCAACACCGAAGGCACAACAATTAATTAATCAACTGACAATTATAAACTTTAATGGATTAAGAATTTTCGTTTGATTACAATATGTGCATCTCACTAACTTATTTCATTCTGGTAACTCGTCAACAATGTTTGACTTTTAACAATTTGTGTGAAATCATGCCGTTCTAACTATTGTTGACAAACAATTTCACTTCAATTTACCTTCAGCCAGCCCATGTAGAAGAAGAACTGCAGAAAAGTGAACAATGGGAAGAACATGTCACCAACATGATCGTGCAGAAACTGTCGACCCATGAGGCACGACAAGAAAAACGTGTAGACCGCTAAAGTCGCCACCTGCAGCAAAGCAACATAATGCTCACAGGTAATGGAACAGTCTCATGGAAACTCATCACGCCGTTTACCTGAGTTTACATGTGTGTGCCTTGTTTGTGAGATATGTTGACCGTTCGGTTCATGGGCAGTCTGTCTGTCAAAATACCAACTCGTCAATTTCCAAAAAAAATCTTATGACAAACTTAGGATAAAGTATGATTTAGCAAAATCTTAAGATAAACTTGGGATGAACTTACGCAAAACTTAAGATGAACTTGACAAGTGAATCCGGTGAATGGTCAAATCGCCAACTGTGAACAAAGTCAACTCAGCGAATTATTAGCAGTGGAAGTCTGAAGATGTGCTCAGTGCGTTTCCACCGTCTTTTTTGACCAAAATGAAAGCAAAGCAACTGCCGGTGGTGCACACTAAGTCGTGTGACTGCAACTGGAAATGAAAAGCGTGAAGATTTCTTTAGCTTTAATATAGGAACTGTCGCAATGTCACAATAGCGTCTTGGGGCTACCAAACCTTGTGTGTAGTTTTAATTCTGAAAAAAAGTAACGAAATGCATAAATCATAGTTCAAAATGATTTAAGTCCGGCAGTTTACAGCATCGTGGACATTCTGGGCACATAGAAGGCTGGATGTCATGCAATGCTTGGTCTCATAGTCATTCCGCAGTGCATCCAGCTTCAGGATGATGCTCTGATACTGACACAGCTTGACGACGAATGACGCTCTGAAACTGTCGTCCTTGACGACAATGCAGCTCACCTTGCAACAACAGTTGCGCCTGCATCTGGCCATACTGTCCTATATCAAGACGTTGCAGCAGCTAGTACAGAGACAGGAGACTGTGATGTTCAGACGACATTGCCAGCCGTCCACGTCACTGTCCACACGCACACACTGACAATAGATGCGGATATCGTTGTCCACGTCACATGTCTCAAACACGTGCTCTTGATGTAGCTGATGACGGGTCGCAGGCAGTAGTCTGCAGATCTTGCGACTAGTCTTTTGACTTGTTGTCGAGTTGACTATTGCTGCTGACGAGTGGACGTCACTATTGATGAGTTGACTATGTGCTGGGTTGACTCTTCGGCAAGCTGATGTTTGCTGTCGGCGAGTTGATCTGCTACCGAATGTTCTATCTTCAGAAGAATGAGACGTACGGGTAAGATGTAAACAACCTGTCAGTCGGCGTATTGGTGATACAGTCAGCATGTGGAACATACAGATAAGACTTGACCTGCAGCGCCGCATGTTAGAATAAACGTGTAAAGAAAATAAACGGACATGGAACGTCAACAGCATTATGCAATTCTGCTAAGCAACTGCTGGTTATATATAAATAATAACTGTTTATACATGGCTTGCCATGCAAAGCCCGACAGGTAGGACACCACGTGTAGGTGTGAATCATAAAAGGCATTTACATACAACTTACAACAAAACTGAAATGTACTTAATATTACTACTTATTACCCTTGACACCAGGTCGACTCAGCCTTCTACCCTCCGTGGGATGGTAAAATAAGTACCAGCCAAAGGGTGGTGATGCTCTCCGGCTGGTAAGGTAACCACAGGCCTGGCGGAAAGTAATGGCAGCCTACCGCCAGGTGGATGACTTAAGTCACCTGCGGGCTGATTTCCTGTACACTGGAATCAGCTCTGGGCCCAATGCTCGGTAACGAGTATGGGAAGCCTTTTCACCTTTGACAGTGAGTTTCACTTAAAGACATAATTTGTAAAGCATCTATACTGTACCTGAGTATAAACGAGTGGAACAGTTATCCAGTCATACAAGATCAGAGAACCACAGTGTCCACGGAAGCTATTAATCTCCTGATAAAAACAAGTTTAGTGCCAATCAACTGCATGAAGTCACAACACTATGCGAAACACAGACCTAACTGTAGTTTTAACTTCTGACTATATTCCACAGGCAGACAGTTAGTCAATGAATAATACAAAATAACCAAATCCTGTTCTTTTGTTTGCTTTTGTTGAGCAACATTTAGTTTCTTCAGTACTAAGCCAAGAGATTGGCTGAGAAAACATCTCCCAAATGAAGCATCAAGTGGGACATGAGACCAAAGTTGGTACTCATTACCCAAGAAGACATGTGGAATATACACATGACAGCGTCTTTTCACGTTACATTCTGACCTCAAAACTGTTGTCACCAGTTACATGTACTACAAGAAATATTCCCAAGTGATCATAACATACGTTTACTTTTTCTTCTTTAGAAAAAAAGCCTGGATGGGCAAAATACAATGTAAAATTAGAAGGTCCATTAACAACATATATACAGAGCTTGACAGAATAAAGTAATCCCTCGCAGCTTTACAGCGGCAGCCCAGGGGGTTTGATTAAAGGAATGAGGTACCAATATCTGAGTATATGCATGGATGGTTTGACGGTCCTGGCGAAAAGCCAACAGCAGCTACTCTGGAGTCCGGACTGAAACCAAGCGGCCATTTCAGGTTGCAACAAATTACACAATGCACTTCATAGGCCGCGACATTGCTGGATTACGACAAAATATAGACTTTTCAACCACATAAAGTGGGCGCGCAAAGAATACGCTTTGCCCACAAGGACTGAAAAGTGGGCCCCAGCCAACCAACTGCTACAAATTTAAAATTTAAAATTTCGAAAATACAAGATGGCGGCCGTCGCCATCTTCGATTTTCAAAATTTTAAATTTGTAACGGTCGGATACGTCAGGAGGGTTGAAATCGCTGTTACTGCAGCAGAGATATGGTGTTTTGTTGGATTTTTCAAGATGGCGGCTGCCGCCATCTTGGATTTTTGAAATTTCTAATTTCGGACACGTCACTAGTGTCGAACTGCGTCACCGTGCCAAATTTCTTCAAAATCGTTCAAAACAACGGTCGAGATACGTGAGTTTCGATATTATACGAGTTTGGCTTGAAAATGCCTATTCACGCCCTTTTGGGGATTTTAGGGGCGTCTGACGCCCTTATGCATGGATAGCCGTGTCTGTCGTTCATGCTGTTGTTGTTAGCTTACTACTGTACATATTATGCACCTAGTGACAGACGGTACCTGAAATCTTTAGGCTAGCCGATTTTTGGGTTACTTTGGGGGTCTACTGTATGTTAGCGCAGAAGCTGGTACCCGGCAGACGTCCAGATGTATGCATTCCAGGTCAAGCCACCCATGCATATATACTCAGATATTGATACCTCGTTCCTTTAATCAAACCCCCCTGGGCTGCCGGTCCACTTTGCTTACATTTCAGCTCTTCCTTACAATTTTAAACAGAACTTTACAGGAATAAGCAATGACTTCTTATCTGCACTTATTTAATGATTTCATTTCGTTATCTTAATATCTTACAAAACTATGCAGGACATGCTCGCGATCTTAATGTGTTAAAAATGTCTATGCAGCGAAACAACAGAATAACATCAATAATATCCAATCTGTCAAACAAAACAGACAGATGACAGACTAATTAAGTAAGTAAGTAGATTTATATAGTGCATGAAATTTCTACAAAAATGGCTAAAACATTAGCAAGTCACGTTTACTTGCCACATCCTGTAGTGTACACTCAACGAAAAGCTCTGCTACTGCAGAGGGACGGCACGATGCGCCACGTTAGTAAATTCGTGCTACGTTTCACAAGGTACAGGAGTTAGGTTTCAAACAGCAAAAGTGACCATCAAGGTCATTCAAGGACATTGGCAGTTGTGCTATTCGATAGGCCACATATGATTTCCTATTACTGTTCCAATGCAACTATGTCTCTATCTTGCACCGCTGAGGAAATATTATCACCTATTTCCCAAAATTTAACGAGGTCACGTGACACATCACACATCCCTTTTGGGGGTAATATAGCATGCATGCGCTAGTACTCAATCATCAAACGAAATTTGAAGTGCCTATCTTCACCATTTCCAAAGACATGATAAAAGCAAAAGTTTTAAAAACGGGTCACATGACCATGAACATGAACCATTTTATGGGTGGTTTGTCGTCTTTAAGCTCGGCTATGATATAGTCTACCTGTGTTCAAAACTTGACGACTCTAGCTGTAGCCATTTCAGAGATATCACTTGGGGCCAAAAAATTAAAAATGGCTCACTTGCCCTGACCACGCCCCTTTTAATAGTGATTTGTCCGACATATGCTGGGACGTGATATAGCCAATCGGTGTATAAAATTTAATAACTCTAGCTTCAATCGTTCCAGAGATATGGTTGATGCCCACCAACATTTAAATGGTTCACGTGTCCTGACCACGCTCCTTTTAGGGACAGTTTGCAATCCATGGGCTTAGCACTTGCTACAATCAACCTATCTACCAAATTTAAAGTCTCTATCTCTAAACACTACGAAGATATGAAAGGCGATCAAAATTAGGGTGGTTTGGGGTAGTTAGGGGTCTCTCAAGGTCACTGGAAATAGCGCCATTCAACTGTGTGCATACAAGTTCCATAGTAACTATGTCCCTATCTTGTAATGTTTTTGACATAAAGCGAAATATCGGTCGAATACTGCTGATCTGAACCTACCTCACCTCTGTTTGGCGCCCCCGCTGGGGATGACCTCGTTGGAATTTTGCCAGATCTTTGGCATCAGAAAACTAGAGTCCCTGGACTATTGTATAGATATTTGTGTGATCATAGGTTTAGTTATCCTTGTAGAACTCCAACTAGTGACAGACAGACAGATGAACAAACAGACAAGATGGACACAAAATGACAGCATATACCGCACCAGCATAGCATGGTGCGTTAAAAATGACGGCACGTACATCAATCAGAGTCTTTACAGCAAAATCGTCTTTAATGCGTCCTTCTTTGCGAGCACGGTTTACCAGGCTTGTGGCCCAAACAAGTGGCACAAAATACAGGTTTGCCTTTTCAGGTGACATCTTCTCAAGTACTTGTTGCTCATTTTCCATCATGATGCCTGCAGACAGATATAATTCAACTACAATTGAGCTAGGACATTTGTATAGCGCCTTTTCATGAGTATACTCATCTCTGAGCGCTCAAAATGGCACGTGTTAATGATAGATCACAGTTTTACCTGCCACCCACAGTCCACTCGCTTCTCCACAGCACATCATCAAACTTTGGCCAGTACTCATTTCCCATCCCACCGAGAGTTGGACGCTGAGTTGGCCTGCACGACTGCCTACATACTGAGGTGGTACACCGCCCAAAGACATATATCATACACAAAAACATGCATCTAAAACAACAGATTCAATCACTGGTAAATCCACCCCACACTGACTGGATTTACCAGTGGTTAGTTATTATCAAAGTTAACCTGGTTATCAAAGTTACCCCGGCTGACGGTAATTTTACACAGTTTGCTGAATGACATAAATGGCATCAAGCCGCTAAAAAATCGACCAATTTCCACAAAGACCTTTCTTGAACACACAGAGGAAGAAAACCGAAGGGAAGTTGGCAAAACCAGGTTCCTATGAAGAACGGCAATTAAGACAGAAATGGTAGTATAAGGGGCGGTGAATTTGGGCTCTAATGCCTTTACTCAAATCAGTGTCATTTCAGTTCTGTTTTTCAGTTTCAGGTGTAGCTTTTATAATTTTTCAGATGCAGTTTCAGTTATTTTGCTCATACCTAAACCTGATACAGCTGAACATTGCACAATTCTCCGAGAAATTATCACATCAGTTATAGCAAAGAAATGCAGCTATCAGTGCAACGGATGAACCGTCAATGTCAACATAGTCTGTAATGAGTAGTCAAGTCTAGTACATCACACATAATATTAATTAGTACATTTCAGGAATGCGCACTGATAAGTTCTTGGTCAGCCTGTTTCTGAGAATTAAGTAAGCAAATTAAGTAAGCAAATTAACATATGAGGCTCCTTGTTATTTTTCAGCACAATTTTTACTTAGTTGTACTTTTTCTATTTGTTAACTTATTCAATTTTTCAGTTTCCATTACAGGCCTAGTTACAGTTGACTCCTTTATTTCATTTACTATTACAGCTATATTTAACTGAATGTTCTTTTAAAGTTATTTTGCTATTTCAGTTACAGTTTCAGTTAACTCAAAAAAACTGACTCTAATGTAGAACTTCTGCTAACAGTGGTAAAATGTTGGTCAGATGTGCTTCCTGACGCCAAAAATGAATCATTACGTTACAGTGGGAATCAAACCAGCCAAATTCACTACACTATGTGGCACCTTCTACAACTTGCTTAATATATTCTACTATAATTTTAACGCAGCAAAAAGCATATGATCATAACTGTCTCATAAGGACGCACAAACTTTATTGATTGGTTAACAAACTATGGTGTACATTCACATTTGCCGTTTCGTAAATGCTGTATCTACGCAGCACCCAATCATCTTTGAAAATCATTCTCTCTCATTCACAGTGCAACTGCAGTACCTGTTTCAGTAACACGTTGCAAAGAAGGAAATCGCTTCTTGACTGGAAAGCAAATCGACCTCATTGTCAGTACGTACGCTAAGTTGGCGTAGCGTAAAATCGTCCGCCGCAACAAACGACCACGTTTGTCATTTCCTTGTACCAGTGACGATGTAAACGTTGCCAGCCGATGTGGCCAAGGAAGCAAGTTCAGCTGCTCCCAATAACGACTCACAACCAGGGCCACGTAAAAGCCAAGAATGAAGGCAACGGGAATGAAATTGCTGTACGTCTCACAGTAAACTGCAATCTCCTCAAACACTCTACAATTTACACAAAGTAACAAGTTCATCAGCAGTTTTTTTTACATCTGCCTACATAATAATGATAACAAGTTCAAAGCCACGTGTCACAAAAAATAGGACAAATGTCAAAAATCCAGCCCAAACAAATTTAGATATTGTGCCTTGATTTAAGAATCCATGGTCAGTTGCCAGCTCCCATTGTAAATAGATGAGGATACAGCAGTTGAAAATAGCCGGATTTCCAATCTTGAAGGGCTCGTGACCATGACGTGACCATGCCATAAGCCACATCTCTCCTATGCTTGTGACCTTGAATCGGGTCATACTGCATACCATCGTGCATCACTCATCAACCTCTACCTACATGCCAAATTTCATTGACATCGAAGAAACGTTTTGTGAACGGACAGACGGACGGACAAACAGACGGATGGATGCACAAACGGACATTTGAGACCGGCTTTATTAGGTCGACTCTGTCGAAGAGTTGATCTAAAAATAACTAACTGCTACGAGCGTCCAAAGTAATTTGGCAAAAGGCCACATCACTGACTTGTCACCCCTCACAGCTGCGAATGGATTTGTCCGACCTTCACCCCAGTAATACATGGTTCCAGATGAGTCAGCTGCCCAATGGAATCTCAATTGGTTCAGCCGTTTATGTGCAGTACATCAATGTGACCAACACACATACACGCAGACCACGCTACATGTGACATTTGTCACAATAGGCCATATCTCTCCTATGCATGTGATACTGCCTAAAATCATAAACAATTAATGCAAACTATTACTGCCACATACAGTAACTAGATGGCTGTATTGTGTGGAATGCCACAATGCAGCATTCGGCTCGAAGCAGTCCACTGTCTGTACACCAGCTGTTTACTTTCTGCATTCAACGATGCCTAGTGTCAAGTGCCTGCCACTGAGTGATGTCAGTTTTATCTGCCGTGTTACTTATTTTCAGTTTCAAATTCAGTCTGCTTTTCTTCCACGTCGGCCTGCCAGCCGCACTGCGGCGTATTTGTTTATTACTCAATATCAAACATCTGATGTTGCCAAAAATTTGGGTAAGGACCTTTCTCGTACGCGGCGTGCTGCACAGGAAAATACTTTGGAATTGATTCTAACGGTAAAAATGGAAATTAGACATCCCAGAGAGGGCTATTTTAATAGTAAGTTTCCGGCGATCTGTAATCATTACAAAGTTATGGCGGCCTAAAGTTGCAAGACCTAGACATTTGTAGAGGAATTTTTGCGTTTGTTTTTTTTTTGGAAAAACACCCTCTTACCCTAACATTTTCAAAATTCTGTTCTGAAAGTTTTCACAGCAACATCGATTGACGTTGTTCTGTTCAAATTTCGTGAAATGTTGCTGACGGGAAATCAGCACAATCGTGCATTATTTACCAGACATAAAAAACTTTGCCTGCCTCTCAACTCTCGCTACTGCGCTGATCGCGCCCAAAAACTGCCAGTGCCAACCCCTAACACAATATATTCAGAGTGCTCCAGATTTCATACAAATTGGTTCACTTTCGGCGGAGTTATAGCTGAATGCGTGAACACCACCAAATTGGCCTGTAGAGTAAATCCAATATTCAGCAGAGCTTCGAGCTAAATAAAATAGACATATTAAACAAAATACACAATAACTGAATTTTATGCACACATCTGATCATGCAATAATAAACAATCATGTAAGTTCAGTTCAATGAAACTATACTCTTCTTCGGCTTACTTTTTGCCAGATTCGTTTAAGGCATAGCGGTATACAAAGGTCAGTGAGTAGTATAATACAGCAAATATTGCAAAGTCTTTCCAAACTAACTTGTATATACTCCCGCGCCACCTACAACAAAGCAAAAGCCATCCAAACTCTTTCACAGAATGACAAATAACACTAAATTAACAATGATGAGCATGTGAACAAGAAGCTCAGCTACCACAGAGGGACCGTGCAACGTGCTATGTTAGTATATAAGTGCTACGTTTCACGAGGGATGGGAGTTAGAAATGTTTCAAACAGCAAAGCTTCAAGGTCATTCAAGGTCATAGGCAATGGTGCCATTCATTAGGCCACATATGATTTCCTATTTGACTTGAAAACTGCCGGGCCATGATAGCAGTTGCAAAGGTAAAAGATGGAATACGTGGACACTGTACAGTAACTAAGCATAATTTGTTCTGTTACTACTGTCCAGTAATAAGCAAATTCTTGACAACTGATGAAGTAAAGTAAGACAGAACACCCTCAGTCAAAAATGCTGGCTATACCAAGGTCATTACTGCAGAAGCTATCAGCAAAAATATTACCAATATTCATCCAAGTCTTCCCGCAGACTTCAAATCTTTTGCTACTTTGTCCACAGAATCTAATTTTGTAATCCAAGTTGTATAAAAACTGCGAATGTCTAGCAGAAAATAACTTACCTGAATAGAAGCTTCAGAAAACATGCGAACGATGCAGTGATTACTTGCGAAGAATAGACAACTGTCATATCCAAATTTGATCACAGTAATTCAGTGAATCAAAATGGAACACTCTGGTATTTTTCTATACATTCATAAACACAATATTGTTAAATTACAGCAAACAGACTACTCTGCATACTGATACAATATACATACAATACAAAATATGGAAACTGAGTTGTCAGTCAATGTCAGTCTACTTGGAGTTGACAGGTTGATCCGTGCTATAAAGTTTTCAGACATTTCTTGGATGTGCAGAGCAACTTATGCAGTTAACAGGAGCATCAGAAACCTTCGGCCGACCTGCCTCATACAGCTGTCAAACGTCATGGCTTATCGTTACCTACTGCATGTTGCGGCATGCAGGATCGAGAAATTTCCACTTAACAACCAAGGTCAAATACGTAAAATTAAAAACTCAGCTGGTCTTTCACTACTGCGATACAACCATTTTATGGGTGTCAACAAAATGCGCGTAAAAAAATACTACTGTCACTGTGTCGGTTAGGGTTAGTGTTACGGTTAGGGTCAGTTTAGTTTGATTTGTTAGCACTAACAGTTTTGGTGCGTCAAGTGTCGCCAACTGCCGTGAATAGCCAAATTATCACGCTTCGTAACACTAAGCCATGAGAATAGCCGCGAAATCAAACCACCTGACCGTCGTGAGAATAGCACCAGTCTTGATTATTTTTGGGCCGTGTGTATAGTCAAAGAAGAATAGCTAAATACGATTAAAATAGTTTCACGGTGCGTAGCATAAACAAGGGTATTGCGTTGTGTGAATTTTCACGCAGCGTATAATTTACGCGATTTATATGTTGTTGGTTTGGTTGGTTGGTTGGTTGATATCTTTTGCCTCGATAACAGTTGGACTCCTGTGCCGAATGCTGTCGAACTGTCTTGCAATTCTTCAAACAGTCTCAGAAGCTGACATTTACTGTAACCAATTATCTTTTAATATCCGGTCCATCTTCCACTGCTCGAGGGTTCAATGACGTTAGATCATTGAACAGTTGTACTCTCCTGGCGCAAATACACTGAAACGTCGCTTTCCGATCCCAGTCCGAGCTTGCTGATCAGTTGAAACATTGCCGTTTTGCAGTACTGTGAACATATTCAATAAGCTGGCATGTCAAGTGTCGAGTTTCAGGTTTCAAGTATTTACTTAAAATGCTTGTACCCTACAATAAATACCATGGTTGGTTGGTGCTTCTGTTGCGGCCTCTATGTGCCGAGTACCATCTCTCTCCAAAGACGAGAAACAACACTTCATATCATCTGTAGAAAACAGCAGC
>Ga0209363_1000294_pt1 | contig 18124 bp, 11 predicted proteins | sample WorMetexBAHAMAS3_FD_187385 | JGI IMG/M metagenome (GOLD analysis project Ga0209363, IMG submission 187385) | Marine gutless worms symbiont microbial communities from Max Planck institute for Marine Microbiology, Germany - Inanidrilus exumae... | ecosystem: Host-associated > Annelida > Digestive... | reverse complement strand
CGCCGTTGATGTACAACTCGTCCTTGACGACGACGTCTTCACCGAGCACGCTCACGTTCTCCATACGAGCCTCCACACGACACGACAGATGCTCAGATCAAAATTCAAGGTCACGTGATAATAAACTAGCCCCGTACGGGACTGGTGGTCGACTCCGACTTATTGCCAACTTCGAAGTCATGTGACACAAATACTAGGACAAAAATAAAAAATCCGGCCCAGATAAGCTTTAGGTATTGTGCCCTAATTTAAGAATCCGTGGTCACTTGCCAGCCCCAATTATAAATGGGGGAAGAGATAGCTTTTCTTAAATCGGGTCATACTGCATACCGTCATGAATCAGTCATCGACCTCTAGCTACAAACCAAATTTCATTGAAATCGAAGAAACTTTGGATGGACGGACGGACATTTGAGACACACTTTATTAGGTCGACTCGGAGGAGTCGACCGAAAAATGTTCCTCTTTCGACCGTGGATGCCTGTTACGACGTGACGTATTTCTGGTTGTTTGTCGTGTTCGTTGTGCTAAAGTTGTCGGTACGACCTTGAGTGAGGGACCTTTCTAGTTAAAAAAAGCACTCAAGCACGTTTAGCATTAACATGAACTAACAGAGTGAAATCTAAAACCCACTCGTGGAAATGATGGTAATCAGTATGATCTGATTCATATTTAAATTCACATCGTCTGCTGTCTTGCTCGGAATCTACAGCACCTAACTCTCTGGGCTGCAGCACTCACAAATCCAAAATTCTAGCCACTTCACCGTACACATTTATGAGCCATGGCAATCTCAGTGAAATGCGACATAATCATATAGCAATTTAAACATCTCGGAGACACTAGTTGTTACGAACGTGACGCACGGACAACACTATAGCTACACAAGTTGATTATGTCTCTATTCTGAATTTTTAAAAACAACTAATAGTGAAAACTGACTAAACTGTGCGTGACTATCCATAAGAGTAAACTGTGCAACTGTGTTTACACTGCTACGTAAATAGTAATTGGTTGATATTTAACGAGATGTACATTGTAATCTGTTGTATAATGTAAGGCATGGTATGATGACCTCGAGTGCATGCTAGGGACTGTTTTTTTTTGTGCTGGGAATGGGTACCCGGGTATCCGTTTCAATACCCGCTACCAGTTACATACTGCTGCTAATTTGTATTTGATCACAGTCAGTTCACGACTGATGTGATTTCATCCCAAGGTGACAAGGTCTTGGGTGGAGATTTAGTTCCGACGGGTTAAGGATGGCCAACAATACAGTAACCTCTCCACCTCATTGCCTTTTTGTTCAGTGATCACTCAAAATGGGAAAGGTTAGGGGAGGCCCATTTAAGTTATTACGCTAGGACCTACAACAGGGTGAAAAATGACCAACCACCACAAAAAATATTTATCAGTTACATGTGCTATCTTGTGTAATTGCTGTTCTGCAGCTCCTATAACATATCAGTGCCGACTCTTGTATAATATCTTATCTGTGTTGGTCTGGCTTTGGAATGCTTCTCTTCCGTAAAATCAAAGAGAAGCATCTGGGGGACCTCCCACCCACGGTACCAGACCTGCCCCCTCCATCCCCAGAATGGTACAATAATAACGGTAATTGCATGTGCTTAAATTCTGTGTTTCAATTAGCAACAACTGAAATGATGCCATTTCTTTTTACACTGTGTAATCGTTTTACCGACACTTTCTTTGGCATGGTCTGTTAATACTCTGCCAACGGACGAATAAACATCTCGGTTCATGTAAGGGAACGAGCCCATAGTAAGCCTATAAGTGTATTGTGCTCAGCACAGCCATGCAATGCTGACTTGATGAAAATCAAAGTTAAGCCGAAACTTTAGCAGTAAGTAAGTAAGCAACATATATAGCAACAACAACATATGCTGCACCTGTCACTTGGAACAATTTACCTGCTGACGTAATGTTGTGTAACAGCGAATCTAGCTTTAAAAACATTTAAACACATTCCTTTTTAACACCTGCTTTTATGCCGCCTGATTGACTCCTCTCCAGCGCCTCTGAAGCCTCCACGCAATGGCACTATATAAATATGTGTATGATTATGATTATGAACATACATACCCACTGCCCGACATGGCAGTTCCAGCCGATAATGCACGAGTTTATCCACGCGTGTGACTTAATGACGGCACCGCGCAGGACGGTGGAACGCTTTATACAGACACCGTCTTCAATCACCACATTGGGACCGACTGTCACGTTTGGTCCAATCCGACAACCTTCGCCAATCTTTGCCGACGGATCCTAAAATGTCAAACGATCATCATGGACCATTACAACTGTTATCAACTTAGTTTAACCACTAACGTTTATCACACTGAGCACCCAACTTTGTTTACAACACCTTGGCCATGATGTAGAACACTGCACAGTTAGTTTTGAGTTTGTTGCGACAGCTGAGCTTCTATGTGGCTATATACTGAGCTAAATTGTTTCCAAAGACGATCTAACTGTGCCTCTCTCTCTCAACCCATTATACATTAACTCATCTGCAACACATCCAATTGATTATTCTCGTCTTATGGCATGGGACAAAAAGTTTGAAAACCACGGTAATATCAGTGCAAATGCACAAATGTAAGAGGCAATTAAACAATGATTGACTAAGATAAGGTTTTACGTCCCACCGAAAACAAGTAGGTCATTTCGTAGTCATTCTTTTCAGCTAATCTCTAACAAATCTAACACAGCAAAACCAAACATGCCTCCATAACAATATATACTACGACACAAAATAAACATAAACAATCCAAAGACAGATCTGGTTGCCTCTTTTGACCTACGGTCTGGAAACACAACGGGCCTATTCTTAAGGAAGTAAATAGGTAAGGAAGAAAGTAAGAGAGAAGTTCATTAAGCAAGCAAACAATTTACATAATGCGGAAATATGCAAATGAATCAGGGCAAATTATGGCCCCGAAAGCCTTATGGGGCAATTAAACAACGTAATACTGTCGAAATACTGCCACTACTTTTTTTACGGCGCTGAACAATAATTTCCATTTCACTTCACTGAAATGGTTTAATGTAATGTCCATCAATCAACAGCAACGATGTGAAGCTTACAACAAGAATGTTGCCGACGACACCAGGACCCTGATGCAATGAGCCAGGAGACTTCTGACGTATGTCACTCAAGTACAAGCACATGCCTGTCAGGAAGTCCTTGGGCTGACCGACGTCCATCCAGAACCCTGTAGTAACATGCACCACATACAAACCTCTAACATCAGGTCATCGACAGTCATTACGCACACCGGCATAGCCGCCGGCGCGGGTACGGCATTCAGTCACGTCTGTCTGTCTGTTTGTCCGCACTCCAACAGGAAAATGGCTTGATCTATTAACACCAAACTTGGTACATGTATAATCAACAGCAGTCACTCGGCATACATTGACCCAGATGTCAAAAGGTCAATATCACACGGTTACAAAAACCGTCACGGCGAACAGCTGCTGGTGACAATGGCTGGTATTCCGTAACCCTGTGCTGCCATTACCGGTGTGTGTCTGCATGTCAGCTGCAATTGGATGTCTGCTACCTCAGTTGGGGTGGCGCATCTGGTGAACGCTTACAAATGAAAGGCATGCATGGTGTAATTTGTAGGTAAAACTGTGTGATCCATGTCTGAGCGCTTTGAGACTATGCATAATATAAATGGCGCTACATAAATACTCCTTGCCTTTCCACTGTAGGACCCAGGCCAGCCCAGACTGACTCCTGTGGAGAAACCGACACAGACTGGACACCACTGGAGTACTAGACCTTGAATCCAGAAGACAAGGCCAGTCAAATAAGAACTTAGTGCACGTTCATTCAATATCATATCATATCGTTACGATATGACTGCCCGCAATAAACCCAGCCGGTACTTAAACTACTGTGAGATTTGGCCATTTTTTGGCCAACAATGGCAACACGTTGAACCGACGAAGGTGAAACTTGCACCTCTTCAGACTTTACGGCACTATACAAATCCTATATTATTATTATTATCATTATAACAGTCAATATTACACTACAATTTCGAGCTACTCAGCCCTCGCGTCAAGTTCATGCATACATCACTCTAACTACCATATTTAAATAAATCCAGATTAGCAAGTTCCTCCCTTAAATTATCTTTCTCTACTTGTTTCCTATCCACACATCCTGTCTGGAGAGAACAGAACTATGTATATCCTGTTTTAGCACTATCCCCATCTTGTCTCCTTCACTATTCCCTCTAATTCCATCTACCCATGGTTTATTTTACCCAATCTGCATCATTGACGAGTCCCAACCAGCTCAATCTATTCATCTTCAGTTGCTGAGTTAGAATTTGACAATGTCATGAGTAAACCTTTGAGATCCATTGCAAAGAGGTCGCCATCAGCCGCCATCGCTGGGAAAGTCTCTTTCTCGATTGATGTCGGCCGCAGCTCGATGCGGTCGAGCACAGACACGTTGAATATGTACATTCCGGCATTGATCTTATTGGACACGTACTCCTGCGGTTTTTCCACAAACCGATCGATCTTGCCGTTCTCTGGGCTGTAGACGACCACACCATACTTAGATGGTTCGTCGACCCGGGTCACCTGAACATCACCATCACAGACTGATTGAGTTAAGGTTCAGTATCACCCGGCACAAAATACGTCATTTCGGAGACGTTCTTACCAGCCAATCTCTTGGCTTAGTATTGAAAAACTAAATCAAACACAACAAAGCATGCATGCATTCGTAACAAGATATAATACAACATAAAATGAACCAAAAAAACTAAAGCCAGGTTTAGTCACATCCTATGGCCTGGAAATGAGGGCCTATTCTGGTTTCGGCACTTCATAAAGTTGTCACCTACTTACTTACGTAAAAACTTACCCACTTACGTACAGCCCTGACACCCTCTCAGTGAGTATACCAATGGGACAGACAGACAGGACGGATGCCAAACCACTACATTACACTTTCTACTATGGATGCGAGAAGCATAATCAATAGTAAATAAGCTATTGCATGCAGTGCTGTGTGCTCGCTCAGCGGTAGGGCGTTGGACTTGCGATTTGTAGGTCACCGGTTCAATTTCTGGCTGGTGGCTTTCACGTAACATAGGTCAACTCAGCCTTGCATCCCTCCGCGGTCGCTAAATCGAGTATCTGCTTCGGCTGGGGGTAAAGGCGAGATTCTCACCTCTGTCGGGTGGCAGGTAACACTGTGTGATCCCATATATGGCATGTGAGTTTCCGCAGCAGTGAAGAGCTAAGCTGATGCTAAACTGCTATACACTGTTTACTTTTACTTTACTGTTTATATACAACAAGGTATAGAACTTACATTTGACCATTTCCAAAAAGAAAAGTACAAATAAGGAGAGTGTATTCAGATCATACCACAATGGTGCCTTGCTTTCCATGATTCCTATGAAATGCAATCATGTCAGTGAACGGAAAGTCACAGATGATATCACTATTCAGGACAAAAAACGGATCAGAGTTTTCCAACAAGATTCCGCGAGCAAGAGCCAGAGGACCAGCTGCAAATATGCAAACATACAAGCAGACATTGTGACAATAAAACCACTAAAGAACGTTCAATGGCATAAACCTTAAAAACTAGGCGCTGCATAAGTGAGAGGCAGTTTCTTTACCGAAGATGTTCCTGGAATTAAAAACTGAAGGAACAGGCATGAGTTAATTAGTTGGAGTTCGACGTCCGTTATCAGCACAAATATCAAAGTGGGAGTATTGTGTTAGAATGGGAATGGATGGAAAAGCAATAAAATAGGCATGACTGTATGCTTAAGACATCAATAGTGCACATTTTCATTTAATTATTGTTTTATTTTTCTATTGAAATCTAGCGGTTTTTACAATTTGCTATTGAAACATTAAACTTACTTACTTACTTAATAGTGGTATCACTATTCACCCAGCAGTGTAGATGGAGAACAAGCATTTATTTATTTCATCACATTTTGAATTGTAAGGCAACTTTTGCAACATGAAATGAAGTAGGCAAAAAGATAGATAAAATACTTTTAATAATTAGTTACCAATTAAATTCAACCACCCGTGTTAAATTTTTAGTTAACTGAAAAGTTGTAAAAGTAATTAACTACAGCAAGGCCCATCACTACTGCACTGCAGCAGAGTTAAAGCATGAAGACGTTGTCACCTGTCCCTAGTGGTTCCTTCTCCACAGATATTGTGATCCGTATTCCTAACTGCAAAATCACAACAAATAATCACAGGTTGAAAATGAAAGTTCAAAACAACAAGCTGAAAAGTTCTGTTGCATAAATTATGACAAAGAATTTCAACTGGTATGACATCATATGACATTCAAGGTTCACATAAAACTCGCAAAACCAACAAATTACGGTACACCAAACATATTTCTGTAAAACCAAGAAGCAATTCTGAAGACATTTTAAAGATTTCATGGGCATAATTATGCAACTTTGTTTTTGTAATATGATCGCTTTTGCTCATGGCTAGATAGCTCCACCATGGAATGTCACATTTCAAAATGTGACAGATTTTCTGGTTTCTCACCTGTGTGAGCGAATGGTTGGATCAATCAACGTAAAATTTGGTGTAAGAAAGCCGACCACATTTTCTGTCTTCCACGACAAATGTCACCTTCATTAGTGTAGGGTCTGCTACAAGTCTCTGAATCCGTAATATGACATCCGTGTCAGCATACGCTAAATTATTTTTCACCATGATCTCTTATATGACATTTTTATGGTGTGGTGTAACTCATTAATACGTCAGTCGCCTGGCCGATAACTGGACTTCTCCAAACAACAGACGAATGTTTGACAACAGTTCACTGCTGTAGTAAGTGTAGACAGATCTTCAGGTTATAAATCATACAAATGTTGATGCCTCTGTACTCTGCAAATACCATATGGCCTAATTCGTAGCTGACATTTGACAAAAATGTAGTTGGAGTCAGCAAACTTCACCCCCGGATGCTGCCACCTGTGAATTGCACAGCACAAAACATACACATTGTTTTTGATTCTGGTCCATTAGTTTCACTAGGTGAAAATATGATGACATCCACTGTCAAAGGAGGACCAAGCCATGTACACATGTACAGAAAACTGGGTAAAATTTGGAACGCGTGGATTTTACCGCATGACGTCCTGTACCGCATGACATCATGCTAGCATGGTATATGCTGTCATCGTCCGTCACAAGCTGGCACTGTACCAAAACAGCTAAATGCAAGGTAACGCAAACAATGCTGTACAATGTTGAAAATAGGGACTCGAATAAATTTTCTGTTGCCACAGATCTCGGTGAAATTCCAATGGGCCACCGCCAATGGGGGTGCCAAATAGGAGGGGTATGTTAAAAGTGGCTCCACAACATCTCTCTATAAAACAAAGTTTCAAATTTTCCAACACCTCCCTATGGAACCGGAACAACAGCAAATGTCTTCCTACAAAACAACGGCGGATGCTTGCAAAGGTGCAAGCATCAGCCTAAACAGGGTCCCCAAACTTCTCCCTACAGAATCCAAACATTTCCCCATGGAACCATCAATACCATGCTATCTGCACGCTGAATGCTGACATATAAGCAACACTGGTTTGCAGTTATACTGCAGAATACGTACTCTTTCTTCCTCTACTTTGAGCTCGTTTTCTAGCATCTCAGCTCGGTAGCTCACTGCCAGGATTATATGCTTTACACCAGCCTACAACACGAATCATTATAATTCATGAATGTTGAGTTACTATGTTGATGTAAATGTAATATGGCCACTGCTACTGCAAATACTGCTGCTACGACCAGTCTTGTGATCTCAAGACAAATGTCTAAAGTTTCTGACTGTTGCAGTTCCTAAAGATCTCACTCCTTGTCTGGAACCAGACAAACCAGACGTCTAGGCCTTGGTTTCGAGGCCAACTTGGTCTTGAGGCAAAGGTCTTGGTTTAAAGTATGAAGACCAAGACCACACTGTGCAAAGACCACACTGTGCAGCTGACAAAACTGGATTTTTGAGAAGACAGTTGCTATTGTTTCACTTCAGATTCTCAAATTTCAGCCTACCACTCCAGTCGATCCCACTTTGGTCTTGATCTGTAGACCCAGGTGCATGGCCTTGCTCTTGATCTCAAGACCTGACCCCAGTCTTGGTCTTGATCACCACAGTCTTGGTCCTGATCTCAAGAACCAAGTGTCAAGGTTTCGGACTTGATTTTAAGACCAGATGTAAAGGTATCTCATTCGTCTTGAACTCAAGTTTCTGTTACTAGGTTCTTGATAACACGACTGACTACAACTAGTTTAGGATTTGTTTTACTCCACGTTAGTTCAGTCTCCTGAAAAAGAACCTTTGGGATTTGTGAAGCATGTTTTGTTACAGACTAGATAACCTTCATGTTCTTGCAATCAACTGTGTCAAAACTCAAAAATGTCACAGTAATAAAAGGAAGACAGCAGATGTTAATATTAGGGCTGCTGAACTGATGCGTTAACTAATGCAATGAGGAATTAATTGTGAATTGTGATTTAGCAAAATAATGCCACTAAAATTTTTAACGCAAACTAGTCACACCAGTAGCAAGATTCAATACAAACCTCAACATAATCGAACTATACTTCTGCAATGAACAATCGTTTACTTTCCAGTTGCAGCAGTACTTTAAATTTCATGCTCCACAGTGCACAGAGAAGAATAATGAAACATTACACACAATACAAGAAGTTTTACCCTGACAAGGGCTTCAATCTGATGCATCATCATTGGCTTGTTGGCGAACTCTACAAGTGGCTTTGGCCGACTGAGTGTAAGTGGCCGCAAGCGAGTCCCATATCCGCCGACCAATATCAGAGCCTTCATTTCTTAACCATCTACAACATGTGTATGAGAAATATTCTGAGGATTCAATCAATATAGCAAGTCAACTTCCATCAACATGGCTTCGCTGTGTACTCAGCAAAACCAAAGTTTTGCAAGTAAAGCAAGCATTCATTGATAGAAGCTCAAAATTACTCAAACGTCCATACACCATATCATATCGTATCACACACAGCCAGAAAAAGTATTAACCTAAACAATTATATTGGCTCTCCATGTCATGTTTATCAAATGTGTAGTCGATAAAAAAGTGACTCATATGTAGTACCATACTTGGTGATTGTAAAAACACTCCAGCCATGTAAAAGTATAAACAAAATATGCTAAATTCTACTTAGTGATAACTAACCTTACACCAACTATGAAGATGTTCTGTAATATCTGAAAACTACACCTAAATGTAATGCCAGTAGCTCATATACCCAATAAACTGCAAATTTTGCCCAAAAATGAGTATTTTCTAGACAGAAGATCATCAGGAAATCGTGGGAATATCGTAATGCACTTTAATATGCTGAGGTTTTTGAAGTTCCTGTACAAAATGTTAGGAAAGTATTTGGCCCATGTTCTTTGAGTTTTTGACAGTGAGTGACACAGCGTCACTCTGGCAGCTTGTCGCAAGCGCCTTATCTAAAACATGCCGGGACGCCGGGACAGTATTACAGGCAGAGATCGACGCCGGGACAGCCGCTGTAAGAGCGTTTTTGTTCCAACGTGGCTGATGTTTAGCGTTTTGTTTACGTTATAGTTTTATTTAGAAATTCTAACAGTAACATTAACAGACACGTGTTATTATCCTTTATAGAGACCGCACGAATTAACGCGTCTTAAGATAGTCCAAAAAAGAATCTGGTGCTGGACAATGTCTGTTGTCCCGGCTTCTACGACGCGGCAACGTCGTCACGGATTGGATTGTGGTAATTGCTCACTGGACGACAGTCTCACTTAGTACAGCGTCGCGACTGTCCCGGCGTCTCTGCCGGCGTCTCCGCCTGTTATACTGTCCCGGCATGTTTTAGACAAGGCCGTCGCAAGAGGGTAGTAACTCTGAGGTCTTCTATCTTTGGCTTTTGACTGAGTGCCTTGTTGGTCTTCAGTCTATTGCTTTACGTTAGATATGATACGATACTGTATAATTACACGTCCGTTACGTTAGCACCAACAGTATGCAGATTATACAAAAGTCCGCATAATCCACATACTAACCCTAACCGACACAGTAATGCTAATAAGTCTAACCAATGACCCTAACCGTGGCACTAACCCTAACCGTCACTGTAACCAGAAGTCCGCATAATCCACATTTGCATAATCCGCATACCGTTCGTGCTAACTTATCCGACGTTATAATTACGTGCGCTCAAAAACTGATGAGAAGGCCAGCCTAATGTAGTGCATGGCTCAGAAACAAAAAAATTAGAAAAAACTAAAAACAAAAACCAAGTAGCTCAGAAGAAACTGTCCGGGCAATAGTCCATGCAGGCTGTCACGCAGAAAGAAGTGAAACTACGGGGGTAGGATTTGTGAAACAGGAGAGGTTTTAAGCCGTGAGTGAAAAAAGAGGGAGTTATGAATGAGCAGTGTGGTAAATCAGAAGAGGAGTAAGTGATGGGTGAAGGAATACGTGAGTAGGAAATCCAAGTTTATAATGTAACAGTGAGTAACTGCCGGCGTCTGAAAAGGGCGTGGCTATGTTTAGACACACGTGACTCATAACAAGACACTGCACAGAACACGAAGGCCACTGACCAAGTTAATGACTGAACAAATACTAATAAGTACAATGGACAAAGAAACACTTGTAATTAATCACAAAAACAAACAAACAAACAAACAAACAAACAGCATTCTCAACAATTGTTTACAATTTTACATGCCACGCAACACTTCCGGTTGTTGTGCTTAAATAATAAATACTTACTATAGTTACAGGGCGTAGGTGCAACGAACTATAGTTATGCCAGTAACACGAATTACTGTGACAAAACACACTATTACTTGATTGATTGATCTTTATTAAAGCACGTAACAAACGTACATGCAACAAATTGAACATGACAATAAATCAGAGATCCGAGAGAACTTACAGTGTGACATGCAGGTCTAATGTTTTTGCGACCATTGATTTGATTCCCAGTCAGCTGTGCGCCGTAATTGATTCATTAGTCTTAGTTAGGTCTACATCTGTGACACTGTTGATCTATTGGTATTACACTGTTCATCTGATTTCAAAGTACTTGTCCTAGACACTGACTCAAGTCCTTGTCCTTGAACAATTATAAGTCCTGGTCCTTGTGACTTGGTCCTTGTTAATATCACTGGCATTTTCCTCCTTTGAGCTTCAACTTCTTCCTAGACAGGGTCAGTGTACAACCATGCCATTGCCAAATATCTACGTTAGAGGTCATTAAATTTCATTTCTAAGTGGTCGTTATGTACACACACACGAGGATCAATTACTCCACAGTCTCTTACTAAGGTACATTGTTTCACGGCATGGTGTTTATTTCAGTTGTATGCTGTCGCCACTAGGTCGCAATACTGTTGAACTTCTGTTGCTTGAGATACGGTGTTCTGTTTAAAACCACTGCATCTATTAATAAAGTTTCTGTACATGGCTATGTTTGGTATGCTTAGTTTCCCGATATTATTCATACTGCATGCTGTTTACTAGAGCTGCTGTGTTAAACATGAACACTCCTCTCTCAGTTTGTTCTCACATGATAGAACTTGTGTATGCTATTTCCCATTTGTCTACCACATAGTTGTGGTACGTTGTATTTTTGTACGCTTTTCCAATAATAAATATATTGGTCTGTAAATATAGACTCTTCTGCATTGGCAACACAGACAAAACTAATAGTTCATGTCTTCAGACTAAAAGTCAAACGTGACTACTGACCAATTAAGTCATGAAAATTTGCAACAGTGCATAGAATTATAATGAGTCAACAGAACAACCGGATTTCACAGCATCTTCATGGCATTGGATTCGCCACTGATTCACCTCACTTATAACATAATTTGATAAATCTATTGAGCTAGTGGTTAGCCATTTTGCATAATGGTACAGCAGAGACAAACTATGAAATTTGAGAAACGGTACTGTTGTTGATTATTATTATGTATATGACACTGACTGAATGCAATGTTACCTTCAAATTCATAAAAAATAGTCATAAAAATAGCACCTTGTGCAAGGGAAGCACATTTTCAGTTTACCTACAGTGTAAACAGACCTATCAGTAACAGGTAAGTACCGTTACCTGGGAGGCATGACATATACACATATACATGTAGTTAAATGTGGCCATAATCACCAGGATACTAATTGCTTATGCATCTGACACCATTCCAATTTCCAACAGCCACTACGTTATGGCTGTTTCACTTGTGCTTAATTTTATTACACTAAAATGACGTGTTAATTGACAAATTCTATGATAAACGCTATCATATGGATTTTCTCAGTTTTTTTGCCAATATACTCTTGAATTTGCCTGTGTTCTCTTTTGTAAATGACTTCTATTTTTGTGAAAATAATAGTTGTTGGATGAATACCACTAACGTCATCATGTTGCTGTAGCAGACACGTTAATACACAAAAAGTGACCTATAGTGTATTATGCCAATGTTAAGATAATTTGGCATTGCACCACTTGGTGCTACTGGCCAGCCTACATCTAGTGTAGGGGGGAGGCGGACAAGTAACGGTCGCTGTCGTCGTCGTCTGTAACATTCTACGGCAGCCTGATGGCGACTTCACAGGCGCAGGCCAGGCGATGACGTCATGCCTCCTCCGGTCTAAATTAATTATAGCTCCACTGTAATAGTGCACGGCGAGCTAGTAGTGTTACGGCCCATTAGGGCAACATCCTGTTTTATGTAGTTTGTACATGCCAAAAATCACTTGAATTTTATACATGCATCCCACTGTTACAAGCAACAATGAAAGGTGCTACTGCTAAATTTGCGCTACCATATCTTTACTACATTATTAATGATCATAAAATATGGCACTATATCATAATCATATCAGCCAGTAACTCAGTGATGAATGTGTTGCTTATACAACTGCAAACTTTTAAATTCCATAGCTTTATTTATTGCATGACCAAATTATAGAACAAAAAACAGTTTAAACATGTTTTGTTGCAACGAAGCCAGTCAAAAAACACAATATGCACACTGCGAAGATGTGTTTAAGCAGCCGGTTGGTCTCCCGCTGGCAGACTTCGGATGATGTCAGAGTCACCTAAACCAACCACACATACCACACACTGCAGCAAAATACTGTCATTAATTTCCGAGACCCTAGGTCACTAGCAGTGATTGGAAACTAAACAAATCAATTGTTCAAGATGATTACCGTAAAAAATAACACCCTGAAAAGGCTTAAATATACTAATTAGGTTCTCAATTCCACCAAATTTGAAAGCTGAAAACTAAATTATTTTAGTTTTTAGTTAACAAAACAAAAGTTTTTAGTTTAGTTAACAACTAAAATAAATTAGTGTTACTTAGCTTTAAGGTTGACTATTCAACACAGTCGACCTAAAAGTTAACTAAAAGTCGCCAGTTATTCGGTTAACTTTTGCCAATTACTCATCACTCAGCAACATAAATGTCGGTTTAACTTTATACCTCCAGCAGCAACTGCACCATTTCCATGCCATGTTCCCATGCTTATCTATTCACCATGGAACTCAAACCAAACACCTGCAGTGGATTACACTGCAAACACTGTCTGCGGCACATTCCTGTGAAGGCAGAGTCAATGTAATTCTTAACTCAAAACACAGCATCTAATTCCTTACTTGCCTAATCTTTCAAGCACCTCAACACTGAAATTAACTCGTTAGACACTGAATAAATCTTTCTTACTGTTTACCGAGTGCAGAGTAATATGAGCACGAGCATACATAATGAGTGAACTAACATCAAGCCATTAGTGACCTGCGAATTTTGTCAACACATATGTGACACTGCCACATTTTAGCAGAAAAATATTTAAACTGCAGCACTGAAGCAACATGCTATGTGACAAACGTCTGTTAATCACACTAACCACAGCTGCATGTCAGTTAGTTAGTTGAGAACCTGAGAGTTTAATGTCCCTTTTCCGAACAAAAGACGACGAAATGTCAAGGGTGCATAGCTATCCCTACCTAGTAAAGAAAGCCTAAGGCCAGCAATATATTAACCTCAGCCCTGGCCGCCTTTTTTGTTCAGCATCCACCCAAAAAGGAAAAGGGATCAAGAGGCTCATTTAAATTAAAATGCTTGCACCTACAACGAGGAGACAACTATCACACCACAAGACAAACTAAATTGAATACAAAAACACGCATACATCCTTAACTAAAAATACATAAAACATAAAATCGACACAAAAAAAATTAAAGCCAGGTTTAGTCGCCTCCTATGACATCCGGTCTGGAAACACAGTGGGACTATTCTGGTAGAATGACAAGGAAATGGAAAAGCAAAAAATGGATAAAGCGAGTAGAAAGGGAAAAAGGCAAAGTAAAAGACACTAAAATTGTAGAAGGTGGGGAAAAGAAGGGATAAGGGGAGGAGGATTGCTCTGGGCCCAGATGGGCAGCTGCATGTCGACTGCTGTCACATGAAAGTAAATTGAATGTTGCGAAGAACAAACCAGGGTCAGTGATGCTTAGTGTTGTGACACGGAAATATTTTCCGCAGGCTGTGCCAAGCTCAATGTTGTTGCCAGTGTAATGATGAACACCAGTCTTTGCTAGCATCGCATAGTACTCAATTTCACTCTTCCTAATGACAACACAACATCCACATTGTTTTCCACAACTAACACAATTCATTAATTAACAGTTTAGATATGCTTAATTAATAGTGTTGTTACGGTGGCAGGAATTTGCAACTCGGTCGGTGGCAGTGTTTTTCTTGACATGCCATCACGGTGGCGAATATCGGTAGGTTTCAAGGCTAGGGTTGTTAATTGGAAACAGATGAAACAGGTGGATGTTGCGGCTTCCAGATCCAGATCGACCCTGCTGCGTTCACACGGTATCAGATGACGTGCTATTTAGATGACTCGCTGCTCTGCTGCTTTGCAGGTGTGATGGGCAGTTTTGACTTCTTTGAGGAAACAGCACCCAGAAAGACCGCTGAGAACACTGCAAAACACTGCAATGGCGGTGTTGGTTCGGTGGTAGCCAACCACTGCGGTGGCGGTGAAATTTCGGTGGTCGTAACAACACTATTAATTAATATTCCATCCACACTGTGTCCGAAGAAGGGTTCCACTACAATTTTGCCTCTAACTCTGCCAAAAATTGACGAATTCTCAAAATTATTTCACGAACAGACTTGGCAGTAACTTTGTAGTAAAGTGATATCAAATTATCCCGCCACCCATCAAATGCGTCACTATACTACCTTGTAAAATATTAGTGTCAGAAAACAACAACAAGAAACATGTACAGTGATTAACGATAAATCAAAAGGTAGTGTAGCAACGTCATTTAGGAACGGCGGGATCATCTCTTACTCATACTTTATTACAAATTTACTGCTGAGTATGCCTTAAAAGAATTTTTAAAATCAGTTGATATCTGACGAAAGTTGACTGCCTCAAGTGCCCTGAGCACCGGGCACCATCCTGCTCAAAGACGCTGTAACTATCGTTTCATCAGTTAACAACATTGTGCTAACATCACTGGATGAATATTTTTCAGCAACTGTTTCGAATGAGGGAGTTCTGCATGGCAGTTCGCTCCACTCAGATACGGAGCATTGACATTTTCAGCACAACCATTCCACAAGGTAGTGTAGCGACGCATTTGAGGGGTGGTGGGATATTTTACTTTTGCTTTACTACTACAAATTTACTGCTGTCAGTGAAAAATTTCGAAAATCGGTCAGCATTTGGCAAAGTTAGCAGTAAAAATCTAGTGGCACCCTTTTGCTGGATACTGTGTAGTATTTGCGGGCTGAATAATTTTACACTTACCAAACAGATGATTTGCAAAGGACTTCTTACTTCTTACTGATATATGCAGTGGTCAAGTATACACCAATGCCACTTTCCTTATCACACACCTTATCAGTGCATCTTCAGTTGTACAATGGCAATGCACTATACTGGATGGAACTGACTTGACTGAAACAATGACCAGGATTGCTTGCATGTGTGTGTATGCAGCTGGCGACATTTTGGGCATGACATCTAAATACGTGGACCAATATCACATCTGACTGATCTGAGACATGTCAATTCTAAAATTTCATGGACTATGTCTAATGTACAGTTTCAAAATGTCTAGCCAAAATGTTTTGTGCTGTTTCAGCATTTCCAGTTATTACAATACAGTGCAGTCAGTTAGTTTAGGAGCGGTGAGCTTCTTTCAGGCAGTGTTAAAACATGACTCAGGTGGAAAAAAACTGCTTCTAAAAATCATTAATATTGGAACAGGAACAACAGAAACACATGTGCTGAAATTACCAGAAAAATACTGCCAATTTTTTCTGATAGCTATGCTGCTGTTTAATGTGATGTGCACGGTGCACCTCATAACAATACAATACAACAACGATGTATGCAAGAAACTATATAAAGTTGTATAACCTATATGAATTCCAGATAATCTGTTCTGAAATGATTGTTATTTTAGGCAATGCTCACAGTACTGCACACCCATATACACAGTGAGGCATAACATTTACCCATCATATCATGACACAAGTCTGCAGCTTGTACTGGTATACAGATGGTTTAACCCTTCAAAAAATCATCACGACTTTTACTAGAACAGACTTCATCGCAGCTCAAATTATAGCTCCGAAGTCAATGACACCATTCACAAAATTATCAATGGATCATCTCATATAACATTCACTTGCTACTTTCCAACACACCACACACATCATTTCCATTTTTAACAGTCAGGACTTTGTTAGGCTGTTAGCAAGGTAATGTATATGATGTGGCCCCAAGTTTGCCTGTTCTGTCTGTCACAAGCTGGTACCATACCGAAATGGCTAAATGTAGCACCATGCAAACAATGCCACACAATACACAAGAAGTTTTCCGATCTAGGCGAAATTCCAATGGGATCACCATAAACAAATACAAGTGGCAAAAGTTAAAATTGGCGATCTTCGACCAATACGTCTAACCACAAGCATCAAAGCAATGAACGGATATCAAAGCACTGACCCTAAGTAGAGGTTAACAACTGGCTTAATCCTTATTTATCCCTGCCATACTCCACAGGGAAGGAGCAATTATCCCTTTATTCTGGCTCTCCACTGCCAGACTGAATCAAACTACTGTAATAACCAAGACAAATTATTACTTTATTGTGACGTGGAAAAAAAGTAAACAAAAACATGTAAACAATTATATAAGCTGAATCTAGTTAATTAACTATTGAAACTAAGAACACAGATAACTACAAATTCTTCCGAATTACTAAATGCTTTACAAAGCTACATAAATACTTTTTGGGAGTCTGTACTTATGAAATATGAAGAAAAAAACAAATTTCATCTCTGAGTTAGGAGTATGAGACAGATCGAAGTTGTTAGGCATGTAGTACTACAAGACAGAGTGATTTACATCATCTGTTAACTATAAAACGTTGGACATACCTAAGAGGAGGCGTGTTATTTGCAATGATCACCAGTTTCGCTCGACCCTGGCGTAGCGACTTAAGTGTCTGCCGATAGCCAAGCGTGTATTTTCCACTCTTCATCACCAATGCCAGACGAGAGTTTATGCTCTCGATCGTCTTTTTCTGTTGACAAAATAAACACAACGCTGCAAGTCAAGCTGCAAAACCGGTAGCTGACACGAGCCGTCACTGTGAAGCACAAGCAATACATGCCGATTTTTGGCTACATAACCAGATGAGGCGCATTACATTACGTAGCCAAAATTGGCTTTTTGACTACATAACCTGATGCACTTGTGTTCAATCGTGGACTACAAACACTCAACAACTCTCATTACTGCCAACTCATGAACTAATCAGCTGACTCTAGATACAGAGTGTCTACAAATCCAGCCTAACAAATTTCCAGGAGATTTCCAGGATACATTTAACAAATTTCCAGTAATTTTTTACATTCATCGAGCCTCCTTAGTATTACAATTATACGTACAATGAAATGGCAAGCTGCACTATATCAATGCACATACAAGTATGAATTCTGAAATGTTTTCGTATGAGCATGTGA
>Ga0209363_1000293_pt1 | contig 18149 bp, 8 predicted proteins | sample WorMetexBAHAMAS3_FD_187385 | JGI IMG/M metagenome (GOLD analysis project Ga0209363, IMG submission 187385) | Marine gutless worms symbiont microbial communities from Max Planck institute for Marine Microbiology, Germany - Inanidrilus exumae... | ecosystem: Host-associated > Annelida > Digestive... | reverse complement strand
TTACTGGTTTGTTGCTCTGTTGGTGGTTTCCTGATATTTTTCTTGTAATGTCATACAATTCTTTTATGTTTCCTTTCATTGCCGCGATCTCTCCTTGTGCTGCCAGCTCATCCATATAATTCCTTTTGTCAGTGCGTACACAAGCTCGAACTTGCTTGTGAATATTCTCGTATGTCTGTTGAGCCTGTCTCTTCTGATGTCTGGTCTGAGCTTGGTTGATTCTGCCTTTGGCCTTCCTTCTCTCTTCCACTCTGTCTATAGTTGTCTGTGATATCCATGGCTTGTTGTTATATCTCTTTGTACCTAGCACCTGTTCAGCCGGTTCTTTCCATACTTTCTTCATGTTATCCCACAGATCGTCGAGAGTCAGACCTGTGTTGTTCTCTTGCTGCATGAGTTGCTGAAATGCCTCACATCTGTTCTTCACCTCAGTTTGGAGCTGTTCCATCGTGTGGTTATCTTTGAGAAGTTCTATTGCCAGTTTCTGACTTACGTGATTGGATGCTGTAGAGTGGTTTCTGAGATTCAGCTGAATTTTGGCAATCAGCAGGTGATGGTCAGAGCCTGCATCTGCTCCTCTCTTCACTAGCACGTCTAACAGTGACCTTCTGTGTCTCCGGCTGATGGCTACATGATCAATCTGATTCTCAGTCGTGTGGTCTGGCGATACCCAAGTTGCTTTGTGCTTTGTCTTGTGTGGAAACAAGCTCCCTCCAATTGCCAAATCATTCTCTAAACAGAAGTCTGCAAATAGTTGGCCATTTTCATTCATACTTCCTAATCCATGTCTACCCATAACAATCTCATAGTGATCATTCTGACTTCCAATCTTTGCATTCATATCACCCATCAGCAGAACTAGATCACTTGCCTTGGCCTTGTCTATAGTTGCCTGTAGTAGATCACAGAAATCTGCTTTCTTCTGTTCACCAGCTTCATTCGTTGGTGCATAGACCTGTATCTCATACATTGTCTTTTTCTTGAGCCTTGTGCTGAAGCGGGCTGTGATGATGCGAGACGAAACTGGCTCCCAACTGATCAGTGCCTTTTGTGCCTTTCTGTCCATCATAAAAGCAACGCCTTCAGTATGTGGTGCATTTTCATCAGGGTGTCCTGAGTAGTTGATTGTCTCCCCTGACTGCAGTCTAACTTGTCCATTCTGTGTCCACCGTGTTTCACTAAGACCAAGTAGAGAAATCCCATATCTCTTCATTTCACCTGCAATAACCTCAGATGTCCCTGAGTCGTACATCGTGCGAACGTTCCAACAACCCAGAAGTAAAGGTGTCTTAGTTGACAGGAGTATCGGGCGTGTAGCGTCCTTTCGGCTTTGGCTACATTCCGTCATATCCTGATGTGCTGATGTCCGAGGGACTGTCCCCTCACTGTAGTGTGCTGGTATGTGGTCCTGTCGTACGGCACAGCAGTCCTATCCCTGCGGCAGCTCTGGGTTGGATGATGATTCGTAGTCTGTGTTTCTGTAATAAAGTTTGTTTTCACAGGGCTGGGTTATTAGCCCAGCGCCCAACTTCGACTTTGAAGAATCTGGCAAGTGGATTGCCTGAATAGGCTTAGCGAGCTCCACTGGCCCCGGTTTGGAATCAGAGTTTTCCTTCTCCTAGACAGATTGCCATCCATGCTAACGAGCTCTGTCTGCCCGGTTATTTAACCCATAGCTGGGGCAAGATTGTTGAAGTGTCAGAGTCATATCCACACGCCGGTGGGCCTGCTCACAACAACTCTGGGGGTCTTGCTCATCCGAGATCCACTGCAGTTCGGCCTGACAGCAACGCACTGCCAGTTTTCGTGGTGTGTCACGGGAAGGCACTGCAGCAGTCTTGCCATTAGGGTCATTAGCATTAGCCATAAGCATTCCATTAGCAGTCGGCTGCTACAGCTTAATAATATGGCCACACACGGGTTGGTTGGATTTTAATGGCATTTTAAACATAATTTATGTCATAATGTACGTTTAAAATAATAATTTACTGTGATGGCCATAAAAAGAGACTGGATCTATGCTGGACCTCATGAAGCAGCAAGCAACAGTCATCTTTAAAGAGACTTCATAACTGTACACAACAAAAATGTTAAACATTAATGATTCTACACACTGATAAAAGCAGCTTTATTACAAAAAAATGCTAACGAGTTTTTAATTTCAGACGTACTATAAACAAGTTGGCAACAATTGGATTTCTGGTATCAGTGACGTCCAAACAAATTCAAAAAATTATCCAAATACTTCAATAAGTCAATTTGCATGATTGCTCATCAGTATGTGATGTTCATCTGCACTACCAAAATCAACCAATATGCTCATATTATATGCATATTTTTGTAATATGGCACACATGAATTATTTAAAATTGTTTACTGTAAACAGAAAGGAATAAATGTGACAAAAGGCACAGAGGTCATGAGGTCATTCACAGTCTAAAAACTACTGAGCATGTAACAGGCACACGTGTGAACAAAATACTTACAAAACTTCCACAACAGGTAACACAGAAATTTCCACCATCTCATTAATCACATTCAGTAAGGCACACTGTTTTTATGTCCCGTTTACATCAGGTTTTTTGCACTTCATGTACGATTACATAATGAAATACATATTCATGATATCAATTATGACAGCATAACAACAGCAACAACAACTTTTGTTGCAACAAAACTACATCGTCATGTAGTTTGCAGCAGTACATATTCACTTTAATGTGCCAAATATGTGATGTACATGTAAGTATTTAGACTAATGAAAATTTAAATCTAAATCAGTTAACTTCCAATATAAAAGCAGTGAGAGACCGGGTACAGTGGTAAAAACATGCTTATCACTAGGTTCAACAAAACACAAAAATCAGAATTTCCACAAAGAAATTAAGCAAGAAATATAAAATAAATGCATGAGCTAATATTCTGAGATACTGCTGTGGAATGACATATGCACTAAGAATGTTGAGGAATCATCAGAGTAAAAGTTGTTGTTGCATATATAAAGATAGAATTCATATTAAAATTAATCAAACATGCACTTTAAACTTTGAGTAAATTCTAATTACTCCTCATGAAATGTCCTGAAACTACTGGATGTCAGACAAAATTCATAACAGTATGTTACATTCAGTTAGATAAAAACAAATCATGTAAACAAAAAAGCCAATAACTATTCAATAACTATTCATACACATTTATGTATAACAAATATACACATGAGACATGCGGCTTATGTGAAATTGTGAATGTGTGCACAAAACCAAATATATTACCTACCACAAACACGCAGACAACAACCACATTCCAACAAAATGAGAATACGGTGGCATAACATCATTTTAAAATTGCAAAAATAGTGCCAGAAAGTAAAAAATGTGCATTTTCCTGTAAGTATAAGCTACTCGGTTATAGAGTCATACGCCATTGCCATTAGCAGAACTGATGTGGCCTCTCACATATGTTGGATGCCTGGAAAGAAGAAAAATTCCTTCTGCAGGTGAGACAAATGGCCTGCATCCTGGTGGATATCATTCTGTGGTTGCATCAGCTCTTTCTGTGCATTGCTCACGTGAGTAAGCATTGTTTGGATGTCGGTATTTTGTGCCTCCTCCATAAAAACCTTCACAATTGTCTGCACATATCTGGAACCTCTGACTGGATTTCGAAGGCAAGCAAAACCTTCTCGACATGGAAAACCAACCAACAGATTACCCTCTGTTGGCTGGCAGCCATCTTGTTCATCTGGCGCATCTAACTCGTCACGTATACCAATGATGCTTCCTCTGCAGCACTGAAAGAACACAAGTCTCACAACTCCGCGGAGTATCGGATAATTTTCGTCCGACAAATACCATGCTCTGATGATTGCTTTCTTGGTGACGGGTTTTCCATACCTGCCAAACACCACTTCTGCATCGTTGATTTCGCCACCATGACTGAGTATGAACAACACAAAGCATTGTGCATCTTTTGCGTCCTTAGCGGTCTCCTTAATCTTCTCCAGCATCTCAGCGGCACTGAGACCATCTTCATCGTTGAACACCACGACACGAAAGTGCAGCTGTTCAAATAACTGTGTCAGTCGGTCACGATCCATGTTGGTGCCTGTTCGACTTTTCATGATGTCTTTTTCGAATGTCAACACGTTGATGATGCACGCAGTACCCTGACGTTTTTTATCCATTGGATAAGCCTTCGCTTTATGCTGTTCATAAAATTCGTCCGTGGTTGGTTTTACAAAGATATCAGGAAGAGGAACATCAGCTTCATCATCATCATAATCATCATCATCATCCTGTTCTTTGGATGACAGCTTTGCTTTCTTATTGCCATTAGCAACTGTGCTGTGACCCGCTGTTGTTGACGCAGAGTTACAGTTATCGGCATTTGCTCAACGTTTCACTCCAGCTGTTTTAAAACCTGCTGCTGCCCGGTTACCAGCGCTGGTTTATGCTTATATGACGGTAAGTCTGGAGATATCGTTCAACAACTCCTCCATTTTCTGATTCTATAAGTGCCTCACAAAATGGATCAAAAAGACAATCATCTCTCCTTTGAAGCAATTCCACCAGCTTTTCAATCTGTGTGTCTTTTGGTTGCTTCATTTGACACGTCATCTGCCGGCCACTAAGAACTTTCTTAGCCTCTAGTTTGATCCACAAGCCACTTTCTACTGCAATCTCATCCACCAGCTTGTCCTGTATTCCTGCAAATGCTTTTTTAAACAACTCCATAAGTTCTGCGATGTACTCCTCTTCAGGCTTGAGCCGTCACAAAATGCCAATATTCCACTCCAACTGTGCCAACTTTCGCTACAACTTTCTCTTTCTTTATTACGGGTTTTTCCACCACACACACCGACCACACACAGTGGTGAAAGTAATCTGTAAAATATGAGTTATAAATTAAATGTGACTATGCTGCAAAATCTTGAGAGTATTTTTGGCATCACGTTTAACATCACAACATGAAACAACAGCCCATTTAATGGTCCTTTATACAGGGTGAGCCGGTACCAGAAAAAAAGCAGTCACTCCCTATCTTCGTCACCGTGGGTATCATACATTAGCTTAATTAACTTTCTCCATTTATTATAGTCCATTATTTGGTATATTTCTTGCATATTTGTCTGATTTGATGGTCGTTTTCTGCAAACTTTCTCCAGGTTTTCTTTGGCCTGCCTCTACATCTTACATGTTCCACTTTGTAATTCACACATTTTTTCACCCAGTCATTCTTGTCCTTTCTTGAAACATGCCTATACCATCTCAACCTAGTTCACAGACCCATTGTAATTAATAATTATATCATCTATTCCTAGTCCTAAATTTATTCCATCCCATTCATACTCTAGCATCCACGGCTGCATCAGAATCTCAGTCTATGCTCATCGTGTTAGTAATATAACTTACCCACTAACTTCATACATGCACTGTCACCAATATCCACATCGGTTCTGTCCATACTAGCTGGTTGATCTGTGCAGTGCAGCATGTACATGCAGCAGACTTCCTCACTTTGATAATGCTACCCTTTGTACCAGTACACTTCTTGTTCACCCATGTCTGACAGTGAGCACACTGTACCGAGTTTCTACCAACACCTCTACCACAAACACCATATGGCCATTTTCCATTATTTTATACCCATTGCAGTTTTTGGCCGTTGGTGAATTCACTGTCACTTCTCCATTCGACTTCCATCGAAAATTAAACACGTAAAGACGAAGTATGCACAAATTAAGATAAATTAAAAATGAATACTTTCTGAGCATAATTTTTAGCTTTTCAGCCAGTGAGTAAACAATTTCATTAGTCTGCTAGCTGGATATAAATAACTTGCAGCGTATGTGCAACTGCAGATTTTCTCCTGATGGTTGAAAAACAAAACAAAAATTGATTCTTGTGCAAATGAAATCAGAAATTTGCCATGAGAGCAATCTTGCCAGTACTTAATCAGAATATGTGTATGTTTTGCTTTTTTGTAGAACATTCATAGGTTTGACTGCTGAATCATCAGGCGGCCTCCTGGAAACTCTTGTAAAAGCCATAGACAGTTGTCTAGCCGAATATAACCTGCCACTATACTATGAGGTATGCGAATTTCTACAGGTTATGTAATGTATGCTGGTTGATGTTTGTATCACAATGTTTGTTAACTTCCTTCCTTACTTTCTTCCTTCCATAATTCCTTATACTTTCTGCCTTACTTATTCACTAACTGACATATCTACTTCTTCCGGAATACTCGTTCTGTTTCCAGGCCGGAGGTCGCAGGAGGCGACCAAACCTGGCATTAGTTTTTTTGTGTTAATCTTATGTTGTAGTATATTTAGTCATTGATGCATGTTTGCTTTTGTTGTGTTTGATTTAGTTGGGGTGGTAATGCGATCAGATTGTGTTTGTTTGTATGTTTGTTTACTTACTTTCTTTCCTTCCTTTCTTCTTTCCTTTCGTCTTCCTTATACTTCCTTCCTTACTTATTACTTCCTGACTTATCTTCCAGAATATTCTTACAGAATGGGCCCATTCTGTTTCCACGCCTGAGGTCATAGGAGGTGACCAAACCTGGCTTTAAGTTTTTTTGGTTCATTTTATGTTGTGGTATATTTTGTTGCGGATGCATGTTTGCTTTTGTTGTATGATTTTGTTTTTTTCAGTACTAAGCCAAGAGATTGGCTGAGAAGAACGTCTCCGAAATGACCTATTCTGTGTCGGGTGGGATGTAAAACCTTAACTCAGTTAGTTATCTTTCTGTCTACGTAACCCACGTGTCCATCTGATCATGTACATTTCAGTACTGCAGGGTTCGTAAAGATCCTGGAAAGTCTTGGAATTTTATTGTTCAGAATTCCAGGCTCTGGAAAGTCCTGGAAAAAGGCATAGGTCTTGGAAAATCCTGGAAAGTCCTGGAATTGTAAACCAGCAGTTCTGGAATTGTTAGTTCTGGTTTGAGTAGTCGCTAAGCAATAAGCAATTACATATGATACATTTCCACCTCTTGGACTAATCTGGATTCATTGGAGTACAGTAATATAACTGCAGGTATTGCATTTCCGTTTCTTTACTGTAATGCAGATACACTGATAACTGATTTTGTATATGCACTTTTTCGGCCTCATGCAACCCACGTTTGTGAATGGAACATGTCCTGGAAAGTCTTGGAAAAAAGGATTTTTGAGTCCTGAAAAAAAACCCTGGAATTTGGTCTTTGCAAGTCCTGGAAAAAAAGCATTTTAATGTCTGTACGAACCCTAGTACTGCCGAACTACCTCATGCTCATCCTTTGTTGGCCAGGTCCTGTACTTGTCAATTTTTATGAATATCCTTTCCCACTTAGTACACAGTTCTCATAAGCGTGATGGTTTGTGGTTATTTCCGTTTACAACAAACATCAGATCAACGTGCACCAATATTTTGTAATTATCCTTATTGAGGTCTGCTAATATCTGGTACAGCTGTTGTTGAGACTGCAGTTCTTGCTTATTTTTATACGGAGTGATGTGAAAAATATCCACCAGTTGGTCACCATAAGTCAAATCTGCCTACTGTGTCAAATACCAACAAATTTTCCAAATTCTTTTATTGTGTGATACTCTGTGGTAAACTCTTTGGTAAATAAGTCATAATTAAAGGTACTGTCACAGCCTAAACATTTTGCTACGCTATCTTATGAAATTTATGGCACTTTTTCAACTTGCAGTGTCCAATGGCACAGTTTTTTTGGCGCCAAACTGTACTGATGAGTTCATAATGATAATATTAGCAACAGGGTTATTTGAGTGAAGTTCACTGCTTAGCTAGTAACTAATGAGCATATTGTTGTGCAGAATCCGTCTTTTCATGTCAGTCTTGCCTGGTGCCTTGGCGACGTACGGCATCTCTTGGACGAGCATCTTTTATCTGAGTTGCAAGTGTGCATCTAACATCTATCATACAGATACGCAGTAGTGCAATACGCAATGTTAGAAGCCAATGCTAAAGTCAATGGGAGGGGCCAAATTTCGCGCCTCCATTCCTCCACAATCTGAACCAATTTGGATGCTGGTGGGTGTGATCAACAGTTATCCGATGATCATCAGAAGTTTATGACACTCAACGGCGAACTAAGTTGACAGCCCCTGAGACGATCAGCCATTCAAGAGATATGATTGAAAATCGACGTTTGAACCTACCCCACCTTTGTTTGGCGCCCCCATTGGGGGTGGCGTGACCCCGTTGGAATTTCGCCTAGATTTTTGGCATCAGAAAACTAGTCCCTGGGCTATCATGCGGTGTTGTTTGCATGATCCTAGGTTTAGCCATCTTAGTAGGACACCAACTTGTGACAGACAGATGGACGGACGGACAGACACGATGACGACAAGTACCGCGCTAGCATAGCGTCACGTGGTAAAAACCATAAAACTACCATATCTTATCAACGGTTTGACCAGTCGTCACGAAATTTGCTAAGATGGTACAGATTGCCCATGTAAACCGTAGTGACTGTAGTAATTTAAGCTTTCTCCTTAATTAGAGACAATATGTTACACCTGATAAAGTCAAATACAAGAAAATAAAAATTAGCCCCGTACGGGGACTGATGGTCGACTCTTCGCGACTAATGTGCATGGAGTATCATTAATGAATAAGGTATGTATAATAGCCAATATAAACTACTTGTAAATAGGCAGGGTTCTAAGTTACTCTAATGCTGTCAAAATGCGGCACTTATTAATTAGACGTCTATTTACAGTTGACTTCACGTTCGATGCAACGTAATAAGAAGTCGTCATCATCTTGTGCATGGACTTGCTCCAGGCCATTATCACTACTGCCCAAGTAAAATATTCAAGTTGACGTACATATAACTCTGAAGTACACACTACAGAGTACAGCACACAGTTTGAGTAAATTTAACTTTGCAAAAGCAAACTCTAGTGTTGTGTGGGCTAGCACAGTTAACTTTTTTGAGAACATCTGTGTTTAACCCTTCTTGTTAATTTATAGTAGCAGTTCACAATGATACTCCATGCATTAAGTCACTAAATGATTTTTGCAGCTTAAACGTGTGATTTTGCTTCTAGCACCATTCTTTAAACTGCTAAGTAGTTTTTCTTATTGTTCAACCTGGCGTGCTTCATTGTTTGTCAGTGTGAATTTCTTAACACATTTCATATGCATTTTTATCAGCAAACAGAGCATCACATCCCACATGACATCACAATAACTAATATTTTGTTTCATGTTCATGAACTGGAAGATGGACTTTGACATCCCAGCATCGACGTGGATGCATTCGCCACCTCGACGGCCTGCTGTGACCTTAACCTTTGACCTCCAAAATCTAACCAGCAGGGATGTGGTCTCGGTCTCGACGTCTTGGTCTCGAGACGAGACCGCGACGGTGCGTCGTCCTCGAGACCAAGACGTCGAGACCGAGACCACATCCCTGCTGCTGGTTGTCGCGGTCTCGTCTCGACAAAAAATTACTACGTCTCGGGAGGCTGACATCTCGGTCTGGTCTCGGCTATTTGCATTTCATGCCCAAGACGTTATTTTGCCCGAATTTTATAAGCTTTTTGCCCAAATTTTGTAAGACACATTAATAAAATGAGCCAAATCAGCAGTCACTACTATGGCAGTGTTAACACGAATAGGGAACAGGTTAATGTATTACTTACTGACGGAAGTTTCAACTTGATGAAGTGACGTCATGGTTACTGCAATCATTATAACGTGTAGGCCGAGGCCTATTTGAACGTCTCGGTGACATATCGTGACCTACAAACGTCTCGGTCTCGTCTCGAAATTTTAACGTCTCGGTCGTGGCAGGTCAAGGTCTCGGTCTCGGGCTTTAACGTCTCGTGCTCATCCCTGCTAACCAGGTCATCACGTGGGGCTATTGGATATTCACTGTAAGTTTTATCAGAATTGCTCAAGCCGTTCATGAGATGTAGTGGTAACAAGATCTGTCCGAATGGACGTTCCAATGGGTCAGCCCAAAAACATAATGCCTTCGCTGACATTGTCGGGTGTCAATGGCCGACACTGTCGGGTGTTCGAAGGCATAAAAATTCTTATAATGCACCAGACAACAAACAGATATGACTTTAAAATATATAAATGCCAAAATGTTTATACAACAACCTCATTATGTCATCAGTGACAGTAACAATATGTTTGTTATAGTTTACGCAAATTATAAAATTTTGTTTATTTTCATTAACATTTTTCATGTGAGCTGTGAAGTCTTGGTTCACCCAGTGTCCTAAATGTCTACTCTACATACAGTTGTGTGAGCAGTATTCATCCATGCTGTTCTGTCGTTTTCCCCCTCTCCCTCCCTGCTTCTGAAGTCACATCCTCCATATCTCCGACTTCCCCCCTCTACCTCAGCAAGATGTCCATTGTTGCCTGTAACTGCACACGGATGCATTAGTGACACTGTGCCGATTTCAGTGTGGTGTGGCAGAGGTATGTGCTCTGCTGAGTGCTGTCTGTTGTGAGTTAAGCTGCATATTTAATATCAAATTCTACATTTCGTTTGATCATTAGCAAATTACACCGTTGTCTTGTAAACGTTATCTACTTGGTATTTTAATTAGATAGTTTAGTTGTATTTTGTTTTAATTTTTACTTTTTTACTTGTAGGAAATCGTTGAGAGATATTTTGACGAAAACTTGGAAGCGTCTTTCATATCTGTGAATGAAGTGAAGCTCAAGACTGGAAATAAAACATTTGTTCTTCCTGTGGACAAATAAATTGAACCATTTTCCAGATGTTGAACTGTTGCTATGAGTACAGATCACTAGTGTGCCAAGTACTACAGCACACAGTTGTTATGTACATTATTTTGTAATGAGGTGCTGTAGGCTGTGGCATTGTTGTTTAGTATATCATTGTGTTGTATGTGATGTCAACTTACACAAGATGATGTGAACTTTCCCCGTATCAACTTGTCCACTTGTCCATGTATGGGGCTCAGGCGTTCGCCTAGCCCCAGGCATTCGCCTACGATACGGAACTCACTATCCAATGATTTGAAAAACATTAATATTCCTCTGTCAACCTTTAAATGCCATCTTAAGACCTTTTTCTCTTTGTATCAGCACACCTAGTGCATTTAAGGTGTTTCACAAAAATGTGCTATATAAGTTAACTGTTATTATTTCCGATTGACAAAAAGAACCCAGCTAAACTGACATGTCACATGTTCTCAACAAGTAAACATTGTGCAATACACACAGTAGAGCGTTTAAGTAAACAAAGGATTGCTTATCTTGGATCCTTTAACTTCTGGGGAGTTTGACAGATGCATTATCTGTGGATAAGATAAGCAAAATGGTAATTTTTTGGTTGTAACCACAGAAGTTCATGCGAAATATGCAAGCTTTATCAGTTTCTGACATATAAAAGAGCAAAGTATAATTGATTTCACAGTGTAATAAAATAATACAACTAAATTCAGCTTAAATCCCTGTTGGTCACTCGTGGACACAATCTGTATGTCTGTCCTGATTAGAGATTTCCTTGAAAATGTGTTATAAATTAGGTACAGTTTAGATACATGAAATATAACAATAGAATAAAATAATGTAAATTTAAATTATTTTAAATTATAACTAATAATAGTAAAGAATTATTACTAAATAATTAACATTTTTACTGATAAAGTAAGCAGAATTGCCTACAACATTTGTTACTGGGAGACTGGGAGTTGACAAAAGTGGGCATGCCATAGATATTACATAAAATGATTTACATGCCCTATAAGCTACCAGTGTTTAATGTCATGCAATATCTCTGAGAACTGTTTGGCAAAATATGGCTGAGCAAACTGTACAACAGTGTAAATTAGTTAAATAAAATAAGTACTAATTAGTGTCAAAACCAAAGGTTTATCAAACAACCTATTATTACATTTTAACGGTCATTCCGGTAGTAAATTGTTGTATGCCCAAACCAACAGCACAAAAGCATGTTCAACACAGTGGTGTATCACATACAGCATATCACATTACACTAATTAGAACTAACAAACTTATGTTCTTATTCTGCAAACTTCTGTAGTTTTTCCAAATTATTTTGAATAATTGGCAACACAGCCTTTCTTGAAGCTTTAACATTTTCTTGATTGAACGCTGTCAGATGTTCCTTCAGTCCAGATGACCCCACAACTTTCAATGACAAAGGTGGATCCTTGGAATCGCAAAGTACTTGGCATATCTACCACAATGCAACAGTATACCAAACTGTGCACTTTACTGCTGGAACTCCAAATTATGCACTAGCAAATATTATATCTGCAACTGTTTAAACACTCAAGCATGTGTTTTAATTGCAATAGTTTGAGTTGGAATAGTTTCACTTATGCAACATGGCTCCAACTATCGACTTGTGTCACAGGTGTGGTTTATGAAGTTACTGAATAACTTATTGCTGACCATTTTACAAAGAAATATTGATTCAGCATAATGCAGTTTAGTTTTATAAAGAGTGAGTCAACAGCATTATGGATGCTACATCTCTTAAATATGAAGGTTAAGTTCTATAAGGTGTAAGGTGTCCTTCAATGCCTTAGCAGTTCGTGTATGAGCATGTATAACGTCTAGTATTGAACTAGACGTTATACATGCTCATACACGAACTGCTAAGGCATTTGAACATCCACGTCACCCAAACGCAAGCTGCAGACCATGTGTGGTGTGAATGCTGAATTGTTCTTTTGGATTAAAGAATATTTTAATCATCAAAAGACAATGGGCGAAATTCAATAACAATATTCATTCCGTAGTAAAAGGCATGCAAAGCCTGCAAGGCAGTGTCCTTCAATCTTTATTAATATGTGATTACTTACAAATGATTTACCAGATATTTGCAATAAATATACTGAATTTTTCTCTTTTTTTGCTGATGGTGAAAATTTAAACAAGTCAGATGCTGCTGCAGACATTTTAAATGGACTTCTTGAATGGACATTAATACTTGATGTTCACAGTAAGAGACATGATATATGTGGTAGGCACTATGGAAGGATCTGTACTTGACAGAACAACATTAACGAAGGAATAGAAATAACTACTCATTTACTGGTTGCAATTAAAATGTCAAGAGTACATCACACAGAAAATAAACAAAGCTGGGTGGCTCTACCCAGAACAAACTGCACAAAATACCTATGATTACATCACTTTCTATACTCTGTTTGTTAAGTGTCATTAAGAATATGCTAAATTGCTGTGGAAAATCCACGAAATTCTATTTTACCTAACGACATGAAGCAGGTGCAAAAGTAGGCAACAAAAATTTCACAGCATTGCAAGTCCTTAAGTTATTGCCAGCATGTTTTTATTACCATGCAAAATTAAATGGAATAGCACGGAATAGGGATTTGCTGAGTTTAACAAGGATTTGTAAACATGCACTCAGTCATTTTGCACAAGATGTACACACTCACAGGCTACTTAAGCCTATGTTCATAATACCACATTTATGTCTACGCTTACTAATAAGTGTAGAAACAGTGGCAAAGCATACACGGAAAGAAGTTGATCTAATGTAAAATGCAATAAACAGGTGTTACTGGCAACGGAGACCAGCAATGCCCCTTCCGTCAGGAATCTGGTGGCAAATGAACAAAGGACGTCAGGCCGATGACTGGGGTCAGTGCTTTATGGTCTCCAGTGCTTTGGCACTATGAGTTGGCTTACTTTCATTGAAGGACATCCGGCCCGTGAAAAAATGTGACATTTATACCCAAAGATGTTCTGGAACAAAAGGGAGGAAGAAAACTGAAGCAGAACCAGCTAATTCAGGTTCACTTGGAAAACGGCAATAAAAACGGAGCAAAAATACAGGCAGGTACATCCATAGATGTAATGTCAAAAGTGTTCAGTGGCAATTTCAATGCATATATATACATTCCTATGCTGGTTAAGATTTACAACTATCAAACAATGCAGTACCATTAAAATTTAACAAACATCAAACAGGTCTCATAACAAATATGTTGTTCAGAGGAAATACAACAACTGACCTGCTGATGGAGATTGTGATGAGTTGAATATACTACAAGTTCTCGAACTATGTTATCAGTGTTTGGAACCGTGTGTAGGAACATAAGCAACAGGGCCATTGCTGATTTTTCACTTGCAAACGTCTTCAAATCTGACGCTAGATCCTTGCGACATAAAAAAGTCTGCAAAACATCAAGATTACATACGATAACAAGCTGTTTGTTTGAGTAACATCCTGTTAGCATCTTAGCAGTTAAAACTAGAATGAATCACTATTTACTGCGGTTCTGCTCCACGACGACGACAACTACAGTAACTCTTGTTCACGTTCCATCACAACCACAATTCACGACAGTTCAAATACTGCCTTATTGCACTTGTAATGTGCATTGCAAATGTGGTGTGGCATGGTGGCGCAATAGGCACTGCAGGGCACTGCCACTGGACTAGTGATCTAGAGGTCACTCACTGGTTCGATTTCCCGTCGTTCCACGGTCACGCAGTTACCCTTTACAAGTCATTCACACACAAGGCTCAGTTATCGAGCAGCAGCATTATTGATACCAGCCAAGGGCAGTGACGCTCTGAAGCATGGGAAGGTAACCACATGCCTGGCAGAAATTAGTGGCAGCCTACTGCTGGTTTTATGACTCGTTAACGTTGCCTGCACGTTGTCTGTCTGGAAAACTGGATCAGCACCGGCACACACTGGGACTATGGGAGTACTTTTAACTTTAACGTCCTATGCCAAATAGGCCTACCTTGCCAGTTGTCATCTGCTATATTTCAATCACATGCTACCAGCAGGTATTTACACAGTTTAGCTTTAATTCACGTATTGTCGACTAATGTGTATGAAAATATATTACCGGTACTAGACGACAGAGATAAAATATAAACTTCATCCCAAAATGCACAAGTTCATGCTACATAATACATATGTCAAGGATGCTGGACAACTTAAAAGTCACGAAAATAAAGTTCGTTGCAGCCACAATTCATTGGCTTCATTCAATCAATAAGTCATTCAATTGGTATGTAATACTGAAAAAATGTTACAACTATGATGGGTAGCAATGCAATGCTAAATTGATCTAGACTATGAATTTCAATTTACTACTGAAAAAACTTTCAGACTGTAGCAATGCTACCACAAATGACAACAGCTCGTATGTACTTCCACACAATTTTGCCAAACTAACGCACCATACCTGCATTTCAGTGACAACAGCTGACACAGCAATGGCAAATGTACCATTACTGACGACTTTCACATCTCGTCGCAACAGCTCGAGTGTTGTGAGATCTACAAAAAAACAGCTGAATCTGCAACATACATGTCCCACTCAACTCACTGAATATGCAAGGTGTGGCTTGACTATCAATATTCTAAGTATAAAAGTACCAAATTTTGGCAGCATCTCATCCACATAGTAATTATTATGCTAGTCACTACCAGATGTTTTAATGTAATCCTGCAGAAGATCAGATAAGCATCGACTACATATAGATCACTGATGGCAAAAATTGCAGTTCACGAAGTGACAACAAAATAGTTTACATTTACATCAATACATAGGTAGAATACTCATAAGACTATAAAGTACAGTAAACGGAAGTAGAAAATGCAGAAAAAAGAATGGCGCTTGACATTACTTGCAGTATCATTGTGCTTAATGGCCAAGAGTTCACTGAATATTCTGTGTCGATCTAATGAAGGTTGCAATGCCTGCAGTTTGGCAATAATGGCTTCATCTTTAGGCGTTTTGCGACCAGCAGACTCTGACAAGCAAACAGTGTCCAGTATGATAGTGCCTGGTTCCAACACACAAACCAGCAAAATAAAAACAAAAAAACGAAGTTAACATAAACTGCGTTAAAATGATACACAGGAAAACCAATATGTATTGAAAATACATAGATTAAATATGTGATACACCAATGAAGCATGCTTAAAATGCATACAAAACAAACCATGGTAATAACAATTTCACCTAACATTAGAACAGTTTTAGTGTCATATTGCAAAAATAGAAAAAGAACAAAGCAAGAACTATAGACTGGCTGCCAAAATAACAAAGTAAAACAAGCTGATTGCCATCAACTGTTTAACCTGACTCAGGATGGTTATCAAAACCACTAATTGATTGCCTGTAAAGACTTGTCTTTTAAATGACCTGTTACATGCAGAGATGTTAAATGAGGCCAAATGTTCGAGGCCAAGGTCAAACCCAATCTCAAACCTCTTCTAAGCCATATCGGTTTTTGTTTTCTTGTTCTTTTCCTTATTTTGTTCTGTTTCTGGTTCCATATTGTAAATTAAGCTGGCTGTCAGCTTTTAAATCACATTAAACATCCCATACCATATCATACTGTATTGCATCATGTATCATTGCAGTCACTTCATCAAACACGCCAGTTATGTGGGACGAATCTCGATCAGAAAGACCTAATTAAATTTAGGCCAGTTCATTACTTAAATGTTATAATTGCATTGTCATAAAACCAGACTAGAGACAATGTGGGACGTATGTGCTCGAAGTGATATCGCAGTGAATCTACTGTGAGAAAGACTCTCTCCACTGGAACAGAACTCACAGTTACAGAGAAGAAACAGTCACATGAAGGCTGCTGCAATCAGAAATCACACTATAGTTACGCAAGCTGGGATGATTTGGTCTGATGTTTGGTCAAAACCGCAAGAGTTGATGAGAGTTGTTTTGTTCATTTATCAGAGCCTTGAAATTCTGGAATACCAGCTGTTAATGACTAAGCAATGTTGTCTCTTAGGTGGCTTGGAAGTAGCTTCAGAGTTGCTGTCTTGTTGGCAAGGAACTGTCTAGGACTCACAAGAATTTTGTTCCTTCACTACAGTATAATAACCATGGCACAGAGTCCTATAATTAAAGGACACCAAATTCGAGGCCAAGACCAAATGTCCTAAGGCTGAGGCCATGGTGACAAGGCTGAGGTCAAAATTTTGGCCTCGAGGCCAGATGTCTAGTTACCAATCAAGTGGGACATTAAACACTGATCACAAACGCTCTCCTATTGAGAAAGGCTTTCGTTGGTGCCATCTGGTGATCAGAAGTACCCCACCACACATCAGTCTTCAAAATTAATAATAAACTCCCCTACTCTCTTTTCCTCAAATTTATCCATCCTTTTTTCACCCTCCCATTTTCCTCTCCTCTTCCATTTTCTGTCCCCGGGAATTTGGTGCAATGCAAAGCAGACGTAACAACTACTGCCTTGTAAGTAAATTAATAATTTCTTCCAAATAAAGTGTTAAAAACTGGTTGTAATTTACAACTAAATGGAAAAGGCAGCTCCTTAATTTGACACACAATACATACTGTAGAGCATTTCACAGACTTGTTCGGGAATTATAAATGCTGCTTCAAGTAACTTCTCTGTCACCAATGTGCAACACGAACCCACAAGTTCAATCGTCGTTTTAACACTATGCACAACAAATCCCGAAATGAATGATAAGAAATGGTGTCTGTCTACAATTCCAACCAACCAAATATCCTGTTAATTTCCAGGACACATTTTAACATAATTCCAGCATATCTTTACATTGCTATGGCTTGCTGTTTATTACACAACAAACAATATACAAGGAACGTATTAATTAAATCTAACGCAGCATATGACAATGAGCTCTGACCAATACTCAAACGTGACATAAGGTCATTTCCAAGTTAAAGTGCGATAGCCAGTTTCCAAGTAACTGGAGTGGAGCGAAATTTTTTACTAGATTCCCTTGCTGATGCTTCATTACCCTAGCAAAAAATTTCCCACAGAACCACTGCAGAAGATTTCCAGTATTTCATGGAGGGATATCAATTCCAGTGGATTTCCGGGATTTCCAGGAGTTGTAGACACCCTGTCAGACCAGTTATCACTGCATCTATACTATTTCCAATAAAGTTCATTATGCAGACGAAACAAGCCGGCTACTCATGGATTTTCCTTCTCCATCTGTTCCAGACATGTGCATCCTTAACACCATCCAAGTGTTTTCTCCAATATTTCTCTCTTTAACACCATCTGCCTCCGTCATCGTTCACCAAATGTATAATGTTTGATCCAATAACTATCATCTTTAACTCCAAGTCCAAAACACCTGAATCTATCCTCTTC
>Ga0209363_1000291_pt1 | contig 18238 bp, 15 predicted proteins | sample WorMetexBAHAMAS3_FD_187385 | JGI IMG/M metagenome (GOLD analysis project Ga0209363, IMG submission 187385) | Marine gutless worms symbiont microbial communities from Max Planck institute for Marine Microbiology, Germany - Inanidrilus exumae... | ecosystem: Host-associated > Annelida > Digestive... | reverse complement strand
GCGTGGGGTGGGGGCCGGCGAGCGGACCCGTTCCAGGAGCATGGGGAACAGGTGCACCGAAACCCGGCGGTTCTGCGCCTGGTTGGCGGGGATGGCGAGCCCGTCCGGCGCGCGGTTCGGCGCCTTCGGCCGGGTATCGGCGAAGCCCACCGCTTTCATCCGCTTCGGCGTGATGCCTTGATCGGCGAGGAACCGCACCACCCGCGTGGCACGCGCCGCCGATAGCTCCCAGTTGGAGGGGAACCGCTCGGTGCGGATGGGAATGTCGTCGGTATGGCCTTCCACCTCCACGGCGAAGGACCGATAGCGCGGCGTCGCCGCGATGGCCGCCAGCCTTTGCAGGATGCTCTCCGCCTCCGGTCTAATCTCCGCTGAACCGGGAAGATAGAACTCCGAACTGGCCAGCTCGATGAGCACGCCGCGGTCGTCGGTTTTCACCGTGACCTTGTCTTCGGCGTTCATGTTGAACACCGCGTCTTCCATGTCCAGCTTCAGCAGTTTGACCGGCGTCACCACGTCGCGCTTGCCGATCTCCTCGCGGATGCCGGCGGCCACCTGCTCGTACATCGGGATGTCGATCTTCGAGAACGAGACCAGCATGATGAAGAACGCCATCAGCAGCGTGATGGCGTCGGCGTAGGTGACCAGCCAGTCGTCGGCACCGCCTTCGTCGGCGCCGTGCGAGGCGGTGTTTCGCGGGCTGGGGAATCCGTTCATGGTACCGGCTCAGCGCCGCATCTTGTCGATGTTGAAGTGCAGCGAGGGGTCGAGGAAGCTGTTCATCTTGTCCTGGATGAACCGCGGGCTGCGGCCGTCGGCCAGCAGCGCCAGGCCCTCCGCCACCAGGTAGTTGCGGAAGCGGACGATCTCCTCGCGCTGCTGCACCTTGCTGGCCACCGGCAGGTACACCAGCCGGGCGAACAGGATGCCGTACAGCGTCGTCACCAGGGCGATGGCCAGGCCGGGGCCGAGCTGCTTGGGATCGGTGCCCATCTGGTCGAGCATGATCACAAGTCCGACCAGGGTGCCGATCATGCCGAAGGCGGGCGAGGTGGCCGCCATGGCCTTCAGGATGTTCACTTGCACGGTGTTGCGGACGTAGGTGTTCTCGATGGTGTTGCCGAGGATGTTGCGCACCTCGTCGCCGTCATAGCCGCTCAGCACCATTTCCACGCCGAACCGGAGGAACCGGTCCCCACGCACCGACTTCTGCGTCTCCGCTTCCAGGGCCGGGACGCCTTTCTGCTGCACCGTGTAGGCCCAGCGGATGATGCGGCCCACTTCGGACTTGAGGATGTTGCGGCCCACCTTCGGGGCGAAGACGATCCGCCAGATCAGCTTCATCGACAGCAGGACGTAACGCGGCTCATAGGAAATGAAGGTGGCCGCCAGCGTTCCACCCACCACCATGACCAGGCTCGGTATGCTGAGGAAGATCCAGAAGTTGTCGGTGCTGAAGGCGACGGCACCGAAGAACAGGCCGAACGCAACGACAAGCGCCGTGACCGTAGCGAGCGACATCCCCATGTTCGCCGTGATCCCTGATGGGTGCGAAAGCCAGATGGCCGAAGCCTGATGGCCAGAGAATGCCCCGATCATGCTTAATCAATTCTGACCGTGGCGCGTCAGAATCGCTGCTGAAGCGTCGGAAACGGTGTTAAGGGGCTGGCAGTGGCGCCGGCCGATCGCTCAGCGTTCGCGGAAGGCCTCGTGGCGAAGCTTCAGGACCGGCTTGATTAGGTAATCCATCACCGATTTCTGGCCGGTGTGGATATCGATGGAGGCTTCCATGCCGGGCGTGATCGGAAGCTGGCCTTCTTCTGCGCCCAGATGGGTCTTTTCCGTCTCGACGATGACGCGGAAATAGGCTCCACCGTTCTCGTCCGTGGTGGTGTCCGGCGCCACGTGGGTGACGCTCCCGTCAAGACCGCCGTAGCGCACGAAATCGTAGGTGGACACCTTGACCACCGCGCGCTGGCCCTCGGCCACGTAACCGCGATCGGTGGGGTTGAGCTTCGCTTCCACCACCAGGCGATCGCCGGTGGGGACCAGCTCCATGATGGCCTCGCCGGGCGAGACAACGCCGCCGATGGTGTTGTAGCGCATGTTCTTGACCACCCCGTCGATGGGGCTTCGGATCTCGGCGCGCACGCCCTGCTCGGTGGCTTCGGCAAGCAGTTCGCGGATCCGCGCGATGGCTTGTTGGATGCGGCCCAATTCCTCCCGCGCCTCGCGGCGGAACCGGATCTCGGCTTCGCGGGTGCGCTGTTCGGCCTCGGCGACGGCGGCGCGGGCGCGTGGGACCGCCGGTTTCAGGCTGCGCATTTCGCCCTGGAGGTCTTCCACCTCGGCCTCGAGCTGCAAGTGCTCCATGCGCGCGGTGAGGCCCTGCGACAGCAACGAAGACGACATCTTCAGGCGTTCGCGAGCCAGCGACAGGTTGCGGGTGGTGGCCTTTTGCCGGGCCTCCAGCTCCTGCACCTCCAGGGCGCGCTGTTTGACCTGTTCGGCATGAACGGCCAGGGTCGACTCCAGTTCGCGTCGGCGGGATTCGAAGGCCTCCCGCTCGGCGTTGGCGACCCCCGGATACCGTTCGGCAGGCCCTTCGGGGAACTCCAGTGGCTGGCCGTGAGTCTCCGCGGCAAAACGTGCGCGAAGCAGCATCTGGCCTTCCAGGCGGGCGCGCAACTCGTTGACGTTGAGTCCGCCGCTGGCCAGATCCAGCTGCACCAAGGGGTCCCCGGCCTTGACGATGTCGCCTTCCGTGACGTGGATCGCCTCGATGATCCCACCTTCCAAATGTTGCACCAGCTTCACCTTGCCGCGCGGGATCACCTCGCCGTGCGCCACCGCCACTTCGTCCAGTTTGGCGAAGAACGACCAGGCGAGGATCACGGCCAGCAGGACCATGATCGGCCATGCCGCCGCCCGCCACGTGGGCAGGGGATGGCGGTCCAACAGGAATTCCAGGCGGCCGCTCATCGATCGTCCTCGTTGCTGCCGGGGCCAGGAGCGAGCGGTTCGCTCGCCGGTCCGCCACCTGCGGCGGCCACGGCCGGTCGGGGAGCGGCCACGGCCGGCGGTGGGGCGGTGCCGATCTCCCGACGTCCATTGGCTTGGCGTACCGGTCGGCGGGCGGTGCCGAACAGGCGCGGCAGGATCTCCTCCGCCGGGCCGGCCAGCGCCACCCGGCCTTTGTCCAGTGCCACCAAGTCCTCGCAGGCCGAGAGCAGGATCGGGCTATGGGTGACGATCACCACCGACCGCTCGCGGCCGATCTCCACCAGTGTATTGCGCAATTCGTGCTCCGCCTGCCGGTCGAGGCTGCTGGACGGCTCGTCCAGCAGCAGCACCGGCGGGTCGCCTACCAGCGCGCGAGCAATGGCGATGCGCTGGCGCTGGCCTCCGGAAAGCCGCCGGCCGGCCTCGCCGATCTCCGTCCCGTAGCCGTCCGGCAGGTCGATGACATAGCCGTGGACGCCGGCCGCCTTGGCCGCCTCGACGATCTCGTCGTCTGTGGCGTCGGGTTTGCGGTGTGCGATGTTGTCGCGGATGGTGCCGGCAAACAGCACGCACTCCTGCGGCACATAGCCGATCCACTGCGCCAGCTCGCCGCGCGAGAATTGGGCTACGTCGGCGCCGTCCAGCAGGACGCGGCCGCGTGTCGGCGTATAGAGGCCCTGGATCAGCTTCAGCAGGGTGGTCTTGCCGCTGCCGTTGCGGCCGACGATGGCGTGGATGCCATGGGCGCCAAAGGACAGGCTGACGCCGTCCACCACCGCCGGCGTTCCCTCGTCGAAGGCGAAGGCCAGCTCTTCGAGCGCCAGCACGCCCTGCGGCCGATCCAGGCTGACCTCGCTTTCCTGGCGGTCCGACGGGATGGCGAACACCGAGCCCAGGCGTTTCAGCGACTCCCGGAAACCGGCATAGGATCGCCAGGTGTTGACCAGTTGATTGAGCGGCCCGAGCACCCGGCCGCTCAGCATGTTGGTGGCGATCAGCGCGCCGATAGTGAGCTGCTGCTCGATGATCGCTACGGCGCCGACGGTGGTCAGCAGCACCGTGGTCAGCATGGTCAGCGAGGTGCCGAGGTTGGCATAACCGTCGGTACGGCCGCCGCGGGCCACGGCGTTGGCGATGTTTTCGGCGTGCTTCATCTTCCCAGATGGGGCGCATCGCCCGGTCCAGGGCCAGCGCCTTGATGGTCGTCCGGCCGCCGATCATCTCCGCCACCAGGCCGTCGCGGCCCATGCTGGAATCGCGTTCGGCCCGGTTGACGGCGGCCATGGTGTTGCCCGAGCGCCAGGCCACCAGCATGAACACCGGCAGGATCACCAGCAGGACCCAGGCGATGGGCGCGGCGATGATCAGCATCACGCCGATGAACAGCACCACGAACGGCAGGTCGGCGATCAGCACCGCCATCGCCCCGGAGAGCGTATTGCGTACCGTATCCACGTCGCGGAACAGGGACTGCCAGTAGGCCGACGGCCGTTTCTCCAGCACCTGCAACGGCAGCGCCATCAGCTTGTCGAACAGGTGCCGGCCCACCAGCACGTCGATGCGCAGCGCCACTGTCTGCATCACCCGCGAGCGCGTCTGGCGAAGCACGTAGTCGAAGGCCAGTACCGCCACCATGCCGATGACGAGGCCCTGCAGGGTGCTCAGCCCGGCGTGGAAGACCACTCGGTCATAGACCTGCAGCACGAACACCGGCACGCCCAGGGCGAGGACGTTGACGAAACAGGAAATGAGCAGGACTTCGCGAAATGTCGGCCAGAGGGGCCGAAGAAACGGCCGCAGCCAGCCGCGCGCCTCTTGGTCGCTCATGGGGCCGGAGTATAGGTAGTGGAAGGGAACGAAGCCAGCGTGCCGTGGGGGCTCGCAAAGGCTTCAGCCATCGCCGGCGATCCGGATTTCGCGCTTGACCGCTCGCCGGCGCTGGGCGACACGTAGCGCCATAGCGGTTTCGCCAGCACGGGCCAGCGGGAGGCAGGGGGCTGTTCCATCGCATTCGCCAAGCTCTTGCGGGCCGGTCGTCGTCCGGCCGCGGGAAGCGACGGTCGTGGCGCCGCGTCCTCGGCTTTGATCGACTCGTCGGCCTGACTGTTTTGGCGGCGTTCCTGGCCGTCTACGCCGCGGAGCCATATCCGGTCCGGCTGTTGCGGGTCAAGGTGTTCGACCTGTACCAGCAGTGGCAGCCGCGCGAGGTCACCCAGCGGCCGGTGGTCATCATCGATCTCGACGAGCAGAGCCTGAGTCGCGTCGGCCAGTGGCCGTGGCCGCGCACCTTGCTGGCGGAGATGGTGGACCGCCTGTTCGAGATGGGCGCGGTGCTGGTGGCGTTCGACATCGTGTTCGCCGAACCCGACCGGATGAATCCGGCCGATATCGCCCGGTCGGTGGGTGGGCTCGACGACTCGATGCGTGCCTCGCTTCGCAGCCTGCCCAGCAACGATGCGCTACTCGCTCGGTCGCTTGATGGCCGCCGCACGGTCATCGGCCATGCCATCCGCCTCGAGCAATCGGGCCTCGCCGCCGGCGCGCCTGCGCGCAAGTCGTCGGTAGCCCTGATCCGCTCGCGCGGCGCCGACGTGGAGCCTGCCGACTGGCTTCCGGGGTTCCGTGACATGGTGCGCAATATTCCGGAGATCGAGGAAGCGTCGGCCGGCCACGGCACTCTCACCCTGGTCCCGGAGCCGGACGGCGTGGTGCGGCGTATTCCGTTGCTGTTCCACTATCGCGAGGGCAGCGGCTCGTTTCCCCTGTTCCCGGCGCTGTCGCTGGAGATGCTGCGGGTCGCCACGGGCGCTCCGACCATCGCCGTGCGGATGAACGATGCCGGGGTTTCCGGCGTCCGCGTCGGCCGCAGTGCCTGGATTCCCACCGACAATCGGGGCCGGTTCTGGCCCTACTTCTCCCGTCGCGACCCGGTGAAGTATGTGTCCGCCGTGGACGTGGCCGAGGGCACCGTCGATCCGGAACGCATCCGCGGCCGACTGGCCGTGTTCGGCACCTCCGCCGTTGGCCTCCTGGATATCCGATCCACGCCGGTGGAGAAGTATCTGCCGGGCATCGAGGTGCACGCGCAGATCATCGAAGCGGCCATCACCGGGCAGTTCCTTGAGCGGCCCAACTTCATCAATGCGGCGGAGCTGGGTCTGCTGCTGGCGGGCGGGCTGCTGATGATCGTGCTGGTGCCGCTGGTGGGCGCGCGATGGACAATGCTGCTGTTCGTCCTCGTCGCCGGCGGCGCCGCAGCAACGTCCTGGATGCTGTTCACCGAAGAGCGGGTGCTGTTCGACGTGGGCTACTCGATCGCGGCGATCCTGCTGCTGTACACGCTGCTCACCTACATGGCCTACCTCAGCGAGGAGACCCAGCGGCGACAGGTGCGCTCGGCGTTCGGGCACTACCTCGCCCCGGCGATGGTGGAGAAGCTGGCCGAAGATCCGGACCAGTTGAAGCTCGGCGGCGAAACCCGGGAAATGACGCTGCTGTTTTGCGACATCCGCGGGTTCACGTCCATTTCCGAGGCGTACAAGGACGCACCGCAGGCGTTGACCAGCCTCATCAACAGGCTGCTCACGCCGCTGACCAGGGTGATCCTCGATCATCAGGGAACCATCGATAAGTACATGGGCGACTGCATCATGGCGTTCTGGAACGCGCCGCTCGACGACGCCCATCACGCCCGGCACGCCTGCCGTGCCGCCGTCCGCATGACCGAGGAGATGGAGCCCTTCAACGAGCGGATGGCCGCCGAGGCGGAGTCCGAGGGCCGCTCCACGCCGCCGCTGCGGGTGGGGATCGGCATCAATTCCGGCGACGTGGTGGTCGGCAACATGGGGTCGGACCAGCGCTTCGATTACTCGGTACTCGGCGACAACGTGAATCTGGCGTCGCGTCTGGAAGGTCAGTGTAAGACCTACGGCGTCGATATTGTCGTTGGCGAGAATACCCAGGCCGATGTCCCCGAGATGGCGTTGTTGGAGCTGGACCTGATCCAGGTGAAGGGCAAGGAGCAGGCGGTGCGCATCTTCGTCCTGCTCGGCGACGAGAGCGTCCGTAACGGCAATGCCTTCCCGGTGCTCGCCGAGGCCCACGGCGCGCTGCTCGATGCCTATCGTGGCCAGCGGTGGGATGAGGCGCGGACACACCTCGCCACCTGTCGCAAACTGGTGGACGGGTTCCGCCTGGAGATCTTGTACGACGTCTACGCCGACCGCATCGCCGCCCTGGAAGCGGCGCCGCCGGGCGCGGGTTGGGACGGCGTCTTCGTCGCCACGTCGAAGTAGGCGGACTAAAGCTCCAGCGTCACTTCGACAACATCCTCGTCCACCAGATGGCGGCTGGAGAAACCCAGATCATGGACGAGGTCAAGCATCCGCACGTTATCGCGCAGCACCTGACCGACGATGCGCCTGGTGCCGCGGCTGCGGCAGTAGTCGATCATCTTGTCCAGCAGCTTCCATCCCAGCCGCTGCCCCTTCATGTCGGAGCGCACCAGGATGGCGTACTCCGCCTGTTCGTTGTTGGGATCGGTCACGGTGCGAACGACGCCCAAGGTTTCGAAACCGCCCCCCAGCTTCGGCCCGGTGGCGATGAACGCCATCTCCCGGTCGTAGTCGATTTGGGTCAGCCGCGCCATTTCCGAATGGGGCAGATCGCTGACCAGCCCGAAGAAGCGGAAGCGGATGTCCTCCGGCGTGATCTGATGCAACAGGTCGTAGTGAGCGGGTTCGTCCTCCGGGCGGATCGGCCGGATTTGCAACGTCCGGCCCGAAGGTAGCGTGTAGGATTCTTCCAGCTCCTTGGGATAGGGGCGGATCGCCGGCACGCGTACCGGCGGCGCGTCCGCGGTTGCCAGCCGGATGCGCGCGTCGATGGCAGACACACCGGTTTCGTCCGCAAACAGCGGGTCGATGGTCAGCGAGACGATCTCCGGCAGGTCGACGATCATCTGCGACAGTCGCACCAGGGTCAGGCAGAGGATTTTCAAGTCGGCGGCGGGACCGAACCCACCGTCTGGAAGGTGAGTCGCCACGTGCGCGCGCGACACCAGCTCCGCCGCCAGGTTCATGTTGAGCGGCGGCAACGCCACGGCACGTTGGCCGTTGACGCCGTTGGGCTCGCCGCTGTGACCGAGCACGACCACGGGTCCGAACACCGGGTCCACGTCGATGCCCGCCAGCAGTTCCTGCGTACCGGGGCGGAGCGCCATGCGCTGGACCGTGAAGCCGTCAATGCGGGCGTCGGTACACTGTAAACCCACCGTTTGCAGCATCGTCTCGGCCGCCGCCTGCACGCTGCTGGGCGTCTCCAGGAACAGATCCACGCCGCCCACGGCCGCCTTGTGCTCGATGTCCGGCGAGAGGATCTTCAACGCCACCGGAAAGCCCAGTTCGGTGGCAGCTACGACGGCCTCGTCGGGCGACGCGACGAGCCGCGTTTCGGCGATGGCGATCCCGTATGCCGAAAGGATGGCCTCCATCTCCGGCTCGCTGGCCACCGTCCTTCCGTCGGCAAGGACGGATGTGACGACTTGCTGGGCATCCTCGGTGGCGCGCGAAATCTCCGCCGACACCGAGGGCGGTGCCTCCATCAGCAGCTCGCGGTTGCGGCAATGGCGCACCAGGTGCATGAACGCGTCCACGGCCTGGCTCGGCGTGTCGTAGGTGGCGACACCGGACTCGCTGAACAGGTTCCGGGCCTTGGCCACGCTGTCGCCGCCCACCCAGCTGGTCAGGACCGGGCGCCGGCCGGCGGCGTCGATGACCGCTTGCGCGGCTTTGTTCGCCGACGTCACCACGCTCGGCGCGTGGATCACCAGGATCGCGTCCACGCCCACGGCATCGGCCAGGGTTCGGGCGGCCGCGGCGTAGGCGTCCGCGGGGGCGTCATGGGCGAGGATGACCGGGTTCGTGGTTGCCCGGATGCCGCCGGCGTCGCCTTGGCTCAGCGCCTCCACCGTTGCGTCATCGAAGACGGCGAGGTGGCCGCCGGCCACGACCAGGCGGTCCACCGCCACGGCGGCCATTCCCGTGCCGTTCGTCAGCAGCGCCAGCCGATCGCCTGCCAGGCGCCGGCCGCGGCTCAGTGTCTCGACGGCGGCGAACAGCTCTTCGAAACTGAACACCCGAAGCATGCCGGCGCGGCGGAACGCGGCGTCGTAGACATCATCGGCACCGGACAGGGCGTCCGCCGGAATCCCCGCGACACGCGCACTCTCAGTGACTTGGCCGCCGCGGATCACCAGGATCGGCTTGTTGCGGCTGGCGCCCCGCGCCGCCGACAGGAAGGTGCGGCTGTGTTGAATCCAGTTGACGTAGAGCATGATCGCCCGAGTGGTCGGGTCGCTGCCCAGGTAGTCGATCACATCGCCGAAGTCGACGTCGGCCGCATCGCCGACGGAAACCATGTGGGAAAACCCGATCCCACGGGAACGGGCCCAGTCGAGAATCGCGGTGCATACCGTTCCCGACTGCGAGACCAGGGCCATCGGGCCGCGATCCACGGGGAGCGGCGCGCGGCTGGCGTTAAGGCCGATGGACGGCACCATGACGCCCAGCGTTCCCGGCCCCAGGATGCGAACGCCCGATGCGCGGGCGGCCTCCAGCATCGCCTCCTGCGCGGTACCACCGTCGGCCGTGGCGACCTCGTCCAATCCCGGTGCCATGACGATTGCCGCCCGGGTTCCGCGGTCGCCCAGCGTATGGATCGTGTCCGGTACGGTCGCCGCCGGCGAGCACACCACGGCCAAATCCGGCGTCACCGGCAAATCGGCGATGCGCGGGTAGCAAAGCACACCGGCGAGCGCCTTGCGGGCCGGGTCCACCGGCAGGATCGGGCCGTCGAACCCATTCTGCAGCAGGTTGTGCATAACCACGTCGGTCAGCGCGTCGTCATGACCGGAGGCGCTGACAACCGCCACCGACGTGGGATTGAACAACTGCTGAAGGTGGTGAACGGGCATCAGGAACCGTCGGGCATCAGGAAAACAGCCGGTACACGGCTTGATCCTTTGGCGGACGTCTCCACCCACGACCGATCCCGAAAGGATCCGGCGTGCCCAACTGCGATATCGCCGGTGTCTTGCGCACCGTCATCCCGGTAATCCCGTTCGCAGTCGGAGACACATCATAGACCGGCGTCGTTGCCGTTCAAGCGTCGTTTGTTGCAGTGCACAAGAGCGTTGCGGGACCGCTTCTTTCGCGCCGCGAGTGACCTATTTCTCTGTCAACACCCAGACACCCGACCATGACTCCTCCACCGGTTCGACGGCAAGCCGGGTGCAACGATCCACGTACAGCCGTGCCACTTGGTCCTCGGGTCGGATCGCCAAGGCCTCTTCAAAAGCCCGGCCGGCACGGACGAACTCGCCCCGCCGGTAGAGTTCAATGCCCTCGCGATGGGCCGCGAGCAGGTCGTGTAGTCGCGGGCAATCCTCCTCGGTGAGGTAGTCAAGCACCTCGTAGATGGTTACCGGTTCGGATTTCCCCTTGACCACCACCCGATCCACCTCGCGCATCCGGTAGGTGCCGCGCAGGCGCTTGTGTGTGTTCTCACTGACGAGGATCTGCGCGCCATACTGCTTGCACGCGCCCTCCAGCCGGGCGGCCAGATTTACGCCGTCGCCGATCACCGTGTAATCCATGCGTTTCGGCGAGCCGATGTTGCCGGAGACCACCACGTCGGTGTTGAGACCGATGCCGATCTCCACCGGTGCAAGCCCCTGTTGCCTCCTGTGGTCGTTCCAGGCACCGAGCGCACGGATCATGGACACCGCGGCGCGGACCGCCCGGTCTTCGTCGTCGCCCGTGGGGATCGGAATCCCGAAGGTTGCCATGATGGCGTCGCCGATGAACTTGTCGAGCATGCCCGCCTGCCGATGGAGGCAGTCCACCATGATGGTGAAATACTCGTTGAGCAGGCTGACCGTTCCCTGCGGGCCGAGCTGTTCGGTCAGCGTGGTGAAGCGGCGGACGTCGGAAAACAGGATCGTCGCCACGACGCTCTTGCCGCCGAGGATCTCCTCGCCACTTTGCAGGAGGCGATCGGCGAGCGACGGATCCATGTAGCGGGACATGGTGGACTTGACCCGCTTCTCGGTGCTGATGTCCTCGATCATCAGCATGGTGCCGAGCGTCTTGCGGTCGGCGCCTTGCAGCGGCAGCACCGTTACGTTCACCGAAACCACGCCGTCGGCGACCCGCAGTTCGCCGTCCATGCTGACGTCCGGTGCGTGCGTGTCCTCCACCCGTGCCACGCGGTCGACGAGCCAGGCGTTCGGGCCGTCGAACGCGGCAGCGGCCGGCTGATCCACCAGGTCCGTAACCCGCCGCTTCAGGATGCGGGCACCGGCGGCGTTGCAGGTGACGATGCGGCGCTCGTCGTCCAGCGTGATGACGCCGTTGGACATGGATTGCAGCATGCTGTCGTTGTAATTCTTCATGGTCTGGACATCGTTGAAAAGATTGGCATTTTCCAACGCCATCGAGACCTGGGCGGTAAACGCCCTGAGGCGTACGGCATCTTCCTCGGTGAACGGTCCGCCGATCTTGTTGAGCACCTGGGTGACGCCGATGCGTTTGCCGTTCTTGTTGACCACGGGCACACACAGGACCGAGCGCGTGAAGAATCCCGTCTGGCGGTCGAAGGCGGGATTGAACCGCAGGTCCGCGTAGGCGTGGGGAATATTGACGCTATCGCCGGTGGTGAATACGGCGCCGGCGATGCCCACGTGGTTGGGCATCCGGATCTGCGTCGCGCCCAGGCCCTGACCAACCTGCGACCACAACTCGCCGGTTCGTTCATCGTTGAGAAACAACGTCGAGCGTTCGGCGCTGAGCATGCGCGTCACCTCGCGCATAACCTTTTGCAGCAGGGTCCCGATATCGATCTCGGCGGTGATGTCGGCGACGACGTCAAGGAAGGCCCGCTCGCGCTGTCGCGACCGCTCCATACGTTCCAGCGCCTGACTGTTGCGCAGCGCCGCGGCGGCCTGGGTACACATGGCCGCCAGCAACCCCAAGTTCTCCTCGGAGAACGGGCTGTCCGTCTTGTTCAGGCATTGGGCGACGCCGATGACTTCGCCATCCACCGTACGGACCGGGGCGCACAGAATGTTCCGGGTACGGAAACCGGTTTGTTCGTCCACGCCGCGATTGAAACTTGGGTGGTCATAAGCATCGTCAACGATGACGCCGGTACCGGTCGTGAACACCAACCCGGCGATGCCGCTGGAATCCACCACGCGGATCTCGCGCACCTGTCCGCCGATGGCAATCCGTGAGTACAGCTCGTGAGTGTCGGGGTCGTGGAGGAACAGGCTGCCGCGTTCGGCGCCGGTGGCGCCGGCGGTGATGGCGACCAGCGTCTGCAACACTTCATCCAGCGACCGCGTCGCCGCCAAGCGATTGGCGACGGTGAGCATCAGCTCGGCCTTTTCGTCGAATCCGGTCGCCGGTGCGGCGGCGGATTTGGAAGCGTCGTTCATGGTGCGGTCAGGGGCCTGCGTGGTCGGCCGGCGACGGGCTGCCACCGGATGACCGGTCCTCGAGCGACTGGCGCAGCGTCTGGATGGTGGATCGAAGGTGAAGGATCTCGCTGTTGGCCTCGGCCACGGCCTGCTGCAAGCGCTCGTCGCGTTCGAAGCTCAATCGTTCCAACTCGTCGCGGAGAACGGAAATCGTCTCCTTGAGCTGGCGGTTCTCCGCCTCGATCCGAGCCAGTCGCTCGGTGGCGTCGTCCACGTCCATAAGCGAGTCGCCCGTTGCCTCGGCGCCGGTGGCAGTGTCCGCTGGCCGCCGCGTGTCGTCAAGCATTCGGCCGGCGCTCACCCCCACCGGGGTGGGCGGCCCTCGCGGTAGGCTATCATCGCCTCGCGAAAATCGGCGGAGTTCATGGCCTGGTCCTGAAGCCTCAGGTAGCGTTCGAAGAACCGATCGAAGTCGGCGTCGAAACAGTCCAGCAACGCCGCCTTGGACAGCCGCGCGCCTTCCGAGTTGGCCGCCGCGTAGCGGTCGACGATCGCCTGAAAGGCCGATCCCATTCCTTCCTCGGGAACCAAGTGATCCACCAAGCCGATGGCCTGGGCCTTGGTACCGTCGATGGTTTCACCCGAAAGGATCAACCGCTTGGCCCGGCCCAGTCCCACGTAGCGTGCCAGCCGAAAGGTGCCGAGCCCCGGGATCAGTCCCTCGTTGATGGCCGGCAGCCCGACGCGGACGGTCGGCGTGGCGACGCGGATATCGGCGGCCAGCGCCAGCTGCAATCCGCCGCCCAGGGCGTGACCGTGGAGCAGGCAGATCACTACTTTCTCCATTGTCTCCAGTCGCCTGAGGGCGCGTTCCCACACCGGGTGGTAACCGATGTCGATGTCACCGGCGGCCAGTTCCTTGAGATCGATACCGGTGCTGAAAGCCCGCCCTTCGCCGACCATCGTGACCACGCGGATGTCCGGATCTGCCGCCACCTCGGCAACGATGTGGTCGAGGTGATGAACGGCGGCTAGGCCGAACGCATTGAGACGGTCGGTGCGGTCGAGAACGATACGGGCGAGTGGCCCCTCTCGCTCAAGCCTGGGGTGGGGGGCGTCGCCGGTCATCGTGGTCTCCTCGGGCGGATGGTGACAGTGGTTCTTGCAATTCCGGGCGCCGCACGGTACGCGCTCGGTGCCATGTCCAACAACCCGATTGATCCCGCCGCCGGACGGGCGGCCTCGTCCGTCGAATCTCCGTGCATCGGAGTGTGCGTGCTGGAGAGCAGTGCGCCGTTCTACTGCCGCGGCTGCTACCGCACAGGCGATGAGATCGCCAGTTGGCGAAACGCCGACGATGGAACCCGCCGGCAGATCCTTGACCGTGTGGCGCAGCGGCGCGCCGGCCGCCGGAGTATTTAGCCGCGGGCCGGACAGCTATCCCGGCCAGTCAGTCGGTGCGCACGCGTTTCGTGGTTGTCCTGAGGCGTCGTGCCAGGTTGATGGCCAGCGACTGAAAAAACCGGCCGGCGAAGCTGGCGTCGCGGCGGATCATCTCCTCGATTTCGGCGCCGTCTAGGTACAGGACCTCTACCTCCGTCTCGGCGATCACGCTGGCGCTGGCCGCCGTGTGGTTGAGGAACGACATATCGCCGAACATGGCGCCCCGCCCCAGATGGGCGATCACCACGACGGCATCCACCGTATCGACGTGTGGGTCCTGATACTCGACGCGCACCCAACCGCGGGTGAGCGTCTGCACCGCATGATAGCGACGCCCTTCGCGGATGATCACCGCCCCCGCCCGGTAGGACCGTCGGGTCGCACGCGCGAGCACGGCATCGAAATCAGTGGGCGTCAGGCTCTCGAAAGCCTTGGACAGGTCGCCATGTTCGTGGGCGATGCCGATCATGACAGGACCGGCCGAGTCGCACCGGGAAACACGACCCACCGCACCGCCCGGTCGACGAGGTCGGCTCCTGGAGCCGATGGTCCGGCGCCCGGCAACCGCCGCGATCTGCTAGCGATAGGCTTGTTCCATTAGTCGGCTGGCAACGCCATCTGCGCGGGACGCCTGCAAACTCGGTCCCCGTCCCGCGCCGGTTTCGTCGCGATCCGTTTCGCGATTCCGCCTCCGGGTCGGCCCGGCACGCGTCACGTGGTCTTGCGTGGCTTCGCCGCCGGCTTGGCCGCCTTGGCCGCTGGCTTGGCAGTGGTCTTCACCGCCGCGGTCGCAGCCTTGGCGCTATCCGTCGCCGTGGTGATGAGATTTTCCGAGGCCCGCGTGAGCGTATTCATGACCTCTTGTTCGGCCTTCAGCCAATACTCCATGGCCATACCCTGTTGGCGTCCGGCCGACTCCCACATCATGTAGGCCAAGTCGCGAATGCGGTCCTGAACGTCCTGGCCCATCTGCTGAATGTTCTTGCTCATAGCTTCCTTCCCCAAACCCTGCGCGAGCGAAGGCGCTCTGCCCCCCTAATAGTAAGCCTGATACGGGAAATCCGACCGACGTAATGTAATGGCGTTGCCGCCACGCTGCATCGAAAAAATCTCCATCGTCGACCACTTTTTACCCCTCGGACGCCCTGCGGGGCGCGAAGCACCGGTTCTGGGTCGACCGTTCGGCCGCGGTGGGCGGGTTCACCATGACGTGATTCGACGACGCTGAGGCGACGATCGAGACTGCTGCCATGGGTCGGTTCCTCGTTGTCGTGGCCGTCGTTCTATCGGCCATCGTACTTTTCCCCTCGGTTGCCGGTGCTGCCGGCGATTGGGAGGACGGCCTTCGTGCATACGACGCCGGGGACTACCCGTCGGCGGTGCAGGCTTGGCGCCGTGCCGCCTCTGCCGGTGAAACCGAAGCGATGACTGCCCTGGCAAACGCCTACTTGCGCGGCGAGGGCGTCGTTGCCGACCCACGGCGCGCGGCCGCCTGGTATTGGCGTGCGGCCGAACGGGGAAACACGGTGGCCCAACTGAACCTCGGCGACATGACCGCCCGCGGTGTGGGCGTTCCCACGGATGCCGCGGAGGCCTACTTTTGGCTCGGTGTGGCCGCGGCGCGGGGCAATGCCTGGGCGGCCGAGCGCATGACCGAGGTCGGATGGAACCTGACTGCTGACCAGATCACCACGCTGCAGGACCGCGTCGCCGACTGGACGCCGGCCGTCGATTGATCGGGCGACCTGCCAGCAGCCCCTTCAGGGTTGTTCAACAGCCTGCTAAAATCTTTCCCGGAGCCCCGCGTGGTGGTCGAAAGAGCGACCGGACACCGCGGTCACCTACTGTTGGGCGGGAATCATGAACGGTCGTGGAAGAACGCGGCAGGGAACCCTATGGGTCCAGCCGGATGGCAACCCGGTTTCGTGCGAAGAAAAACTGAAGGTCCTCGACGAAAACCTGGCCGAAATCCGCCAGATGTGCCAGGACGCCTATGAGGATGCGTTGCTCATGGGATGTGACGAGGCGCAGGTGCGCGACGTGTTTTTCGGTGTGATCCGCGGGCTGCACGATCCGTTCGCCAAGGAGTAACCTGCGGCGCACCTCTCAAGGATAGCTGCACTTGTCGGCGGAGATGCGGACGAAGCCGGTGTTGCCGGCGACGGCGCTGAAACGGTACTCGGTATCGCCGACCACCACCGAATGGTGCAGCGGCAACTTGCCGACGGTTTCCGATGATTCACCGCCGATGACGGTCGCCTGCAGCGTCACCGATTGAGCGGGATCGAACCAGGCCTCCGGATTGCCATCGGCGTTCAACGCCGATTCCCCGATGGCGGTCACGGTGATCAGTTCGTTGGCGAAGCTGACCGAGTCATTGGCGCCGGCGTACAGCGGTGTCTGCACGAGGAAGCGCTTGGTCACCGACAGGGCGTCGCAATCCCTTTCGTTGCGTGCCGCACCAACGACGAAGCTGAGCCGCTCGGCGGCCACACCCGCGTCGAGGCGCGACCTGACCAGCTCGAACAACTCCTTCGTGGTTCCCGTCGAAACGTCGCGCTGATATCGCTCCTGCCACTGCTGCGCGCGGGCCCGTTCGGTTTCGATGGCGAGGCGCTGCTCGACGGTCTGTTCCTCGAGCGCCTTGACCTTGTCGGTCAGTGCGACGATGTCGCCTTTCAGCCGGCGAACCTCGCTTTCGGCGAGCGATGAGCCCGACTGATAAGCATACAGGCCGGCCACCACCACGACGCAGAGCCCCGCCCCCCACTTCATCAGCGTGCGGTACATCTGACGCCGCCGGCGGCGTCGGTCTTCGCGAAGGCCTAGCGACATGGATCAATACCTTCGCCAGCGCTTCCGTTCGGACGTCTGCTGTCTCGTCTCAAGTCTTCCCTTTCACAATCGTCAGCTTCGCTCGTAGTCGATCTTTGGTTCTGGGTCGATCTTCGCTCTTGGTCACCGGCCGGGTGTCGGGGCCCGACGGCCTCAGCCCGGCCGGGAGCCGTCGCTCAAGGACATGGCAGATGCGCTGACTCAGGCGGTCCGGTCAACGATGACCTAGCACAGTTCAGGTAGCATAGTCAGGTTGCTGAGCAAATCCCGCGGCCGCATCACTAGCAGGCTGTTGAAAAACCCTGGAAGGACAGCGTTGTCGGCCCATCCCTTCCTTGGCCGATCGTCCGCATGGCAGGCGCCGCGGCGAAGGCGATGCTGGGCGCATCGTCGAGCCGGGGCGACGAACCAGACGGACGGCCACGTCAGTGCTGGGGTGGCAACCCCTTGGGGAAACAGGACAATGGCCGAATGACGGCGTCGGGTCCCGCTTGTGATGCGCCCGGCATCACGGCGTGCCCCCCTGCCCAAGCCTTTCTGATGGGTCCTCGGCCATTGTCCGTGTTTCGCAGCCTCTTCAGGGTTCTTCAACAGCCTGCTAGCCTTCCTTCTCGATTCGCTCGATCTCTGCCCAGAACTCCTTGAACACCTCCGACCGCATCGCCTTTTCGGGATCGTCGCGCCGGATGTGGTCCGGATGGAACATGAGCGCGAAGCGTTTCTTGAGCTCGCGGAATCTGCGGTCACCCGGCGCCTCTTCTGGCTCGCCGTCCTCATTGCGGCGTGTGAGGGCTTTCTTGGTTTCGTGGCGCGATTCGTCAAGCCGCTGTTCCAGGTCATTGATGCGATGCTGCAGGGCGTAGACCTGCTTTTCGTAACGGACACGCTGTTCGCGCAGGACAAGCTCGTGCTGGGCCGTCGGATCGTCGCGCTGAAAGGACAGCTTGATCACGCCCCAGACGACGACGGCGCCGAAGACAAACCACAGCAGGAATAGTTCCATGGTGACTCAGCAGAGCCGTCGAACGGCACCGGCGACCACTACCGGCACGCGTCGACCCGAGGCGTGCCAGCACGGGAATGGGGTCGGTATGGCGGAGGGGGCCGGTCTCCGGCGGATCATCTGTGGTCTTCGCTTGGTCAAGACCCAGGCATTGTGCACGACTGGTGAGCCCCGAGGGAAGCGTCGTAACAACGATGATGGCTTGGCAGGCTGCTCGTCGTTCGATGGTGACGCTTGGTTCCCGAGTGTCACGTGAACGGAACGACAGAATTAGTAGATCTGATGGTGCTTCCGCGGAAACGGAAACGGCGGCCCCGAAGGGCCGCCGTCCGTCAGCGAGGACCGAGGCCCCTTAGTCGCTTAGGTGCTTTCGCTCGGAATGGTGCTCTCGTCCCAGATCACCGGGGGCTCGTCGCAGTCGAACGTGTCAGGCGACGCGCAGGAGATGTCGCAGACATCGGCGTCCTGACCCGGGA